>CEVA01236406.1_pt1 | contig 22340 bp, 21 predicted proteins | sample 361521 | NCBI WGS metagenome assembly CEVA01 (sample SAMEA2622823, study PRJEB7988) | marine metagenome | isolation source: saline water (ENVO:00002010), including
CGAACGGTTTCGCGAGATGTACGAGCCGGTGATCGAGGCGGCGGAAGCGAACAGGGTCGTGATCGGTCTCGACAATGCGGTACGGATGGGAAACATCGCGTGTAACCCGGAGATGTGGGAGCGCATCTTGGAGGCCGTCCCATCGGACCGTCTCGGACTGTCCTGCGACCCGTCTCACTGGGTGTGGATGGGGATGATGCCGGCGGAAGACGTGATTCGTGCGTTCGCGGGGAAATGGGTCTATGCCGACATCAAGGACTGCGAAGTGAGCCCGCAGATGCTGTTCCGTCAGGGGATCATCGGAAACTGGTGGTGGCAGTATCGCATTCCCGGACGCGGCCAGCTCAACTGGGGGACCATGATCGGTGCGCTGACCGAATCCGGCTACGACTATGTGCTGTGTGTGGAGAACGAAGATCGAGGGGCGCCTGGACTGGAGGGGTTTGCGTTGGGGTGCAGACACCTGAGGCCGCTACTGACTCGTTCGAGTTGAGGCCGAGAGGAGGATCGCTTGCGGCGCAGTGTGCTGATCACCGGCGCGGCCGGTTTGTTTGGTGGGATCTTGCGATCCCACTGGCAGGATCGATACGATCTGAAACTGGCCGACATCCAACCGATCGAGGATGTAGCGTCTCACGAGACGTTCGTGGAGATGGACATCAGAGAGGTCGATGCTTTCGTCGACGTTTGCCGTGGTGTCGACACAGTGGTTCATCTAGCCGCGTTCCCCGGCGGGAGAGCCGAGTTCTACGACACGCTTCTCGAGTTGAACATCATCGGTTGCTACAACGCCTTCCACGCGGCGCATACGGCAGGATGTCGTCGACTGGTGTTCGCGAGCACGATCGACGTGGTCGGAGGATATGCGGAAGAGGAAGACGTGCTGTGGGACGAACCCGTATGTCCCACGACCGTCTACGGGGCGACGAAGTGCTGGGGCGAAGCCCTCGGCCGGGTTTATGCGCACTCGCACGGGCTGTCCTGCATCTGCGTTCGCTTGTGCAATCCCAATTTCAGGCAGGACGGCGACTGGGACCCCGATGGTTTGAGATCGGGACTCAGCCATCGGGATGCCGCTCAACTGATCGGTCGGTGCGTGGACGTCGAGGATGTCGACTTCGCCATCGTGAACGGGATCTCCAACCACTGGCGAGGGCGGTTGGACGTGGAGATCTCGCGTCAGGTTCTGGGCTACGAACCGCAGGACGGGACGGCGTTCCCGCAGAGCGGGTGAGCTCGATGACAGTGATCCGTACTTACGGACGCGTCGTTCCTGGATGGGTGGATACAGTCACTCAGAGATCTCTGACACCCACGACCAGTCGATAGCCAAAAATCCACGCGCATCCCTCTGGGCCGATGATTTCGTCGGACAGAGACTTCAGGGCATTTAAGCCTATTTCGGCCTCCGTAGCGCCCGCCTTCAGAGCACGGTCGATCCAGCGGTAACTCCTCACCAATCCCATGAATTCGTCTGAAGTTCCGTCGATCTCCTGATGGAACCAGATTTCCTTCGTGTACCCATATCCATCCATAGTTCGCATGTGATCGAGGTGTTGCACGATGGGCCAGCTCTCGAGGTTGGTCCACTTGCCACTCGACTTGCCCCGCTTCGTAGCCTTCCGTGCGACCTCCTGGTACACCAGCTCGAGACGCGGATGAACGGTCGGCGGCATCCAATAGGAGAATTCGGCCAGGACGCCTTTCCTCTGATGAGGGAGGTTGGTAAAGTGGGAAAGTTATCTCCGTATCTCACGAAGCAATTAGATGCTGTGATCGGTGCAGTTCGAAATGCGAAGGCGTCTTAGCGCATTCGGTTCGATTAATCCTGTCCAATCAAGCCTTTCAGGTAATTGCAGTACGCATTGTCATCCGAATGGTTGGCGATGTTTACAATCTGCTCTTCCGAGATCCATCCTTTCCTCAAGGCGATCTCCTCCACGCAGGCGATCTTTAGCCCTTGGCGATGCTCGATCGTTTGGACAAAGTTTCCGGCCTCGGTAAGACTCTCGTGCGTTCCCGTATCCAGCCACGCGAAACCTCTTCCCAGGATTTCCACCCTGAGTTTTTCTCGACGTAGATATTCATTGTTAACGTCCGTAATCTCCAGCTCGCCACGATTCGATGGCTTCAGAGTCTTCGCGATATCCACAACGTCTTGATCGTAGAAGTAGAGCCCGGTGATCACGTAATTCGACCTGGGGGAACGTGGTTTCTCTTCGATCCCGATCACGTTCCTGTATGAGTCGAATTCGACGACGCCGTATCTCTTCGGGTCGTTGACGTAGTAGGCAAAGACCAATCCGCCCTCTTTCAGCTTCGAAGCGTTCTCCAGCAGTTCGGAAAGTCCGTGTCCGTAGAGGAGGTTGTCCCCGAATATCAAGGCACAGGGGTCACCGCCGATGAAGTCTTCGCCGATGAGGAACGCCTGCGCGACTCCGTCGGGTCGGGGCTGGACCGCGTATTCCAGGTTCAGTCCCAGTCGCTGGCCGTCTCCAAACAGCGTTTTGTAGAGGTCGATGTGCTCGGGACTCGAGATGATGAGGATGTCCCGAATATCCGCCAGCATCAAAGTTGACAGCGGATAGTAGATCATCGGCTTGTCGAAGATCGGCAGGATCTGTTTTGAAACGGAGATGGTCAACGGAAAGAGACGTTTCGAAACGCCTCCCGCCAGGATGATGCCTTTCATGGGTTTCCTCTCTTCACAGCCGGCGTGTCTCTAATGAATGAGGCTGGCGGCACTGTGGCGCAGACGAGTGTTCGTGGATGGTTTTTTGGAAACGCTTCACTTGGGAGCCATCCAGTTGGTATTGGTCGTCTCAGGATCTGGACTTCCTGCTTCAGCCGATCCGCCAGCGCCTCTCGTGTTGTTTCAAGATCATACCTGGCTGGCTGGTTTATCAAGCTCCCTTTATCGATCGGGGGAAAAATGATCGCAAAGGAAACTCGCGAGGATCTGGCTGATCCTCTGCTGTCGCGCACGGCGGTGTGACGGGCCGGATAGCTCTTTCATGTCTTCGATGTCGTGCAGTTCTCCATCCGGCAGAAGGTCAGCCAATGCGCCGCGGTCCGCAAGAATCCGTGCGGATCAGCAGACTGTGCCGCTTATACAACCGCAAGATGGCCGCGGGCATCAGCAGCGAAGCCCGAAACGTCTGCGAAAAAACACTGCAACTTGCGGTGGCCAGGGTTGGCTGTTGTCTCACGTGTGCTTGGGGGGCATACCTGCTAATGGATTAGGAGCGCCGCCGCCGCCGATAGGCGGCGTGGGTGGGCTGGGTTGGGTGTCCGCGGCTCCGGGGTTAGCGGGTCGGGCACCCTTCTTAGCGGTGCCCGCCAGGGAAGGTGGGCACCAGATCAAAGCGAAAAAGATTCAGATACTCAGTTCACGCAGGTTCTGATCGGTGTCCATCGGTGGTTGCTCTGGATTCTGTTCACCATTTTTCCGGAAGAATCGAATCTTATTTCGTGAAGTCCTTTAACGCTGGGGCCACTTACGTCGCAAGACTTCAACAGCTTTTTCGATCTGCACAACCTCACCTTTGTCGTATTCGCTCTGCATTTGCGCAATCTCGTCCTGACTGGGCCTTTTAACGGGCCATCGATCTTCGTTGGCGACTCGCCAGGCCAGCCGTGCGCAGAGGAATGCGGCTTCTTTTATGTCCAGGGCCCTGACCTTGTCCACCGTATCGTGCGCCGAATGGTAGAAGGTCCTGGTGAGACTGTTTTCCGGGTCACGAAGAAAGCAGGAGGGGACGCCCTGCGCCATGAAGGGGTAGTGGTCGGCGGAAAGGTGCTCGGGTTCGCGCAGGGGGGAGGTTTCCTGGTCTACGAAAAGGTCTTCGTTGAGGTCCTTGCACACATCGCGAAAATACGCCCTCGTGTCCGGACCGTAGAGCATCAGGCCCAGTGGCGCATTTCTTCCGGAGGAATCCAGGTTGAACATGATCCGGGTGTTGGCAATATCCCGGGGGTGCGAGTCGACGTAGGCGTGGGCGCCGATGAGGCCGAGTTCCTCCACGCCGAAGAGGACAAAGCGCACGGTGCATTCGAGCCGGCCGGAAAGCCGGGGCAGGACGCGGGCGATTTCGAGCGCCGCAACCAGGCCCGAGGTGGGGTCTTCGGCCCCCTGTGCGAGGTCGTGGCCGTCGTAGTGGTTCCCGATGACCACCATATGGTCGGAAGATCCTTTCACATCGCCGATGATGTTCCAGGATGTTTTTCTGGCCTGCGTGTCGGTCGTTTCGATCTCGACTTCTGCCTGTTCGTTCCTGCGGGTGAGTCGTCTCAGAAAGAGGCCGATTTCTTTCGATACCATGATCCCGGGGATCAGGCCCCACCGGTTGAATCCGAGGGTTCCCGTAATCGGACCCACGCCTTCCGTGTTTCCCACAAAGATAAAGGCCCCGGCCCCGGCGAGGATGGCACGATTATACTTTTCCGTTCGCTGAATCCAGCGCTCCTCGGAGGTTGGATTGACATTGGTGACAAGGGCAACATTGCCCTCCAGGTTTGAGGCATTAAAGGCTTCCGGGGCGCCGGCGCCCAGGTCCACGATCTGGCCGTGGACTCGACCGGGAGGAGACATCGGCATGGACAGGCAATCCAGATCCCGGTGCAGAGGTGAGGTTACAGACAACCGGGCTTTGCCGCGCGTCCAGCCGTTGTACTCGAATTCCTCGGCGTGAACATTTTCCAGCCCGTACTCCCGCAGTTTGCCTTCCAGAAATCGGGCCGCTTCCTTTTCCTCCGGAGTTCCGGCAAAGCGACAGCCCATGTCGTCGCAGAGTATCTCGAAATTGGACCAGAGCTCGGGCGAGGTGAAGATCTGGCCCGCAAGGATCTCGTCGAAAGATGTAGAGGTTGTTTTGCTCATGGTATTTTTCCAGTTAGATATTTTCTATTCCGGGCGTGATCTTTTCGATCGCTTCAGCCAGGGCCCTCTCCCTGTCTTGCTTCGCTCGACGGTACCGTTCAGGTGCCTTCAGACGGGGTGAGAGCCTCTGCGGCCGCATCGTAGCGAGTCGTACGTGCGAGTACGACGTACCAAAAGGACCTTCTATATTTCCTACAATCCGCATCGCACGTGTCATGGCTTGAAGGTATTATGGCTGGGATCGTGAGGGTGAGCACCCATGAACATCGACCAAGTACCAGCCGCGCACGGCAGCCAGGGGGACGCGATTTCTTCCAGCCTCCTGGAAATGCCTGACGAGGTGGTCGGCCAACAAGTCTCGGCGAGCGAAGCCTCGTTCTTCAAGGAGCACGGGTATTTAATAAAGCGAGGCCTGTTGGAAAAGGCATCGCTCCAGCCCGCCCTCGACTACATCTGGCAACGAGCACCCAGCTGCGTCAGCCGCGACGACCCCTCGTCTTACACGCACGCCCACCGCCTCTGGGAGCGGACAACGGTGAACGGCGAGCCCGGCGGCGACCAGAACCACTGGAGCGGCGCCCGGGGGGACAACGGCATCTGGCAACTGCTCAGCTCCGGGCCGACCGGGCTAGGTGCGGAGCCATTCATGCTTCAGCTGGTGCCCAATTCTGCGGAGGTGCAGGCGGTGGTGGCAGCACTGATCGGTTCGCCCGTCCGCCCGAGCCGGCGCACCCGTGGCGTTTACGCCAGGTTCCCAACACCGCCCCCTTACCCGCCCATCCAAAATGGCATACATTGGGACTCCTGCTGCCACCAGCTCGGCGCGATGGTGCTGCTTGAGGATTGCCCACCCACCGGCGGCTGCTTCACGCTCTGGCCCACCAGCCACCACAGGCTCTTTCCGCTGTTCACTACCTCCCAGGGCAACTTTCCGAAGGACATCACCAACTTTAGCACGCTCGGCCCAGGGGGTCACATGAGCTCCCCGACCGTGAAGCAGGCGCTCTCTGACATTGCCGCGAAGGTGCAGCCCGTGGAGTTTGATGGCCGGGCTGGGGACGTGTGCTTCTGGCATCACCGCCTTGCCCACTCTGCCAGCCCCAACCGCCTGCGCGAGAGCGGCCGATTGATGCTGGTCTGCGACTTCCAGAAGGACTCGAGCCCCTCGCAGCCGCGGACTTTCTTCGACGATCATACCCTGGGCGGTTGGAATGAGTCGATGAGATGCCAGGAGCAGTTCCATGTGGACACGCGGAAGTTTCGCGAGGATGAGCCACCTGACCCGGCAAATATGTGGAAGGATTGGGCGATCTAAAAATGGCGTTGATGGGCTCATGAGATAACATCTCATGGGGGGGCCCTTGGGCCACCCAGTCATTTGCAGATACGCGATGAAAGGTCAAATGATGAAGACAAAGAATCCCCAAGTCATCCAGATGACAGATGATTCGGTGATCTACTCATACTACGCCAGGGAGCGGCCGACGGCCAAGGATCTTGAGGACGTGATCGATATCTACGCGCGGGCCGGTGTGAATGCGTTGAGTCATTGCATTCACTGCCGGTTCCAGGCTTACTACGACAGCAAGGTCGTGGAAGTGGCCGGCGATTTGACGCCCGAAGGTGTCGAGCCCTGGCGACACGTTCATTACTGGCACTGGCTCACCGCATTGCGACGGTTGATCGCCGATGGTAACGACCCGCCGAAAGTCCTCGCAGCCCGCTGCCATCAGCATGGCATGCGCTTCCTGCCCTGTTTTCGGCTGAACGACCAGCATGGCTTCGAGCCGAACCAAGCGATTTACGGCAGTTTTCGTCGGGACCACCCCGAATGGCGCATTGATAAGCGTGCAATGGACTACGGCGTGTCGGACGTCCGTGAGCACGTATTGACCGTGGCAAGGGAAGTGTGCCAGGGCTACGACATCGACGGTTTGGACCTGGACTTCCAGCGCTGGCCCGTCTTCTTCAAAAGTGATGAGGTTAAGGCGAACACGCCCCTGATGACGGCCTTTGTTAAAGAAATCCGCGCCTACCTCGATGAGGCGGGAAAGAGGCTGAACAGGTCGATGTTGCTGAGCGTTCGCGTTCCGATCAAGATTGGCCGGGGCCAAGTCATCAACGCACCCGTGAGACACCGGGACTTGGAATGTCTCGGAGTTGGACTGGATGTACCCACGTGGATCAAAGAGGGCTTGGTCAATATTGTTTGTCCCATGGCATTCTTGGCGAACCAGTGGCCGGACATGATCGCGCACATGGCCCAATGGCGAGAGCTGACTCAAGACACCGACTGCTCACTCCACCCGACCATTCACCGCAACTTGGCATGGCCCGTCAAGCCCTACGACTCGCCGTATGTCTCGCGGGCGAGTTATCGTGGTGCCGCACACAGCTACTACCGGCACGGGGCCGATGGAATCGCGCTTTACAATCTTTGGGATAATGACAAGGTCAGTTGGGAAACCGTCCCGGATTTGGGCAATCCGAGTGCCCTGGGCGCCAAACCGCGTCGATACCACGTCTACCTTGACGATCCTGTACTAATCAACAAGGGCGAGCGAAAGACTTTCGAGCTTTTCCTTCCGGAGGACCCACAGGACGCGGACCAGCGCCCCCACCTTCGCTTTTATGCTGCGAATCTGACGCTCGAGCACCGCATTGAGATTGACATCAACGGCACGAAGGTCGATCCCGGCACGTTGACCCTTGATCGCATCAAGAGCGGAGGGCTGAGCGGTGCACCCAAGATGCCGTACGGGTACCTGGTGAGCTTTCCACTTGCCCACACGTCGACCAGGACCGGCAGCAACGAGTTGGGCATCAAGGTCATTGAAATCAATCCCGAGCTATCCCAGCTGACCAAGGTTTACACGGTGCCCGAGAGCGCAGGCGGCATCGCCGTGGGTCTAATCGAGACGCTATTTGGCTATCCTGCCGGGTTGCCCGCGGCCCCAGTTCATGCCAACCTCGATCCGCTCGACTGAGAAAGCAGACGCTCGTGGGACAACGTCTTTATCCGATAAAAGGTGTTTCCGTCAGGTTTAGATCGACAGGCAGATTAGTCTGGTTCGAAGAAATGTCAAAGACATCTCAACTCAGGTCCGCACCGACGCTGACTGATGAGGATGTGCGGCGCATCGACGAGAACTACGGCCGAGCGCCGTTCCGTCTTCTACACAAGCACTCTCATGTCAGATTCTTACTCTCAATACCCTATGCACCTGGCTTCAGTTCATAGATTCCCCACTGGTGCCTTCCGGGAGCATATCGCGTCCTGATATATCCTGTATCTCCAAGCGAGAAGCTGAGCCCTTGGCCGGTCGGTTGTGGCGGTGCCCCACAGATGCACCATAGTGCAGCGTTTAGAACCCCACCGTGTGCGATGACCAGGTATTGTCCCGGACCACGGCGAATCAACTTCTCCAAGGCTCTTCCCGCACGGCCATAGAAATCCCACAAACTCTCACCCGCGTTTACACTTACAACGTGCGGCTCGAATGGATTGTGGAAGTCCGGCGCGGGATATGTTCTCTGTGCGTCTGCAAACGACATGCCCCCAGAGGGCCATAGTCCTTTTCCATCCAGTCAGCGTCCGGCTCGACTTCAATCCCCAATATCTCCCCGACGATTCTCGCAGTCTCTGAAGCTCGGACAAGCGTGCTGGCAATGATTGCATCGAACTCGATGCCTCTCTTCTTTAGTTCTTCGCCTCGCCGGACGGCTTGTTCACGGCCTACCTCAGTGAGTGGAGAGTCGTATCTCCCCTCGATGACTTCCTCATCATCAGCCCGGGATCGACCGTGGCGCATGAACGTGATTCCGATCTCGTCATTCATCCTTAGATCCTCCGGTTCCCGATCAGATGTGCCGACGCTTCCCACAATCTGAGCGGCTTCCAGCTTGCTTGTTTCATCGAACTGGTGGCTCTGATCTTCGAAACGGCATTTTGCTTAACGTCCTCGGCATCCCCGAAGCCGCGGAGCGGTTTTCTGCGGATCGAAGCGAAGCCGGGGGTGCCGTGTTGACTGAAGTTCTGGGAGGGGCTGCCTCAATCGGCTCTGACGTTCAGGGCAGCAATAGACAGGCACCATAGACAATTCTCTTTATTTATGGCACTGACACAGGTGGTCGTCGATCCGCCCAGGGGCGGGCCTGTTCGAGTTGTGCTGCGAGCCTGAAGAGCGACGCCTCATCGCCAAACCGACCGATGAATTGGGGCCCTATAGGCAGGTTTTCATCATTCCAGTACAAAGGAACCGACATCGCTGGTTGCCCGGTGGCATTGCACAGGGGCGTAAAGGGAATGAACTGCCAAACGCGGTCAAGGGCTTCCTGTGGGGACTGGTCGGATGAAACCTCGAAGGTTCCAAGGGTTACTGGTGGTTCACCCAACGTTGGGGTGAGCCAGACGTCCCAATCGACAAAGAAACGCGCAATCTCACGCGCCAGAAGTTGAATCGTCCCTACAGCGCCCAGATAATCTGATGCACTGTGCCCACGGCCCATTTCATACACGAATCCAGTGAGTGGTTCCAACTGATCGGCAGTAAATGTCTTGCCGTTGAGCTGACCGATCAAATCTACCACCCCTGCAGTTCCCGAAGTGAACACAGTGCTGAAGGCCTGCTCGAACATCTCGCCGTCAATGGCGGGAGACGCTTCTACCACCTCGTGCCCTAAGTCAGCACAGAGTTTCGCTACATCTCGTACGGCATCGGCGCAATCGGAATGAACAGCATCATCCTTGAGCGTCTTGGTCGTAAAGGCAATGCGGAGAGAGCCAGGACTGGTCCCCACCTCCTCAAGAAACGGCCTTTCCGGTATGGGTGCCCAGTAAGGATCGCCGACATCGGGTCCCGAGGTGGCATCGAGGAGAGCTGCGCTGTCCCGCACCGAACGCGTCACGGCGTGTTCTGCGGCCAGACCGCTTGCCCAGTCGCCAGCGTCTGGCCCCCATGGATTACGCGATCTGGTGGGTTTGAGGCCGAACACGCCGCAGCACGAAGCCGGAATCCGGATCGATCCGGCCCCATCGTTGGCGTGCGCTGCGGGAACCGCACCAGCGGCTACCAATGCCGCCGACCCGCCGCTTGATCCGCCCGTCGTCCGTGTGGTATCCCAGGGATTGCGTGAGGGACCGAACAGTCTAGGTTCGGTCGTTACATTACACCCCATCTCAGGAGTGTTCGTCTTACAAAGGATAATGAGCCCTGCATTCTTCAGTCTGATCACCAGTTCGCTGTCGTGATCCGGAACGTAGTCCTTCAGTATTTCTGCACCCGATGCGAGCCGTACGCCGGCATACGATGCAACCAGATCCTTGAGAGGGTACGGAACCCCCGCGAGGGGGCCATCGGGCAGCTTGCCTTTAGCAGCCTCGCGCGCTTGATCATACATAGGTGTAATCACTGCATTCAACTGCGGATTCACGCGTTCGATACCTGCGATAGTTGCTTCCACCAGCTCAATTGCCTGAACCTCGCCTTTTCGTACAAGCTCTGCCTGTGCCAGAGCATCGAGCGGCAGTAAGTCGTCAATACTCGCCATGGGTTATCTCCCTTTATGTCCGCGAAAGGATCAGATTTTGCGCGACCGTGAATCTGCCTGCCTTACACGTTGTTCAGGGGTGGTGGGGAATTTCGGTTAACGGACAAACACCCACGACGCTGCTGCATTCGTGCAGAGTGCGTACGCGAAAGCCGCGTGGCTGAAATCATCACGCGGCTGTGTATGGGGGAGGGGTGGGGTCGGGCTCTTGGGTGGGTAGTTATCTGACGCGGGATTCTTGGAGGCTGGGCGAAACAATCTCTATACCAAGAGGTGTGTTATCCTTGCCGTAATCAATGACAAGGTCCTCAGAAATGGTTTCAGTCCGCGTGCTCTTCTGCCCAGGTTTTGCCAGGTATAGATAAGCAGCGAGCGGCTTGCCTTTTCGGTATGTGACTTGAAGAGATACTATGGTACTTCATCGACGTACCTCCAACGGCCCGTACACTTTGGACATTTTCCAAGTCATCCACCACAAGTTTCTGGAGCGTTAAGAAGTATAGAGAAGTCTCATCAACACTGCGCCTGTTCCTGTCATGGTCACAAAGCCGCCTCCCAACCAAAAAGTGAGATCCCTATTGCCATTAATTAGTACCATAATCCATTTTGCAAGGGCATTCATGGCAACAGCAACCAGGACAGCCCGCCCTGCAGCAGGAACAGACAGAGATCCGTGGTTTACCATGGTTGCAGCTGAAAGGGAAACAGCGCTGGCATCTGCCAGTCCTGCAATGGCACTGGCCGGATAAATACCCTGTTCCCCAAGATGAACTGTTGCAACTTTGGTAAGAAAGAAAACACCCACGAAGAATGCGCCGAATTTCCATGCGGGCAGGAGAGAGTAGGGATTCTGTAGTGTATCTATCAAAGGCTGATCTACGGCATCTTTTTGCCCCCCCTCGCACACGTGGCTACCGCGCGTCGCAAACCTTTGTTCGTTAAGCGCAAGCGCATCCAGGAAGAGAACGTAGCGGATGACCGAATTTCTGAAGGGTATAAATAGACCTCTGCCGACTCTTCTTCACCGAGGCAGTACAACCCATCCTCGCGCGATCCTTTCCGGAGTTGTCGTTCTCCGCTGGAAGGCTCGGAAGGGGATCTCAAGCTTCCTGCTAAGAAGATATTTCCTGAATGATCCTCTCCAGGTAGATCTTATCTTCTACGAGGATCTTCTCGATCTGCTGAAATGTCCGGTTCCCACGCTTACACTCGAATAGGAGGCCCCCCGTGTAGCCGATTGCATGGAAAGCCCGTAAAAGGGCGGGCATATCTATCGTCCCTTCAGAATCGCGCACAGTGAGACCTCCATCAGTCTTCCCACTGTTGTTTTGCAAGTGCGTATCCCAGATCGGCACATCAAGCGCAGAGAGAAACTCCTCAGGACTCGTGCACGAGTTCCATCTATTGGTAATGGTTGTGTTAATATGACCGGTATCGATCAGTACGCCCATCCGTGGGTCGTCAACCATCTCCACCGCCTGGTTAAGTCGCTCGGGGGAATTGATCACCCCTTTCTGACTATTTTCGACACCGAATTTGAGATCGGTCCCCCGGCTCATCTGGAGCATCAACTTGAATACCTCCACCGTTTCCTTCAGTAGTGGACGGATGCTGTCGCAGCAAATGGAGTAGGCGTTGAGCCTGAGTCCCCATTCGATGACCGGCTCGAGCTCCCTGCGAGCACATACCAGCAGGTCTATCTTTTCTTGCTGTGCCAGTTGCCACACATAAGCCAGATCTGGATGCAATCTCACCTCCAGGGAATACGTCTTCACCAGATCGTCAATGCCTGCCTTTTCATCTTCCCCAAGGTTCGCCGGGTGTTCCTCCCAGTTAATAGCTAATCCGACACTGCGGAATCCGAGACGCGCCAATTCCTCGAGTCGTAAACGGTAATTCCCCAGATCTTTAACGGAAGCATCATAACATCCGATGTACATAGCAATGGTTCTCCTTTTTTACGGTTGCTCATCTTGTCCGCGCTTGTCGGACTCGCCCCCGATGCGGTAGAGATTCGAGAAGACCCGTTCCAAGTCTGCTCCTTTTGGTTCTGGAGGTCAGAAACCAACCCTCCTATAGTGTAACTCGGACGTAGGAGTCTGATTGTCTCAGGTTTTTTTGGTTACGCCTAACGTTTGAGGTGACCGCGCCGCCGCCGAGAGGCGGTGTGGGTGAAACCGGTTGGCGGGGCGTTCGCGGTTCCGGTGTTATCGGCTGTCGCAGTAACGGGGAGGGCCCACCAGGCTGAATCAACTCGTCTTCCCACCCCGCGGCTCACGCAACATCGTCCAGATTCTTACGCCGCTCTCGGGTTCGTCTACCTCCACTAGAAGCTCGAATCCATGCTTTGAGTAGAAAGGGACATTTCTCAGATTGCTGGTTTGCGCGTAGCACGGGATTCCCTCAGCATCGGCGCGTGTTAGAACTGGCTGCAGCAACTGACTCCCAATACCCCGGCACTGTACGTTGGGTTCTGTTCCCAACAGCATGAGGTACCAATGCGGCATCTGTATGTCTTGCTCATGCAGAGTCTCAAGACAGTCGACTATTGCCGCTATACGTTCCCATTGTTCGGTACCAATAAGAGAAGGGATGGCATCCATGCCTGCCTGGACCTCGAGTTTGGGGGAGACCTCACCACTCCTTGGGCGAAGCCAACCTGCAATACCCTCGATGCTTCCTTCTGTTGTCCATACCTCTCCTGCGAGATGACAGTATCTGACGAATGCCTCCAGGTGTCTGCGGCCCATACGCGCACGTACTTGTTCATCTGGCTCCATGTATACGTCTATCGGATCATCAAAGAATGCCCGTGCTATCAGATCACTCGCCTGTCCTATTTGGCTCACGGGAAGCGGGACTATCGAACGAGAAGGTCTAGCTTCCATGATGGATTTCTCCCTGGGAAACCTGCCGGTCATCTCAACGAGAAGAATAGCCGTAAACACCTTCGTAGCCGAACCAATTTCAAAAACTGTATTTCCATCAAGTACGACATCGCTTCGTCATGAGGTCCCGTAGGAAAAAACGCGAGGGCCCTGTTTATCAATAAGGCCGACTACGATTCCGGGATTACGTCCTGTTTCAACCCGTTCTTTTTGTGATCTGCTGAATAGTGCTATCAGATATAGCTTGCTGTGCCCTCACTGACGGAAGAAGACACAGTTGTGTAACCAATAAGCCTGAGATGGTTGTGAAGATGCGGCCAATCTGGATCCCGTTTCTCCTTGTTGGTGAATGCACGCAAACCTCACTTTAGCCTTTGTACTTTTCGGTCATGGCAAGAGCCAATGTCATATAGCGCACGGTGAGTTAAGGGAAGTGGGACCATATCGAAGACTGAAGAAATCTTGTTTTCTTAGACCAGAGGGGATAAATCTTCGCCCCCGTCAATTGGCGTAGTTTCTCTGCCCCCTGAATGCCTGCTATCGGCAGCCCTCCACGCTCGAGTAGCCCAAGTTGCTGCAATAAGGAAGCCTGATCCCAGTACGCCCTCTCACTTGCAAGCATCCCATTCTCAAAGGTGAAAACTACAACCAAGGGAATCGCAACCTTCCTGCCCGTGGGCGGGAGTCCGGGCAGTAACCAGTCCATGGAAACACTGTGCGTAAAGGTAAGGATACATTCACCGACAACCCGGTCGCTGCCGATCGTGCGTGCGATGGGATTCAGCTTTAAGTCATCTGGCAATTGATCCATCAATTCACGATAGAACTCCCTTACACCAGCTCTATCATCTCCGCCAGTTAGAGACGAAACGAACAGGATGTATGGGTTGTTCGTCATTGTGGAGAGCGTGCCATCGAGGTCTCTGTCGCCCAGCTCCGCCTTTGCGTGCTCAGCCAGTGTGTCCATCATGGCTTGCTGGGCTGGTGTGAGGTCTGTGTCAGCCATTGTGCCTTCTAGGTAGGGGTTAATCAGTGTGAAGCGTTGCTCCCATTTCCCTTAACTACCTATCTGCGACGTACGTCGCACACGCAACCAGATCAGGAAGGATTCGCGAACTGCCAGTGGGTATTCGCCGCGGCTTGCCAAGGGTCGTGTCACTTTGGACGAAGGAGCCGGCCATTCCTGATGGCTTATTCTAACGCCCGATTCTTTTGCTTGTACATCTGGATGTGAATCTGCTGCGCGATGCGGTTGCAGGGTAGAAGCAGATGCTTCTGATCTGGTGACCGGGCGAGTGGGCTACGGCAAAGCCAGGGCCCTCGTGCTGCCGATGGTGACAACACGAGGGCCCTCTGTCGCAGTTGTGCCTGGTGCGTTCTATCGAATGGCGACCGGTGATCCGATCGACCCCGTGGCTCCGACGATGGGGGCGGGGTTGAAAATGTAGGCGAAGACGTAGACACCCGCATCGGCCAGTTGCTTGAGCGCCAGGTTCTCGTGATTGACGATGCCGTGACGGGTTTGCAGATACGTGTGGATGCAGAAACCGCAGGCTTCCTCGCCAGGATACGGCACGGGGTCCGTGCCGGGCCAGGTATCCCCACCTGTCACGCCCGCCTTGACCTCTTCGGCTACCCATCGAGCCACGCTCATGTCGACACCGGGACAACCGACGTTATAGGCTTCCGGATCCTCCCAGTTTCTCTCCCAGCCGTAGCGGAAGAAGATCCCATCCCCTTCGGCGAATTCGAAGTCCTCCATGCCCTGTTTCTTCAAGGTAGCGCGAACATCTTCCATGGTTGCGGCCTGGCCGGCTTCCATGTCACCCAGCACGGCGGCAAGATCGATCAGGATGCCGCGGGCGACGATGGGATGGAGTTTCTCGGCGCCCAGCTTCGTCATTCCGTAAGCGGAGCCGACTTCGGTGTTCGTGAAGCCGTTGTACCACCGCATGTTGTCGCGATCACCGTCCGCACCGATCTGCACACCGATGTGGCCGAGCCCGTCGAACTGGGTCCCGACCTGGCTGATCTCGGTGGCGAGGTAGTCGTCGTGATAGACGAGTTTGTTGGCTCCGAAGGGCCCGCCCGACGGGGTGCCCGGGATACGCAAGGCGAAGCCCCGCTCTCCGAACAGGGGCATCTTTGCGTGATAGGGATGCGCCAGGCCGTAGACCTTTCCGGTTTTTACCTGCGCCAGGGCGCGCCGGACCACTTCGGGGTTGGTGTACCAATTTGTCGAGCCGGCTTCGTCGCCTTCGCCCCAGAGAGGATTAGGCCACCACTTGCTGCCGAGCGGGGTTTCCATGTTGTCGCCGTCCACCCAAGGCTTGCCCGCGCAGTCTTTCCACGATTCGGGGCCGCATTCCGCCTGTGACTGGCCGAACGTGAAGAGTCCGAGCGCGAGGGCTGAGGCAATCATCGTCATCGAGATCTTCTTCATGTTTCCCTCCTTGAGCGGGTCAATCTTTTCGATCGGTTTATATGATTTCGTTTGATTAGCCCAGTTCCGAACGCAGAGACATGATCACGGCTTTGTTGTAGCCGAGACCGTACGCCCAGTAGCGATGTCCCCAGTCGCTGTCGCCTTCCACACGCAGGCGATGGTCGGGGGTCAGGTAACCCTGGTAGCCGGATTCGTGAAGCGCTTTGGCGGCCTGGTACATGTCCGTATCTCCGCAGTCCGCGAAGGTCTCGACGAACTTTTCAGTCGTGCCGGTCGTGTTACGGAAGTGGACCCAGTGGACTTTGTCACGTTCTGCGAAGTAGCGGAGTTCCTCCGGAACGTTGGCGCCCATTTCGGTGAAACACCCGACGCAGAAGAGGAGACCGTTGCTGTCGCTGGGGTAGGTGTCGATGACCTTCCGAAACGCCTCAGGACTGCGCATGATGCGAGCAACGCCGCCGATCACGGGGACCTGGGGATCGTCAGGATGCAGGCCGAGTTTGACCCCTGCCTCTTCGGCGACCGGCAGGACGGCCTTCAGGAAGTAGTCGAGGTTCGACCAGAGGTCACCATCGGTGATGGGTTTCCGATTGGCTTCCGGGATCAGCTCCACCTTTGCGCCGGTGGACGCGTAGAGCGGTGCATCCTTGACCAGATCGACGTCAAAGCTCGTCCCCTGGGCGCCTCCTCGGACGAGCGTGCTCGACGAGGTACGATAGAAGCGCAGCGCGTGGATGTTGTAGGTGTAAACTGGAATCCCAACGGCGCCCATGTTCCGGAGCGTGTTCTGGATGTTCTCGATCTGCTCATCTCGGCCGTCGAGCCCGAGCATCCATTTGTAGTTCCATTCCCAGGGGGTGTTGCCTCCAATGCAGCCAAGCTCCATGCCGAATGCTTCGACACGTGTCTTGAGATGCAGGAGCGTGTTGTACTCGTGATACCCCTTGCTGTTCGGACCGATGTCGGGGCTCGCCATGATTCCCTCCACGCCCATCTGCTGGAGGAACCGAAGCTTCTCGTCGGTGATCGGCCCGATATGATCCATTCCGAGTTTCATGGCATCCTCACCTCAGGTTCTTGGGGCCGCCCTCCCAGCGGATTCGGATTCGGTCGGGCTGCTTATCCGCTTCTGCCAGGGCGTGTTCGACGCCAGCGACCCATGTTGCACAGTCGGGTGTTTCCTTTTCGGGATCGGACGCACATCGCGCGACGAAGCCGGGCGTATACCACCGGCCGGTCGGTTGTCCCATCGCCTGGTAACGCAGGTCCATACTCCATCGGACCGTGTCGGTGTTGTTCACGAGGGATCCGTGGGGCACCATGCTCGTGAACAAGACCATGCTGCCCGCACGCGTGGGAAGAGGCTCGCGCTGAGACTCGGGCACTTCCTCCGGGAGCATGTAGAGCGCGTCCCTCCACTCGTAGCGGAGCACGCCTTCCCGGTGACGTCCCCGGGCGACCCACAGACAGCCGTTCTCCTCGGTCGTGTCGACGAGTGGAATCAGACACGCCACGATGAGCGTGTCGTCCGCGTCGGACAGATAGTAGGCAGCGTCCTGGTGGGGGATGGTCTGGCCGCCCGGCAATCGCGGGTGCAGGTTGTAGGAAGGGTGACAGAGAATGTCCCCGCCGACGAGTGATTCTACGCGATCCAGAATCTTGGGATGCTTCAGGAAGGCAAAGAGGGCGTCCCCTTTGTGGGCTCTTGTCTGCAAGGCGGCTGCGGCCTCCGGTGCTTCGGTCGCAATCCTTGCCATCCGTGTCTCGAAGGACTCGTCTGCGTAGAGATGGCTCAGCTTGCCTTCCGACAGAAGCCTCTGCGCTTCTCGTTCGACGACAGCGCTGAACTCGTCTTTTACCGGCTGCAGGTCGGATTCGGTGAAGAGATCCTCGATGACGAGACATCCGTTGCGGTCGAATGTTTCGAGCTGTTCGGGTGTCAACATGGTCGTGTGTTCCTCTCTTACTTCCCGTCAGCTTTCGTGGCTGCGTTGAGTTGAGACAGGGCGTTGCGGAAGATTCCTTCGGGTGTTCCGATGCAGAGGAAGTGATACCCCTGCCGGGCGAGCGTCTCTCCATCGCCGATCCGCCACATCGTTTTGCCCGCGTTCTCGCTCGCTCGACGGATTCGCTCGACGGCATCCTGCACTTTCGGATGATCCATTTCGAAACACACCCCGAGATCGGCGGAGAGGTCGTAGGGACCGATCGCCACAGCCGTCGTGATCTCGTGGGCGGCAATTTCGTCGACGTGATCGAGTCCGATCTGCGTTTCGATCTGCGGGAGGACGATGAAGTTGTCTTCAACCTCCCGCTTCCAGGTCTCGCAGTGAAAGTCCGGGACCCAGTAGTTGCCGGGGCCGCCGGGTCGACGCTGGCCACGCGGCGGCATGTAGATGCTGTCGCGGACATCGTCCAGCTGCTTTGCAGATTCGATGCTGGGGAGCAGGAAGCCACAGGGTCCACGGTCGATGGCCTGTCGAATGGTCGAGTAGGCCGTGTCGATGGTTCGGATGAGGACCGGAAAATCGACCATCCGACCGATGGCGCAGACCCGGGCCACCAGGTGGTTGTTGTGCGCACCGTGTTCCTGGTCGATGACGAGGTAGTCCGTGTCGGTCATCTGGAGATACTCGACCAACTCGGGCCATAGCTGATCGGTGGCGAGGAGGCCGGTAGTGATCTCCCCCTGATTGACCTTCGCCATCAGTTTTCTGGCGGCTTCCATCGTGAATCCTTCCGTAGATGAACAAAGCTTCAAGCAGGGAACGCAGAGATCGCGGAGGAGGCAAGGGAAAGCGGAAACGGGTGACTACCGAGCACTGGGGTGCGCCAGTTGACGAGCGCCACAGTCTGGGCGACCTTGCGTAGCGACGAGATGTGGCCGGATGGGTGGTGCGCCGCAGGATCGAGCAGGAGGGACTTTGGCTGAAGCAACAGAAACTGTCAAACACCACGAGGATGATCCCTACGCCCTCACCACCGAGGCGATTCAAGAACCCCCGGCGGATTTCAAGGGACGGTTCCGGTTTCTCGGTCCGGGATTGATTCTGGTCGGGGGCGTTGTCGGATCCGGCGAGATCATTCTGACGACGACGCTCGGATCGATCGTGGGATTCTCGATGCTGTGGTTCGTGCTCGTCAGCTGCTGGAGCAAGAACATCGTTCAGGCAGAGCTGGGTCGGTTCACGGTCGCATCCGGTGAGCCGTTCCTCCACGCATTTAACCGTTTGCCCGGGAAGTTTCCGGCCTTTCGGGGGAAGCGGGTTTCCTGGTACATCTACTTCTGGCTGATCTGGATCATTCCCGACTTGCTCGTCGGCGGGGGCGTCTACGGGGGTGCGGGTCAGGCGATTCATTCCGCAGCGCCTTTCCTGGGTTCAGAATGGTGGACGGTCATTCTCGCGGCCCTGGCTTGTACGATCATCCTGTCAGGCACGTATCAGTTTCTCGAGAAACTCCTGACCACCCTGGTCGTGACGTTCACGCTTATCACGGTGACGTGCGCGATTCTTCTACAGATGACGCCGTATGCCATCACGTGGGAGGAGGTTCAGGGAGGGCTGACGTTCGGATTCCCGGCGTTCGCGATCGTGGCAGCGCTGGCGATGTTCGGGGGGACGGGAGTCAGTACGTCCGAGCAGATGGCATATACCTACTGGTGCGCCGAGAAGGGCTACGCCCGATTCACGGGCCCGTCGGAGGATTCCGATGCCTGGGTGAGCCGAGCGAAGGGCTGGATCAAGGTGATGCAGACAGACGTGAAGCTCACGCTTCTTCTGCTGACCTGTGCGACGATCCCATTTTACATGCTTGGGTCGGGGGTGCTTTACCGACTCAATGCGCGTCCGAATGGGCTCGAGACGATCTCGATCCTGTCCAACATGTATACGGAGACACTCGGGGAGTGGGCGTTCTGGCTGTTTCTTGTCGGCGCCTTCTTCGTACTCTACTCGACCGCGGTGTCAGGTCTTGGCGCCAACGTCCGTGTGTTCGCGGACGGCATGGTCGTAATGGGGCTGATCGAAAAGAACGACTATCCAACCCGGGTGAAGATTCTTCGGGTCTGGGCCGTCGTGACGCCGCTGGTGACGGCTTCGGCGTATTTCTACTTTCAGAATCCGGTCTGGATGCTGACGGTCGGGCAACTGTTCAAGGCGATCAAATACCCGCTGATGGCCGGTGGCACGATCTATCTGCGTTACCGGCACCTCGATCCACGGATTGCGCCGGGGTGGAAGGCGGACGCGCTGCTGTGGTTCTGCTTCCTGCTGATGGTGGGTCTGGCGGTGTGGATTCTGTATACGAAATTTCTTGCGTGACACCCTTCGCCCCTGTGCAGAGCACAGGGGCGAGCACAATACGTCGTTCTCACACAGGGAGGGGCCCGGTATCGAAGCCTCCCCGAGGACCGGCCCCCTGTCCACCTATAGCGGTTGCTCGTCCTCGTGCTCTGCACGAGGACGCCAGAATCGAATTTGATGGAGTAAGGCTGTCACCTCACACAACGAGGCGAGATATGGATGACGCGAGAGCTTTGAAAGAGAGATTCGAAGAGGATGGATTCCTGGTCGTTCCCGAGTTTCTCACGGGGGACGCGTTTACGGAGGTTGCTGAAAATCTCGACCGATACATTCGCGAGATTGTCCCCACACTTGGGCAGGGAGACGCCTACTACCAGGATCGGTCGAAGCCGGAGACGCTCAAGCAATTGCAGAACATGGGACACGATCCGTTCTTCGAAGCCTATCGAAAGACACCTGCGTGGGTAGAACTTGCCGAGACGTTGCTGGGGGAACGGGCGGAGGCCGGGGAGCCGGAATGGTTCAACAAACCGCCGAACACGGAACACGTGACGCCCCCGCATCAGGACAATTACTACTTCAACCTCGTTCCGCCGAAGGTGCTGACGATCTGGGTTGCGATGGATCCGATTGATGAGGAGAACGGGTGTCTACGCTACGTAAGAGGCTCGCACAAGGACGGCGTGCGGTCGCATACCCGGTCGTCTATCCTGGGATTCTCGCAGCACATCGCTGAATACGAGAAAGCGGATGAGGTGGCCATGATCCTGAACCCGGGAGACGCGTCCGTGCATCACGGCAACATTATCCACAGGGCGGATCCGAACACGTCGACGACGAGGCACCGTCGAGCTTTCGCGATGGTCATGAAGGGCGAGAGCTGCGAGAGGGACGAAGAGAGTTACGCCAGATACCTTGCAACCTCGGCCCAACACGTGAAAGAGCTGAGTGAGGAATGAAGGACGGGGCCCCTCGATGAACGTGTTGTGTGTGGGTGGAGGCTCGATCGGTGAACGGCATCTGCGCTGTTTCCAGCAGACAGAGCCGTGCGTGGTGTCGATCTGTGAGTCGCTGGACGAACGGCGCGAACGGCTGATGAAGGACTACGAGGTCGAAGGATTCGCATCGATCGATGAGGCGGTTCGGCGCGACTGGGATCTGGTCATCATCGCGACTCCTGCGAACCTGCACATCGAGCACGCACTGGCCTTCGGGGATTGCACAAAGGCCTGGATGATCGAGAAGCCGTTGAGCACGAGTCTCGATCGGATCGACGAGTTGAGGGAAGCGTCCCAGAGCAGGGTTCTGAACATCGCCTACGTGTTCCGGAACCATCCGGCCCTCCAGGCCATGCGGAAGACGATCGAAGATCGGACGTATGGGGAGCCGCTGCAGCTGATCGCATCGGGCGGACAGCACTTTCCCACGTTCCGTCCGGCCTATCGCGACATCTACTACGCGGATCGTCGTACGGGTGGCGGCGCGATCCAGGACGGAGCGACGCACACCTTCGACATGATTCAGCACTTGGTGGGACCGCTGGAATGGGTGTTCTGCGACTACGCGCACCAGGCGCTCGAGGGTGTGGATGTGGAGGACACGGTGCACCTGACCGCTCGGGCGGGGAACGTGATGGTGAACCAGACGTTGAATCAATTCGGTGCGCCGAACGAGACGTCCGTTCAGATCAACGCAAAGGACGGCAGCGTCCGATTCGAGTCAGACAACAATCGGTACGGTACGATGCGACTGGGCGAGACGGAGTGGGCGTGGAGCGACCCGCTGTTGCAGGAGCGGGACGATCTGTTCCGTCGCCAGGCGAGGCGGATGGTGGAGGCGTGTACGGTTGAGAAGCCGGTCCTTTGCCCGCTGGAGGAGGCGGTCCAGGCGTTGAAGGTGAATCGGGCGGCGCTGGCGTCGAGGGGGGAGCGGGTGGTGAGGATCGAGTGAGGCGCGTCGGAGTGCGGATGTTCACCTACGTTCTCGAGAAGGTGGGCGGTGGACGGTGGACGGTGGACAGTAGACGGCGGCCGGGGATTCGCAATCACGATTTGAGCGGCTTTGCCCGGATTACGAACTCGATTGCTGGCAGAACGAGCGAAGGCGGCTGATTGATTGTTGATATCAGCCGCCCTTTCTTTTGTCGGTTCACGTTCCCGGCCGGAGGCCGGTCCTACCCGTTCGCCCGTAGTTCTCAGCTCGGAGGCTGCTCCCACCGTTTGCGTGCTTTTCTTCGCGACTTCGTGTTTCCTTTAACAGCTGACGTCTTTGCC
>CEVA01243644.1_pt1 | contig 22298 bp, 23 predicted proteins | sample 361521 | NCBI WGS metagenome assembly CEVA01 (sample SAMEA2622823, study PRJEB7988) | marine metagenome | isolation source: saline water (ENVO:00002010), including
ATCGTGGTCGGCTTGATGACAGTAGCGATGGGCACAGCCCTCGCCCAAGGAACAGGTGGACCCGCGATTACCGATGCAGGAGCTCAACAATTAGGTGCTGCTTTAGCAATAGGACTAGGAGCAATGGGACCGGGTATTGGTATCGGTATTGCTGCTTCGAAGGGCCTTGAAGCAATTGGGCGGAACCCTGAAGCCGCGGGCTCGATTCAAACAGTAATGATTTTGGGTCTAGCGTTCGCTGAAGCTATCGCGATCTACGCGTTAGTTGTCGCATTAGTCATCAAGTTCATTTAATTAATCCGCGCGATCACGAAACGCGATTCAACGAGGTGTGTTGTGGAGGCTATTGGATTTAACTTACCAGGGTTGGCGACTCAGCTCGTCAATTTCGTAATACTCCTGGTCTTGCTCCGTATGTTCGTCTACGGGCCTGTTGTGCGAATGCTCGATAACCGATCTGAAAAGATTAGGGAATCTCTTGCAGCGGCAGATCAAGCCCAAGAAGCATCGGAGAAGAGTCAGGAGCAAATACAAGAAGCATTACAAGATGCGCGTGCTCAAGGGCAACAACTCATTGAGCAAGCACGGCAGACCAGCGAACGTTTGGTAAACGAAGCGCGCGAGGAAGCGCGCCGCCAAGGTGAGGAAGAGACCGAGCGCGCAAGAGCCGCGATTGAACGCGAACGTGATGACGCGATTGACAGTGTTCGACAGGAATTCGGTGATCTGGCAATAACGGCGGCAGAAAAAGTGATACAAACCTCATTAGACGGTGATGCCCATAAAGGTCTCATTGAAGAGGTCCTATCAGAAGCCAGCCAGAGTACAGGAAGGAACTAGAAAGTGGCAGGAGCGGCCTCCGCCCGGCGATATGCCCAAGCGGTGTTCGAAATTGCGCAAGAATCAAGCGATGAGCGATCTTGGCTAGATGATCTTGGGCGAATTGCGGACATCTTTGATGATCGTGAGATTCAAAGTTTTCTGGAAAACCCCAAAATCAGTTTCGATCAAAAAAAACAATCGCTTGAGCCACACTTCAGTGGTATGAATGGGTTAGCACAAAATTTTGCATATCTCCTCGTACAAAAAAGACGCGTGGGAATAGCAAGTGACATCGCCCAAGAATATCAACGGTTCTTAGATTCTCTTGAGGATATAGCGCCGGTTGAAGTCACAACAGCAGTCCCCCTAGGAAAAGCCGAACAGGAAGAAATCACCGAAAAGATTCAAAATATTATTGGTAAGAAATTACGTCTGACCGTCAGGGAAGATCCGTCAATTTTGGGTGGATTAATCGCCCGAGTCGGAGATCAAGTCATAGATGGATCAGCCCGTTCTCGCCTAATTTCGCTTCGGGAAAGCTTGCATGGACGAGCAAGATAATCCCCGTAATTTGGAAGGAGCCCCATGGCAACCAGCGGACAAGAAATAGCATCGATACTTAAAGAACAGATTGAACAATTCGGCACGTCGGTCACAATGACCGATGTTGGTACGGTCGTTGAAGTGGGTGATGGTATTGCCCGCGTCCACGGGCTTACGAATTGCCGGTACAATGAATTGCTCGCTTTCCCCAATGGATTGATGGGTCTCGCTATGAACCTCGAAGAGGAGACTGTGGGCGCAACAGTCCTGGGTGACGACAAAGGCGTAAAGGAAGGCGACGAAGTCCGGACTACCGGACGCATAATGCAGATTCCCGTTGGCGACCAATTGTTGGGTAGAGTAGTTGACCCTTTGGGACTGCCCATCGACGGGAAAGGAGCATTGACATCAGACACAACTCGGGACTTGGAGCGAGTTGCACCAAACGTAGTAACCAGAGGCTCTGTAGACACTCCAGTGCAAACGGGAATCAAGGCCATTGATGCCATGATTCCGATTGGACGTGGCCAAAGAGAGTTAATCATTGGTGACCGGTCCACTGGTAAGACTGCCATTGCCTTGGACACCATAATTAATCAAAAAGGACAAGATCTCCTTTGTATCTATGTTGCAATCGGCCAAAAAGCATCAAGAGTCGCAGCTATTCAAGGAACCCTTGAAGAGCATGGCGCGATGGAACACACCGTAATCGTTGCTGCTAATGCTAACGATCCTGCTTCTCTTCAATATCTTGCACCGTACGCCGGATGTGCAATTGGTGAAGAGTTTATGGAACAAGGTAAAGATGCTCTAATTATCTATGACGATCTTTCCAAACATGCGTGGGCCTACCGTCAAATATCCCTTCTTCTCAGGCGCCCACCAGGTCGCGAAGCGTACCCGGGAGACGTCTTTTATCTCCACAGCAGGCTCCTTGAGAGGGCGGCGAAATTGGGCCCTGATTATGGAGGTGGCTCCCTAACTGCGCTACCGATTATTGAGACACAAGCAGGTGACGTATCAGCGTATATCCCAACAAACGTCATTTCCATCACGGACGGTCAAATTTTTCTAGAGGCGGATCTATTCAACTCAGGAATAAGACCTGCAGTGAACGCTGGTTTATCGGTATCACGAGTGGGCGGTGCTGCACAAACACGCGCCGTACGAAAAGTGGCTGGTCCTCTCCGGCTGGCACTTGCGCAATTCCGAGAGCTTGCTGCTTTCGCACAATTTGGAACGTCCGATTTAGATCCAGCCACCCTTGCACAATTAGAGCGGGGGCGAAGATTGACTGAACTCCTTAAACAAGATCAGTATGTACCTATGCCTTTAGCCCAAGAGTCAATGGTTCTATACGCGGCAACCCAAGGCTACATGGATGACATAGCAGTTGAGCGTGTTCAGGCATTTGAGTCAGAATTCCTTGAATATGTAGACTCAAACAACCCAGAAATCGGTCGCTCAATTACCGAGACTGGTGACATCACCGATGAAAATGAAGAAGCGTTGAAAAAAGCGCTAGATGATTTCAAGAATTTATTTGGAGAGTAAATTTCCGAACTAAACTGCGATCATAAGTTAACAGAGTAAGAGAGCAAGATGCCAAGTATCAGACAAATACGTCAAAGGATTCGAAGTGTTGAAAGCACTTCGAAGATTACGAATGCGATGGAGATGATAGCCGCGTCAAAAATGCGACGTGCGCAGCAAAGTGTGCTGGCCTCGCGACCATACGCGACGGCCTTGCTTGATATCCTAAGCGACCTGGCACAGCGTAGTTTGTCTGGAGAAGTTCAAGATGTGAATCCACTTCTTGAAGTTCGTGAGGCAAACACAATTGGAGTTATTGTAGTCACCCCAGATCGAGGACTTGCCGGTGGGCTTAGCAGCAATATGAACCGTGCTGCCGAAGAATTTATTTCCACGCAAACCGCCCCTGTAAAAGTCGTCACAGTTGGCCGCAAAGGTAGCGACTTCATGACTCGTTCACAACAGGACATTGTAGCGACCTTCACTCAAATTTCGGAGTACCCCGCGTTGGATGACGCCCGACCCGTAGCGAAGATTGTGCAGGATGAATATATCGCAGGCACAATGGATCGTGTCCACGTCATATATCCCGAATTCGTCAACACCGTTGTACAAACACCGACTATTAGACAACTTTTGCCAATTGAACCATCAGACGATTCATCCACTGACAGCTCTCCAGGAATTGATTTTGCGTATGAACCAGATCCAGGAACAGTCCTCAGCGGATTGTTACCAAGATTAGTTGAAATGTGGGTTTTCCACGCTTTCTTGGAATTGAGCGCTAGTGAACACTCTGCGCGAATGGTTGCAATGAATGCAGCGACAAAAGCAGCACACGAGATGATAGGCGACCTTACACTCGTCTACAACAAAGCGCGCCAAGAAATTATTACCACTGAACTTCTCGATATTGTCAGCGGTGTGGCAGCCTTGGAACAATCATAAAATGAATCTTTTTCAAGCAATCATATTTGATATGGACGGGGTCCTAATTGATAGTGAGCCACTGTTTTTAGATGCAGTCAATTCCCTCGTTCTGCAAGCGGGGAAAGACCCTATAACGAACACTGAAAACCAAAAACACCTCCTGGGGACCACTGTTGAGGAAACATGGCGCCGCGTCATAAAAATGCGGGATCTTCCCCTCACTGTGGAAGAATGTGTATCGCAATATGATCCAATTGTGCGGCAGGTTCTTGAAGACCACTTGGTTCCTCAGCCCGGTGTACGTGATCTAATCCATTCTTTGAAAGAACGAGGACTGCCAAAGGCCGTAGCGTCCTCAGCACTAAGATCGTGGGTCGAACTGAAACTGGATACCATCGGTCTACGGGACGAGTTTGACACCTACTTTGGAGGAGATGACGTTACGTCAGGCAAACCTGCCCCAGATATCTACCTTAAAGCTGCTAAAGCCGTTGGCGTTCATCCAAAGGAATGCATCGCGATAGAGGATTCACCGTTTGGTATTGCAGCTGCCAAAAGCGCAGGCATGTACACCATTGCGGTGCTCACTGAATCCACAAGAGGTCTAGACCTCAGCGAAGCCGACGTTATTCTTGAAACATTAGAAGACTTTCAAATCGATTTACTAGCAAACCACAAACTCATGACGACAAGTCAACAAAACTGACACTAAGAGGTGAATTATGGCAACAGGTAAGGTTGTACAAATTATTGGAACGGTCGTGGACGTTGAATTTCCACCTGATGAATTACCAGCATTGTTCAACGCTGTAAAAACCCAGATCGACGACGAACAATTAATCCTCGAGGTCGAGCAGCACATCGGAAACAACTGGGTACGATGCCTTGCCATGGGAGCAACCGAAGGACTTCAGCGAGGGGTTGATGCTGAGGATTTGGGACAACCGATTGCCGTACCAGTGGGAGAAGCATCTCTAGGTCGCTTGTTTAACGCGTTAGGAGAAGCACTTGATGATGTAGGTGACGTCAACTCCGAAGAAGCGTGGCCAATTCATCGCAATCCGCCATCCTACGAAGATCAAACTACTAGCGTCGAAATGCTTGAAACAGGGTTGAAGGTAATCGACCTCATCACACCGTTTACAAAAGGTGGGAAGATTGGAGCCTACGGAGGAGCTGGTGTTGGCAAAACAGTTGTCATCATGGAGCTTATCAACAATATTGCTAAAGAACATGGAGGCTACTCCGTTTTCGCAGGAGTGGGAGAGCGTTCCCGTGAAGGAAACGACATGTGGAACGAAATGAAAGAATCCGGAGTGCTGGACAAAACAGCATTGGTGTTTGGCCAAATGAATGAGCCGCCAGGAATCCGTGCACGTGTCGCTTTAACCGGTTTAACAATGGCCGAGTACTTCCGAGATCGCGAAGGCCAAGACGTCTTGATTTTTGTGGACAATCTCTATAGGTACATTCTAGCCGGAATGGAAGTATCCGCCCTTTTAGGACGAATGCCATCGGCTGTTGGCTACCAGCCCACCCTAGCCACAGAAATGGGAGCATTACAAGAAAGAATCGCATCCACCAAGCAGGGTTCGATTACATCATTCCAAGCCATCTATGTCCCAGCGGATGACTACACTGATCCAGGAGTAACAACAACGTTCGGACACTTGGATGCGGTTATTGCTCTTGAACGCTCAATTTCGGAGCAAGGACTATACCCAGCGGTGGATCCCCTGACATCCAACTCACGTATCTTGGATCCACTGATCGTGGGAGAGGACCATTACAATGCCGCCCGCGGAGTCCAAGAAGTTTTACAGAGGTACAAAGAGCTACAAGACATTATCGCAATACTTGGATTTGAAGAGCTCTCTGAAGAAGACAAAGTGACAGTCAACCGCGCACGACGGATACAGCGTTTCCTCTCGCAGCCAATGTCTGTGGCTGAAGCATTCACAGGTCAAGAAGGCAAGTACGTCCGCGTGCAAGACACTGTACGGGGATTCCAAGAGATTTTGGACGGCCAACATGATGACTTGCCAGAAGGGGCGTTCTATATGGTTGGATCCATTGAAGAGGCACGTGAGAAAGGCGCAGAGATGACCGCTGGTTAAATGCGTAGTCGACACATTTTTCAAATCAAGAGAATCTAAAGGTATGCTATGTCACCAACAAACTTACAAGTAATCAGCGCCGAGAAAGTCCTGTACGAGGATGACGTTGATATTGTGGTATGCCCAGGAATCGAGGGAGAACTCGGTGTTTTGCCCCAACATGCCCCGATCTTTACTTTATTGCAAACTGGAGAAATCCGCGTAAAGAAAGGTGAACAGGAAGATAGCATTTTTGTTACCGGTGGCTTTCTTCAGATAACGCAAGAAAAAGTCGTCGTTTTGGCTGATGCAGGTGAGCAAGCGCAAGATATCGATGAGGAGCGGGCCTCTCGAGCCAAAGAAAGAGCGGAAGAACGGTTAAACCAACAGGAACAAGATACCGACATCCCCCGTGCTGAAAATGCGTTGCACAGATCCGTTACGCGATTACGCGTAGCTGAACGCAACAAATGAAATGTAGGAACAAATCCAAGACTGAAAGCACCCTTTATTTCTTCAAACGTGTATCCACTGGAATTGGAAACTATTTCCAGCCACCTCGCTCTGAATCCCTCAGATAAAACGTCATTTCTTCCATCGCTAATATCGGATCCAATGAACGAACATAAACACCCCGTGGAACTTCCAAAGGTATTGGTGCGTAACTAAGAAAAGAATGAACTCCGTTGCGAATCAAGTCGTCAGCAACAAGCTGTGCGGCTCGCGCAGGCACAGCCAAAATCGCGATATCGACTCGATTGTTTTGGGTAAAAAGAGGAATATCCGAAGTATGGCGCACAAGTGTACCAGAAATTTCCTGCCCCACAACCTCCGAGTCCGAATCAAATGCCGCTGACAGATTAAATCCTTCAGGACTAAATCCAGGATATCCGATGATTGCCCGACCAAGCCGGCCAACACCAACCAAGATTGTCTCCCATTCACGATCTAATCCAAGAATCTGATCAAGGTCAGTGATTAGAAGTTGAACGTTATAGCCACGGCCTTGTTTACCAAATCGCCCAAAATAACTCAAATCTTTACGAATTTGTGCTGGCGTGACATGCAATCGCTCTCCCAATTGATGAGAACTAACAAAATCAACGTTATCATCTGCCAATTGGCGCAACGCCCTAAGATAGGTCGGCAATCGTCGAACCACAACGTCCGGGATATCAACCGCCATCCGTTCACCTCCAGATAAGCGTACGCAAGAACTGAGTTCTCAATATCAGGATTTTATATTGATAATTGGATTGACGTCAAACGAGGCAGTTTTGGATACGTTTCATACGAAGTGTGATCGTAAAATACTTTATTGAACGCTGAATATAGATTAGGCCGCAATTCGAACAGATCTGTACAATATACTTTGATATAAAATTTTTTCAAGGTGAAACCTATGCCAGTCGGTCTATGCTTAATCGAACTACGATTTCCAAATGCTATGTCCCTAAAAGACAAGAGGCGTATCACTAAATCAATTGTCGATAGAACTCGTCATCGGTTCAATATTTCGATTGCTGAAGTCAACATGCAAGATTCTCTACAAAAAGCGTCACTCGCTATAACAACAGTAAGCAACAGTACTCCACTAACCCAATCAACTTTAACAAATGTGCTAGATTTCATCGAAAGTACGCGATTGGATATTGAGGTTTTGGACTACCACGTCGACATCTCACATCCGTTCTGATTCTCTCAAGGAAACGCAATGGATTGTCTGGATTACACTGAACAATTCATCATCTTAAGAAATGGAGTTTGCATATGGACCTCGGCTTTATAGGTATAGGACGCATGGGCTCAGCAATGGTCGCTCGGTTACTACGCGGTGGCCATCGCGTAATTGTTTATGACAGGGACTCTTCTGCATCAGAAACTGTTGCCGAAAAAGGGGCTATTAAAGCGGATTCAATTGAAAACGTAATCACTGAATTATCCCCTCCTCGTACGGTTTGGGTAATGATTCCATCAGGAACCAACACCGATGAGATCGTTGGTGAAGTTGGAGATAAGCTCTCGCAAGGTGACATCATCATAGATGGAGGGAATTCCTACTACAAAGATACTATCAGGCGAGCTGATTCATTCAAATCAAAAGGTATCGATTTTATAGACGTTGGCGTGAGTGGCGGAATACATGGTGGCGAAAATGGTTATAGTCTAATGATAGGCGCAGATATCAATGTTTATGAGAAAATAAGGCCTATCGTGGAAACACTAGCTCCGGCTAATCAAACTGGATATGGCCGGGTTGGTGCCACAGGAGCCGGTCACTTCACAAAAATGATTCATAACAGTATCGAATATGCATTAATGGAAGCGTATGCAGAAGGTTTCGAACTGTTGCAGGCCAAAGAAGATTTTCAACTGGATTTAGCACAAATCTCAAGCATATGGAACCACGGCAGCATCATCAGCTCGTGGTTATTAGATCTTACTACACAAATACTCGAGGTGGATCCAAAATTTGACTCTATAGCGCCATATGTCGAGGACTCAGGTGAGGGAAGATGGGCAATACAGGAATCTATGGATTTAGAAGTTCCTGCTCCAAATTTAACTCTTGCTTTGCAAAACAGATTCAGATCTCGCCAAAGTAACTCCTTTACCGCTAAATTGCTAGCCGCAATGCGACAAGAATTTGGAGGGCATTCAGTGCGAAAAACTGACCCATGAATCATCCAAAAGCCCTTAACCCAAATCCGAAACGATTTGCGCCCTTTTTATGGATACTTTTGGGGCTATTCCTATTCCGGGTTACCGCCCATTTTCTAGTCATCTATGCCAACGGTGTATCTTGGTTACCACCACAGCAAGAATGGCTATCAGGAGCTGTGAGATACGAATATCTCCTTATTGTTCAGATCGCTATCTCAACGTTATTTCTCAAGATATGTGTTGATTTTACGAGAGCCCGCGGAATATCAATCAAACCAAACCAGATTTTGGCATCTTGGTTGCCTATTTTGGGTTTAACCTACCTCGGTATAATGTTGATACGTTACGCAATGCGGATGGCTTTGTACCCTCCCGAAAGATGGACGGGAGGAGCTATACCAATATTCTTCCACTGCGTCCTCGCTACATTCATCTTAATAATTGCTCTGTACCACGTCAGATATTTTAAACGTTCTTTGAACATAGGATTTAGCAAAAGGATGTGGATCAGCCGTATCATTATTAGTGCATTCGCCACATTTCTCATTCTTACTTGGATCATCCATACTCTTATGCCAACATTCCTCGGACATTATATGGGGATAGGTCCAGCTAAATTTGCAGTGAGTACAGAAAAGAATGTAAGCGTAATCACTTCCGACGGAACAAAGCTTGTAGCAAATATTTATCGCCCTCGTAAAGCGGAACCAAGTCCCACAATATTAGTGAGGGCACCTTTCAACATCCCAAAATTCGATATAAAAGCCCCGTTAAAAAATCGCATTCTCAAGGACAATATCATACGTATATATGCAATAGACCTCATCAGTCGTATGTGGGCTGAACGAGGATACAACGTAGTTTTTCAAGGAACACGTGGCAGAGGAAACTCAGAAGGCATCTATCATCCATTCATTCACGAGCGGGAAGATGGAGTTGAAACACTCAATTGGCTTTTCACACAACCTTGGTTTGATGGAAGATTAGGAATGTGGGGAGCGTCGTACTACGCATATACCCTTTGGGTAATATCAGATGAAACGATACCTGGCCCTTCAACAATGGGGATACAACTCGCGAGCACCGATTGGTATTCAATGTTTTACGTCGGCGGTGCGTTCTCGCTAGAAAGCGCTCTCCACTGGGCATTACTTAGCAGGCCAACTGAGGACGTCTGGGTTTCTCCACAACGAATCCAAGACGCGATAAGTGGCTTCCCTCTTATTCAAGCCGATGAAAGAGCTCTGTACGACATACCATTTTTCAACGATTGGGTTACACACACAGAAAAAGACTCTTTTTGGGAAAAAATGGATGACCATCATAAGATCAACAAATTACAAGGTCCGGTGCATTTGACTGCTGGTTGGTTTGATCCATTTTTACCAGGTCAGCTAAAAGACTTTATGGATATCAAGGAAAAAGCCCCCGCGCACATTGCAAATGAATCTAGATTAGTCATCGGCCCATGGGCACACGCACAAGAGGTAACCCTTCCAGGCAATATAATTGGAGAGCGTTATCGAACTTATAGTTTTGCACCTAGTTTTAATTGGTTTGATAAACATCTAAAACAGTTACCTGTTCCAGAAACTTCACCAGTACGCATTTTCGTTATGGGTGAAAATATCTGGAGAAACGAAAATGAATGGCCATTAGCTCGAACACAATACTCTCCGTATTACCTCAAGAGCACGGACAAAGCTAACACCTTGCATGGTGATGGATCTCTAACAACAAGTTATCCCACCAAACAGAATGGTACGGATACGTTCACATATGATCCTTTTGACCCTGTACCATCCAAAGGTGGCCCCGTGCTTGGACCTCGGGCACACAAAATAGAGACACAAAATCAGGTAGAGATCCGTAATGACGTGTTGATTTACGACTCAAAACCACTCCCTCAAAATCTAGAGGTTACAGGACCGGTTATGCTCGACATCTATGTATCAACGACAGCGCCGAGCACCGATTTTACGGCAAAGTTAGTGGACGTTCACCCAGATGGTTCGGCATATTATGTTTCTGAAGGAATTTTGCGACTACACCTAGATGAAAATGAAACAAATGCAATTAGCGGAATAAGAATCACGTTATGGCCCACCAGTATCGTCTTCAAAAAAGACCACGTAATTCGATTAGAAGTATCAAGCAGCAGCTACCCACGGTTTGACCGCAATCCCAACACAGGAAAGAGTATTCCCCTAGAGAAGAATCCGATCTCTGCTCAGCAAACTATTTATCATGGCAAGACCTATCCCTCCAATCTGATATTACCCATCATCCCACGATGACCCACATTATGACCAAAGCAATGAGTCAGTAGTTACGAAACGTTAACTTCAGAGGGGGTTGGTGGAAAATCGGAACCTTAAGGAATCTAATTCGTTAATGAATCGAGATCATCTCTTCCGCATTCTTCACGTAAAGAATATTGGGTTAACGCATGACCGGAAGTTTATCTTGAACAATGTCCCATGACGATGTTTGGGAAACCACCCATACTTGCGAAGATATTTCTAACTCCATATTCCTAAAAGCCGGCTGGGTGACGTATGACACAATCTGCACACCACAATCTATCGTGATGTCATATCCTGTACCATGGAAACTGATATGCTGGATGCGGCCTTCCATGATGTTCTCTGCACCAATTTTTATTGGCTTCTCAGCAGAAAGAACCACATCTCTTGAGCTGATCCCAAAAAGCAAACTCTCCCCAACTTCAGATTCAACGAATGGCAGTATTAGCGATACCCCATCAGAGATACCAACCATCGTACCGAATTCAGGTTCCAATTTATTGACAACGACTGACAATACATTATCGTGTCTCATCAAATCGGGAAACAAACCAACGTTTGCGCTGCCAAGAATCGACTCAGGGGATCCCCGCACACTTGCCTCACCATTGTCAACAATCTGGACAACATCACCAAGTTTGATCGCGTCTTCATAATCATGGGTAACAAGAATAACCGGTATTTCACTCTCACGAAAAATAGACCGCAATTCATCGCGCATAGATGATCGCGAGTTCTCATCTAACGATGAAAACGGTTCATCCAAAAGTAGCGCCGCTGGTCGAGATGCAAAGGCACGGGCTAGCGATACTCGTTGTTTCTCACCGCCCGAAAGTTCCCAAACCCTACGTTGCTGCAATTCAGTCAATTGGAATTTTTCAATTAAATTCGTAATCATGATGTTTTTATCATCACCTGTTAAAGATTTAAGACCATACTCAACATTTGATCGTACATTTAAGTGCGGGAAAAGAGAAATCGTTTGAGGAACGTAAGCAATGCTTCGCATATGAGGCGCAATCGATATTGTATCTGCGGTGCTGAACAAAACACGCGAATCTAATTGGACATGCCCTTCATCTGGTTGCAACAAACCGGAAATCACCCTTAAAGTCATCGTTTTGCCGGCCCCGGATCGGCCAAAAAGAACAAGCACGCTTCCCGAAGGTATTTCCCAATTCATCTCCAATTTAAAAGAGCCGATTTGATGTCGAGCCCATCCGCGTAACATTAATTATCGTTCTCATTGAATGCAAGTTGATCACCTTGAACTTTGATTTGGTGTGCCTCAAGATGCTCCGGATATGGTTCATTCAAGTGTTCATAGGCAAGACGAGTTGCAAGCCGACCACGTGGGGTACGTTGAATGAATCCAAGTTGTAAAAGATATGGTTCATAGACATCCATAACAGTATCTGCTTCTTCCCCAATGGATGCCGCCAAAGTCTCCAATCCTACAGGACCTCCACTAAATTTTTGCACCAAACCATCCAATAACATTTGATCTATTTCGTCTAACCCCAGACCATCAACACCCAATTTCGATAATGCCTCTTCCGCTACTGTTTTAGTCAAATTACCATCAGAAATAACATCAGCATAATCACGCACACGACGCAAAAGACGATTCGCAATGCGAGGTGTACCGCGAGATCTGCCCGCAATTAGTTGAATCGCCTGATCCTCAAAATCCAAGCTCAAAATACCCGCTGATCGCCGAAGAATTTGGTCGACCTCATTGGCTTTATAGAAATCTAGCCGATAGACAACCCCAAACCGATCACGTAATGGTGCTGTAATTAATGCAACACGCGTCGTCGCAGCTATAATGGTGAATCGAGGTAGGGGTACTCGAACCGAACGGGCACCTGGTCCTCTACCGGTAACGACATCCAAAGCAAAATCTTCCATAGCAGGATACAAGACCTCTTGTACAACCCGGGGCATTCGGTGGAATTCATCAATGAAAAAGATGTCGCCGTCACGAAGACCCATCAATATCGAGACAAGATCACTTGCTCGTTCAATCGCTGGGCCCGAGGAAATCTTGATATTCACGCCCATTTCTGAAGCGACGATGCTAGCAAGTGTTGTTTTTCCGAGACCAGGTGGACCATGTAGCAACAAGTGATCTAAAGATTCCTTACGCATACGAGCGGCTTTCACCGCGATTTGCAAATTCTCAACAACACGCTCTTGACCGATATACTCTTCAATAGTGCGAGGGCGGAGATTAACTTCGGAATGGTCCCCCTCATTAGGGCCAGCCGAAACGATGCGGTCTGTCATTATCTCACGCAACCTCGCATCCTATACCGTAATTAGGGAATCTGCACGCATGATACAGAGGTTCCAGTGTGTTTTTTCACGCGCCTCAATTAACTATACATGTTCGTAACACCACTAATTTGCCTAAAGTGTTACTCCTCGATCACGCAGCTCACCAATGCGAGCCTCGCTATAGCCAAGATCAGTCAATATCTCATCAGTATTCTCACCAAGAGCTGGCGATGAACGTTGAGCTTCTAAAGGTGTCTCGCTCATTTTGAGAGTTGGGCCATACATAGTCATATGTCCTAAAAGAGGATGTTCCAAATCAACAATGTTATCGTTGTCAATCACCTGGTCATGGTCAGGTAATTCTTCAGTGACATAAACTGGGATCACCGGAACCTTAGCATTCCGGAATATTTCGATCCACTCATCGCTGGTTTTTTTCAGTAATTTAGCCTCAGCATCCTGATTTAATTTCGCTCCAAAATCAACCGCTTCCTGGCTAGTTGCATCATAGTCTTCATCCCAACGGATATCATGCAACCCCAAGATTTCAGCCATCCGTTTTTTCGGCTCATCGCTGAGACAACCAACCGTTATGAGACCTGTCTTCGTCTTATATGTACGGTAGTATATATTACCTGGGGGACGGGGTCGAAAATCACGATACGCTTCTTGCATTTCTTCGAAAGACTTCCCCTCACGTCGCATTCCATCCAAGTTCAATAAGAATTCTTCTCGTTGTTCTTTATCAATTGCATCTATAACCATAAAGCGAGCAGACTGCAAAGCAAGTGATGTACCCATTAATGACGCCTCAATTTTCTGCCCCTGACCAGTCTTTTCGCGGTGCAACAGAGCAGCTGTGATACCCCAAGCAATCGTGATTCCAGTCGCGACGTCTGCGACGGGTGTCGCTTGAATGTGAGTCGGTAACCCATCCTGTATGTTGTTGTTTCCGGTGAGTAATCCAGTCATCGCTTGCGTCACGATATCGGATCCCGGCAAAGTCGCCAGTGGGCCATTCAGACCAAAGCCAGAATTTTGGCAATAAATTAATTTTGGATTAATTGCAGCCAAAGTATCATAGTCAATACCAAGTTTTACCGGTACATCTGGCCGGTAATTGATCAGAACAACATCAAGGTCAGGAACCATTTTGTGCACAATTTCTTGCGCTTCAGGTGTTGACATATCTAATGGCAAACTGCGCTTCCCTCTGTTCAATGAGACAAAGCCGCGCCCTTCCATCGGTACCATTTGCTGCGTGAGCCTAGTAGGATCCCCCCTCAAAGGCTCAACCTTAATAGTCTGCGCACCCATATCCGTCAATAATGATCCGCCAAATGGTCCAGCAACAATCTGCGTGAATTCCAGAATCTTTACTCCGTCTAAAGGTCCAGGCATTTAACACCCCTCCGTATAAATACCGCTAGTACACTATATATACGGGCAAGGATAGCACCATCACTAACTGTGCTTCAAGACGAAATATTTATGAAAATCAGCCCTGAATGTATATATATAACAATTTCGCTAGGCCATCGGAAATGGCCTCATGAAGATTGCTGGGGATATTTGTTTTAATGACCAGACATATTCATTATGACAATAGAACCATCGCCTCGTTCAACACGTACCATTGACAGTCATTCACCCCCCCACCTAATATGACGACGCACTAATTCATAAAAATGGAGCGCTGCGGTGCAAGACGGCCAACAAAGTTTAAACGAAAATAGCCCCGTTAAAGGATTCAACCGCCGACTCATAATTGGCGCTTTTGTTATTGTGCTCGCAATCGCTTACCTAACGGTTAATGGCCTGCGAGATAATGCAACATACTATCTTGAGATTAACGAAGTACTCGCTAAATCATCTGATTTGGATGAACAAAGGATCAGGATGGGCGGGAAAGTGCTGCCAGGATCAATATCAATCGATACACAAAACTTAATTTATGACTTCCAAATCCATCAAGATGGTCAATCAGTAACAGTCCATTACCAAGGAACGACCCCTGATATTTTCGGTGATGACATCCACGTGATAATTGAAGGTAAGATGCAAGATAACGGCATATTTCATGCAGATATCCTCACCGCACAATGCCCATCGAAAATGGTCGCTCGAGTTGAGCAAACTAACCTTGAAAAACCTCCCCATAAATAGGACTGATTGAATGGCTTATTCCGATATCGGATATGTCTCTCTCGTCGTTGCGCTCGTAATGTCTATATACACAGGGATCGCTTCAATAACGGCGGTGCGTTTCTATTATGCTCCCCTACTCCTAAGTGCACGAAACGGGGTTTGGATAATAAGCTGTTTGATGCTTATTGCTTCAGGGACATTAATCTATGGGTTCATGACTCATGACTTTGGCCTGAGGTATGTGGTACTGCATTCAAGCGTAGACATGCCGTGGTATTACATCTCATCCGCTTTGTGGGGTGGGCAAGAAGGTTCTTTGCTTTATTGGGCAACCACCTTAAGTGTCCTAGCGGGTGTCGCTACATTGAGAAACAGAAATCGGTATGGACAACTCATGCCATACGTTATAGCCACAATCATGATTGTCATAGCATTTTTCTTAACTGTCCTTATTTTTGCAACCAATCCATTCGAGCGCTTACCGTTCTCAATGCCAGATGGACGCGGATTGAATCCACTACTCAGAGATCCGGGCATGGTCATTCATCCGCCAATGTTACTTCTAGGGTATGTGAGTTGGACTATCCCATTCGCATTCGTTATTGCGGCTCTGATAACAGGACGTTTGGGCACAGAATGGGTTCGTGCGATTAGGAGGTGGACGCTATTAGCTTGGTCTATCCAAAGCATTGGGTTATTGCTTGGAGCTTGGTGGGCATACCATGTCCTCGGATGGGGTGGTTATTGGGGATGGGATCCAGTTGAAAACGTAGCCTTCCTTCCCTGGATCACTGGGACTGCGAGCCTCCATTCAGTCATGGTGGTAGAACGACGCGGGAAGCTTAAAGTGTGGACCATTAGTCTCGTCATACTGTCTTTTCTTCTTGCCATTTTTGGAACATTTGTAGTACGGTCAGGCATTCTTTCATCAGTACACTCCTTTGCAGAATCAGATATTGGACACCTATTTCTGACCTTCTTTTCCCTTGCACTTGTTGGATCACTTGCCCTTTTACTTTTTCGTTTACCGCAAATCAAAGATGAAGAGGGGTTTGAATCACCAATTTCTCGCGAATCTGGATTCCTTTTTAACAATCTGCTTCTCATCGGCATCGGTTTCGCAACGTTTTGGGGGACAATTTATCCGATAATAACCGAAGCATTCACAGGAGACAAAATAACAGTCGGACCACCTTTCTTCCAGCAAGTCAACGGACCATTATTTTTTGTATTACTTCTACTAATGGGCGTTGGGCCATTGTTGGCCTGGAGACAAACATCAATGCGCGCTTTGGTGAAAAGCATGTCGCTACCCCTGGTATTAGGCTTCTCCGCATTAATCATGTCCCAATTAATCACACAAAAACCTTTTGTTGCACTTAGCATAGGAGCCTTAGTCTTTGTCACTGCAACAATTCTTTTAGAATACAAAAGAGGCCTGATAATAAGAAAACGCAACACAGGAGAAATTTACCCATTAGCATTAACACGTCTCGTTTCTCGTAATAAACAAAGGTACGGTGGTTATATCGTTCATATTGGAATCATATTGATTGCGATCGGAATCATTGGTTCCACTGCTTTCCAAACAAATAGGGAAGTAAATATGAAAAAAGGTGAGTCGGTCGCCATTGGACGCTACGTACTAACATACGAGGAAAGTTTTTCTAGGATAGATCCGGAAAAAGAAATCCTTGGATCAATCTTAACAATAAATCGTGGCGGAAAGAACATTGGCACGATGGTGCCCAGCACTGAGTTCTACAATAAATTCCAAGGACAACCAAGTAGCAAAATTGCGATCTCAACTACCCTGCTAGATGACCTTTATATTTTTCAGGCATCTCGACCAACCGATAATGACGTCACTCTTTCAATATTTGTTAACCCTCTCGTCATGTGGATCTGGATTGGTGGCACCGTATTGATTTTGGGCATCCTAATTGCTGCATGGCCAGAAAAACGAACAATGTGGACTAGTTTGACACAAACCGCGAAGATTTAAGATGCACACTCAGATGACGCAATATATCAAATGGGATCGCAATACCCCTTTTCTAAGCACCTTAGTTGGGCTCTCGGTAATGATCTCTCTTTTCCTCACCACAATATCTTTCCCAAGCACCATCTATGCTGTTGACGATGTCCTTACAAGTGAACAACGAGCGATTGCGCTAAAGATCCAATGCCCTGTGTGCTCCGGAGAATCTATAGCAGAATCACAAGCCGATGTAGCAAGAAATATGCTCGCAAAGCTAATAGAACTTTCGAACGCAAACAAAACCGAGCAAGAAATCTTAGATTATTTTGTAGATCGCTATGGACTTATAGTCCTTAGAAGCCCACCAAAAGCTGGATTCACAATGGGGTTATGGCTATTCCCACCTGGCGTCTTAATCATTGGCCTGAGCATGTTGATATATTTCCTCCGTTCACAAAAACTTGCAGATAAATATCCTGTTCCATCTAAAGAGCTGCAGGAGGACATTCAATACCAAGATCTAATTGAAGAGCAGGTACGCCAAGCGAAGGATGATACATGATTCCGACTCTGATATCGATATCAATTATTATCTTCGTCTTTGGGTTAATCCTATATCCCTTCGCTCGAAACAAAAAAGGAATGGCGTGGCTGGAAGAATCACAGGGCACACAGCTAATCCGACTTTATGACCTTAAAAACGCGCTCGTAGGTTCTATTTCCCAATTAGATTTCGACAACGACCTAGGCACCATCAATGTTGATGACTACCAAAGATTACGGAAAGAATATGTAGAGAGAGCAGCCACAATTCTCCGTGAAATTAGCAGGATTGAAGAAACCAGCGCACACGAAATGGAACGCGAGATAGAAAATTTAATACAGAAGCAAAACAATCAAGGGTGAAAAAACATAGAAGTAATCAATCGTAATGACTCTCAAAATACACCCAAAAAACATCGCACTAACCGCTAGCGCTTTATTCTTGTTTGTTTGTGCCACTTTTGTCCTGTCCCAACAGGAAACCCACGCACAAAACACAAAGATAGATATCATCGGAAATGTGGTGAATGGTAGCGCAAATAACCTTGCAGTTATAGATATCACTGTTTCCCTCCAAGCTCTGAGGGAGAATGGTGATACTGCGATGGCAGTCACCACTAATACAGACGAGAAAGGGATGTTTTATTTCAACGGTATTCTGATGGAGCAAGGGATGTTGTATAGAGTAGCTGTGGAGTATCAAAATGCCCGCTATTTCAGTGATGGATACACAGCGTTAAACATACCTCAGGAACCACTAACCGTAGCCGTATACGAAACCACCGAGAATGACTCTCATATAAAATTCGACCAGCAAACTATGATAGTTACAGAAATAGATGCTGAAGCTGGATTTTTAAGAATTATTGAGGATACGACAGTTTTGAACAATGGTCAGAAGGCATATATAGGAATGCGAGATGCCAATGGGCAGATTTCGACTGTACGTATACCTCTACCACTATTTGCTTTTGATGTCTTACCAGGAATTGGGTTTGGGGCGAATGGATTCCTCGTTACGCAAGGTGGCTTGGCAGATATCAGCCCGCTCTTACCCGGTAAACGTGATCTTTTGTACGGATACAGTATCCCATATCCCACTAACTCAGTCTCACTGAATCGCTCATACCAATATCCAATCGATGTGGTAAGAATCCTAACACCCGTAGAAGTTGAATCTAACCCTAATGGGATGGATTTTTTGGACACCGTAAGCATTGCAGACCGCAAATATAATGCGTTTATCTCCACAAATGTGACTGCAGGTGAATCAATTGGCGTGTCATTGATCAACCTACCGAAAAGTACGGGGCAAAAAAGTCGAGGTCTGGAATCAACTTTAAAATGGTACGCTTTGGCTACAATAGCGGGAATGCTATTCTTGTTAGCAATTCTTGCGACATACAAGCACAAAAAGCGGCAGCAAGAGTCTAGTCTGACTTTTGCAAGCTTACAAGAGGAATCAGCAAGTGAAATCATCCAGCTGAGAGAAGCCTATCTATCTGGATCAATGAATGAACAAGAATATAACGCTCGACGCGCCGAGATAATCAACCAACTAAGAAGGAACCGCGAACACCAGCCGAAAGAGTAAATATATGGATGGTACAAATCTGACGGCAATTAATTTGGGAAAAAAATTTCATCAGCACCAGTTTGTACTCCGCCATTTAGATCTACATGTAAAACCAAATCAGCGTGTCGGCATCTTTGGACCCAACGGAGCTGGTAAAACAACACTTTTGAAATTAATGACAGGACTTTTTCGGCCTACTGAAGGAACTATAGAAATTGATGGGATATCTCCTTTTTCTGGTGCGGAAGGGGCTCGCATCAGATCGAGCCTTGGATTTGTTTCGCATCAAACTTATCTTTATAACGAAATGACAGTTCTTGAAAATTTGGATTTGCATGGAAAATTACATGGAATTAAGGAGCGGAGAACTAGAATAATCACTTCACTCGAAAATGTCGGAATGACCGACCACATGAACCGTCCAGTGGGACAATTGTCACGCGGTATGCAGCAAAGAATCGCGCTCGCAAGATCAACGCTACACGAACCAGAACTAATTGTTTTCGATGAACCTGACACAGGACTAGACGACTTCGCCCGCGAAAAGTTGCAAGGCTTTATGCAAACAGGATTATCAGAACGGACAATGATCATTACAACACACAACCTAGAGCTAGGAATGGCTGTCACAGATAGATGGATTATTCTATTGAATGGTGTAATCGCATACGACATTGATTCCGTCGCGACAACGAATGAAGATTTCAGTTATACCTACAAACAAATCATGTCATCGACACCTTAACGCAAGAGATGAAAAAAAGAGCGTTTGGAAAAGATCTCCCCGGATTAATTCAACAAACATGGCTCCTTCTCAAGAAGGATGCACTAGTTGAGTTACGGTCAAAAGAATCGATTCCATTAATGATCGTGTTTTGCATTGTCTCACTCGTGATTTTTAATTTCACATTTGACCTCCGTACCAGTAACGTCACTCTACTGGCTCCGGGAATTCTTTGGGTATCATTCATATTTTCTGGGCTTCTAGGATTGGGACGATCCTTTACTCGTGAAACCGAGCGAGAAACGCTCGCTGGAATACGCCTAGCACCTGTAGATCCAGCGGCAATTTACTTGAGCAAAATGCTCGCTTGCTTTTTTTCTGTCACAATCCTTCAATTATTGCTGACTTTTTTAATGGTTGTCTTTTTTGATGTCAACCTGGCTAAACCCTTCGTTGCTGTTGCTCTTCCCTTAGGAAGTCTAGGATTCGCAGCAATCGGCACTCCGTTCGCAGCGATGACGATGAACACGCGAGCCAGGGAGGCTTTACTACCTGTATTACTCCTACCGGTTCTACTACCACTAGTCTTAGCAGTAGTTAGCAGCACAGCACTGGCGATGGACAATGTGGAATGGAATGAGATTAGCTTATGGATTCATTTTTTGATTGGCTATGATGTTTTATTTTTAACAATTAGTTTTTTAGGATTTCAAATTATAGTAGAAGAATAAAATCTACGATATAATCAGGGCCGATACAGAAGATTAGTGAAGGATTTAACAATCAACTCTACACCTCAAAAACAATACCGCCCCGGAACATCACTTGTGATCACCGCGATTGCATCTACGGTGGCACTTTCCGTTGGGTTTTATATGGCGCTCATATATGCGCCAGAGGAAGCTCTCCAAGGCGGTGCTCAAAGAATTTTCTACCTTCATGTTCCTGCTTTGTGGGTAGGTGCATTAGCATTTTTAGTGGTATTCATCAGTAGCTTAGGGTACCTCTTTTCGCGCAATACGATTTGGGACATTATCGCCCGTTCGTCAGCAGAGATGGGTGTTATTTTCTTAACGCTGGGGATTGTAGCTGGAGCAATTTGGGCTAGGCCGATTTGGGGCATTTGGTATAGCTTTGACCCGAGAGGGACAACCACGCTCGTTTTGTGGTTAACATACGTTTCGTACATTATGTTAAGGTCCATCGTCGGATCAGGGCCCCGAACATCTAGGCTAAGTGCGTTTTTGGGAATTGTAGGGTTTATCAATGTACCACTAGTGTTTATGGCAACACGATGGTGGCGAACATTACACCCCGCTCCAACAATTGTCACATCGGATTCTGAGTCAGGAATGCCACAAGAAATGTTCCTCGCATTTTTAGTATGCCTTGGAGCGTTCACAATATTTTATGCTTTCCTAATGATCTATCGTGTACAACTGGAACAAATCGTTGAGCGTGTCCAAACAGCTCGTTCAACGCTCGGGCTATTTTGAGTACTTCACAAAAATGAACAATTGAAGAGGTTATTATGAATAACGCTATTTTCGCCTTTATCGCGTATGCATTGCTTTGGGCAATGTTGATTGCATATATAGTAATTTTAGCTAAGCGGCAATCAGAAATGCGAGGACAACTAGATGAAATTGAACACGCTCTCACGACACAAGACACGAAACAAGAATAACTACCTAGAATTTTGAAAGTGAAGAGATTACCCCTTTGCCAAAACGAACTTTCATCGTCAATGGGCTTGGAATAGCTCTTCTAATAATCGCATTGGCGATCATATACATTTCATCATTCCTCCGACAAGAGCCGGGTGGGTTCCAAGGTAATCAGTTAGACCCCCCAAGATCATCACTTGATTTCGAATTAACCAATCAAAACGGTATTAAAACAAGATGGTCTGATTATCGCGGGAAGTATCTTGTTTTGACCTTCCTCTACACTAATTGCCGCGAACTTTGCCCGGTAATCGCAAATAAAATCCAACAGACCCAAACAGCCATAAGTGAAAAAACGGATCAAGTACGCTTTGTAGCAATATCTCTTGATCCAGAAAGAGATACCCCTGATTCAATAAGAGAATTTATGATGAGATGGAACTTGAATTCTTGGGATTACCTTGTCGGATCCGAAGATCTTCTCG
>CEVA01239738.1_pt1 | contig 22280 bp, 15 predicted proteins | sample 361521 | NCBI WGS metagenome assembly CEVA01 (sample SAMEA2622823, study PRJEB7988) | marine metagenome | isolation source: saline water (ENVO:00002010), including
TGACCAAATTAGTGATGCATTAATTGATAATTTTTTAGCTTTTGATCCAGAGTCTAAGGTAGCTTGCGAAACTCTTGTGACAACTGGCCAAGTAGTATTAGCTGGCGAAGTAAAATCTAATACTTATCTAGACGTACAACAAATAGCCAGAGACACCATTAATAAAATCGGTTACACCAAAGGTGAGTACATGTTTGACGGAAACTCGTGCGGAGTCATTTCTGCCATACATGAACAATCAGAAGATATTAACAGAGGTGTAGATAGAGCAACCAAAGAAGAGCAAGGTGCTGGCGACCAAGGGATGATGTTTGGTTACGCTACTAATGAGACCAATAATTACATGCCCTTAGCGTTGGATATTTCGCATCTTATACTTAAAGAACTCGCTGTATTACGTCGTGAAAATAAAGACATCACCTACTTAAGGCCAGATTCTAAAAGTCAGGTAACTATTGAATATAGTGATGACAATACACCGCAACGTATTGATGCCATTGTTATTTCTACACAACATGACGATTTTGATACAGATGACGTTATGTTGGCGAAAATTAGAAAAGACATGGTAAATATCTTGATACCTCGTGTAGTAGCCAAAGTACCAGACCATATAAAACCTCTATTTACAGATGATATTAAGTATCATATTAATCCGACAGGAAAATTTGTAATAGGTGGACCTCATGGTGATACTGGCTTAACAGGCAGAAAAATAATCGTTGACACTTATGGCGGAAAAGGGGCGCATGGAGGTGGCGCATTTTCTGGTAAAGACCCAAGCAAAGTAGACAGAAGTGCCGCTTACGCCACCAGACATATTGCAAAAAACTTAGTTGCTGCAGGTGTTTGTGAAGAGGTATTAGTCCAAGTCTCCTATGCTATTGGTGTTGTAGAACCGATGGGAATTTTTATTGATACCTACGGCACTTGTCCATTCAATCTTACAGATGGAGAAATTGCTAAAAAAGTTTCTGAAATATTTGACATGAGACCAGCAGCTATTGAAGAGCGTTTAAAACTACGTCAACCTATGTATAGCGAAACCGCTGCATATGGCCATATGGGAAGACATAATGAAGTGGTCACTAAAACTTTTCAACAACCTAACGGTGAGCCTAAAACCATGGAAGTAGAACTATTCACATGGGAAAAATTAGATTATGTAGATAAGGTTAAAGAAGCTTTTGGCTTATAAGAAGTTTCATTCTCAATATTTAAAAACTCTGATTATAATATAGTCAGAGTTTTTTTATTTACAGACTTGGGTAGGAATTTTGCATGTATGATTGTTTTATCTACACAATACCTTTTTAAGACTTAATTTTAACTAAATCAATTCACTATGAAAAGAATTAAAAATTTCCCAAATCTTATTTTAATGCTTTTATTATCATTAATTGTGGTAACATCGTGCCAAAAAGATGATGGCCCTTCTGGCAATAATGACCCACAAGAAAATATACCAGATACCTTTTCCGAATATTTTGGCAATGAAATCTCTCGCGACTTTTTAGGAACAGTTATCGACAAAAACCATAATCCAATTGAAGGGGCAATGATTACCATTGGCAGTTCAACTGCAACTACAGACAGTAATGGAGTATTTATAATTAAAGGAGCCACTGTTAACCAGCGTTTTGGCTACGTAAAGGCTGAAAAACCGGGATATATCCACGCCTCTCGTAGTGTTGTGCCTTCCAATGGCACCAATAAGGTCAACATTATGATGTTAGAAGCTACTGTTGTAGGCTCAGTAACTAGTGGAAGTTCAGGAACCGTAACCGATAACGATGGGAGCTCTGTGAGTTTTGACGGTAATTTTATAAAAGAAGATGGCACTGCTTATTCTGGATCGGTAGACGTAATCATGCATCACCTTGATCCTACAGATGAGGATATGCCGCTACAAATGCCAGGTATGCTTTATGCTGAAAATGAAGCTGGCGCAGAACGTATGCTTCAAACTTTAGGGATGCTTGCTGTGGAACTCAGAGGTTCTGGTGGCGAAGATTTAAACTTATCCGAAGGTTCAACTTCTGAAATAAAAATTCCTGTAGATGCTAGTTTAATGAGTATAGCTCCTGCAACCATTCCGCTTTGGTATTTTGATGAAACTACTGGCTATTGGAAAGAAGAAGGACAAGCAACACTACAAGGTAATATGTATGTGGGTACAGTGTCACATTTTAGTTTTTGGAATTGCGATATTCCCGCAGAAGCCATCACCCTTTGTGTAACTACAACAGATGAAGACAATGTTCCTTTAGCAAATATGTCTGTATCTATTACAAGTGCGACTTTTGGTACAACTTATGGCTATACTAATGAGAATGGCGAAGTTTGCGGCTATGTGCCAAGTAATGAAAGTTTAGTGCTTAATGTTTATAGTTATAACTTTTGTGATGATGCTTCTTTGTATAACGAAACCATAGGGCCGTTTAACTCAGATTCTAGTATTACAGTTGTAGTACCAGACAACCCTGATGTCATTCAGGAAACAGTGGTAGGTACATTTAACACCTGTGATGGGCAGCCTGTTTCGGATGGTTATGTCCAACTGAGCTACGGCAACCAAACCTTTATCGATGCTGTAACTAATGGTGATTTTGAAATTAATCTTTTGAGATGCACTGAAAGCAATACATTTGGTATTGAGGCTAGCGACTATGTCAACCTACAAGTCACTGATAGTATCAGCTATACCTTTACGACACCTTTAACAAATATAGGAACCATTTCTGCATGTAATGCTGTAACTGAGTTTATAGAATACACAATTGATGATGGTGAGAGTATCCTAATTTTTGAAAACATTTCTGCTAATTTCTATGTAGAAAGTCCTAATTATCCTGGACCCACCATAGATATTTTTGCCTCAAGCAATAACCAAAACAACTGCTATTACATGTTTGGAGTCCTAAATGATCCTGATTATTTAGGTACTTATGATAGTTTTGCTTTTGATGGCTCAGTTTCCGATGATACAGGCTTCTTTATTGGAGAATGTCTAAACGTTGCTCCAGAAAACAACAACATCACTTACAACCTTACCGCTTTAGGTGACGTTGGTGAATATATAGATGTTAATTTTAGCGGTTCTTATGAAGATTACCAAGGCAATCCACACACCATAACTGGAGTAGTACATGTACTTAGAGATAACTAAAATTATACACCTTTTAGGTTTTTAATAAAAGCTCTCAAATCTAAACTTTAAGATTTGAGAGCTTTTATTTATAAGTATTTTAACGCAACCCATTTACTGTTTCTGTACTTTTGTTATGTATGTACATCATCAATCATTACATGAAATCAATAGTCTTTACCGTATTGTCGGTAGTTATTTGTATTCTTCTCATATCATCTAGTAATTCACCAGAAAACACTACAGATCAAAATGAGGATACCAACACCTTGACAGAATACTTAGGACACCCCATTAATATTAACCTTAAAGGAACGGTGGCTAACCACCTTAACGAACCATTAGATAGTGTCACTATTACCATTGGAAATCAAAGTATACAAACCGATGCTCAAGGCCATTTTGAAATAAAAAATGCCATAGCGTACGATAATTTCTTGCCAGTAGAAGCCCATCGAAAAGGCTATCAAAACATGGTCATAAACCTTAATCCTAAGGATAAAAAAAACGATATTGATATTTCTTTAAAAAAAGAAGGAACCACATGCCTATTTTGGTTTTGCAGGCACAATCATAACCTTCCTGATACTACAAATTAGATTTTATTTAGGATTTTTTTGATAACTCTTCAAGAGCACATTCTTTGATTGGTATTTTTTATACCGGAAAACCTTTTAATAAAAAAAGCCTTCTCAATTGAGAAGGCTTTTTTTAATCTTACAATGTATAGGTTAACCTAAATGTTATAAATCGAGGTTGAATAAAGGTTTCGGAACTAAACACTGAGATATTTCCTGCACCATTACTAATATTAGAGTCGATATCTAAAATATTAGACGCTCTAAGCGAGTATTCCCATTTGGCGTCTCTATCTTTTCTGTAACGTAGCGACGCATCCCAAGTTTTAAATACTTGTGTTTGCCCATTGCCTTCTTGCTCGTTATAGGTAAACTCGGTAACAAACGTAAGGGCATTCCAAATGTAAGCATCGAACTCTATAGAAGGCGCTCTGGTTATAAACTTAGTGGTATTGTTTCCTTGGTCATTATCTCGTTCAGTAAATCTATAGCGCAATCTTACATTTGGTGCCTCTCTAAAGTTTGTTCTTAATTCTGGAGAATAAGACTGTGTAAAACTTTCATTAAGCGATTGTCTTCCTTGGATGAACTGATTTAATTTACTGTAGTTAAAATTAGCTCCCAAACGTGCTCTAATTTTACCAAATGTACGTTCTACTCTACCGAAAACAGAGGCATTCTCATCAGCAAACTGCGAATTAAAGAATGTACTAGTTCTAATCACACTTTCAAAATTGGTTAAACCACGGATTTGGTCTTCGTTTTTACTATAGTTAGCACCTGCAAATACGTTGGTGTAATTAAACAAGTTAAAACTACTGTAAAACAACCTGAAGTTATGGGACAACGCATTCTGTAATTCTGGATTACCATATTGTATACTGTTAAAGTTATTGAGCACCAAGCCTTCAGCAATATTGGTAACGTCCGTAAAGGTATTTTGCATATTGTAATTAAACTGTAAGGACTCACTCTTTTTAAACTGAATACGCGCTTCAAAATCTGGCAATACATTAAAGAAGTTATCTTTAAATGTATCTCCGTTTTGAGTATTTTGATTGCTATAGGCATGGAAAGATACACCTGGCGTAAAAGTGAATTTACCTGTTTTAAATCTGTAATGTACACCTAAATATACATCACTAAAGCGATATTCTACATTGTCATTTTCAGCAGAAAGCGACTCGCCTTCATTCGTTATAGTTGGCGTAGGGTCTAAGCGTGTACCATCATCTAAAAACTGAAAGATGTTAGAATTAAACCTCTGATTACTAAATATAGTTCCTAAAGTAAGGTTGATGTTACTCTTAGAATTCAAAATATTATAATAATCTAATTTAGCATCTAATTGATTGCTTTTTACACGTCTTTCCTGGTTTATATCATAACTAAACTGGTTTAAGTCCAAGCCTAGGCCTGTTGCCGTATTATCAAAAGCATTGTTTTCATCATCTAAAATAGCATTGTAAAACGGGTCTTCATCTTTGATTAAATGCTGTGCTTCAAAAGCGAAGATGTTATTTTCGTTTAGGGTGTAGTAATAATTCAAGTTTTGATTGATACTAAATGGCTTTACCTTATCTAACTGGTTGGTATTTCCTACCACCGAAGAAAATAAACTCTGACGTTCTTCATCATCTGAAGTACGAGCCAATACATCGTAATCTAATTGATTATTAACGTTTGGTTTGTATGAAGCACTTAACTTTGTTATAAACTGGTTAGTGGCTTCTCTACCTCTTGATTCTGTTCTCTCATCTGGTGGAATACTTGTAGATTCATCAATAGGTGTACTTGGGTCATCCTCAACTTCTATATAATCAAAGAAACTTTCTTCTCGTGTTCTTAAACGGCTACTATTGTAAATTAAGAACCCACTTAAATCTAGTGCTTTATTTGGCGAGTAACTAAAGTTAGCTGATGCTAATTTTGTTACTACTTCTTGTGCATTTGCAATACTGGTTAGACCTCCAAGTCCATTATCTCCAAGATTTATACTTGTACCACTTGTTCTGCTAGGCATTCTGAAACCACCACCAAAACCTCGAAGATCTCTATTGGTTAGTGCTACCTCTCCAATATTATTCATATCACCAATGAGGTTAATACTGTACTTTGGACTGTAATAAAACAACTTGGGTTGTACTAAATAAAGTTCGTCGTTTGGTGAAGGTGCTGTACCTGTACCTGCTGTAATATCCCCAAACCAAAAGTTTTCTTTTCCTTCTTTCAGCTTAATATTTATAGCCACATTATCTTGATTGTTTTGCACACCACTTAACTGACCAACTTCTGCATAATTTCGTAATACCTGAACTTTATCTACTGCATTTGAAGGTATATTTTTAGTCGCCAATTTGGTATCTCCATCAAAGAAATCTTTTCCGTTTACCATAAGCTTACTTACGGTTTTACCTTCTACCTCAATTTGTCCGTCGTCGTTAATCTCTACTCCAGGTAATTTCTCTAAAACATCTTCTAACTTACGCTCACTTCCATTTTTAAAAGAATCTGCGTTATATACAATAGTATCTCCTTTTACAGTAACTGGCATTTCGTAAGTTAGCTCAACTGCATCAAGAGAATTATCTGGCATTAAAGTAAAGTCCTTTGTGATATCCGCTTCAGCTGTTGAAATAACCTCTTCATGCGACTTTAAACCAATGTAACTTACTTGTAACTTGTATTTGCCGTTTTTCCCTAAAGACAAAACATATTTACCTTGATCGTTTGTTACAGCATAAGACTCTAAACCATTAGTTTCTTGATTAATTGCAATAACATTAGCCAACTCTAGTGGAGCACCTATGCTATCCTTTACAATTCCTTGCATTTTAATTTGAGCAAAGGAATTTCCTGCTGCTACTAAACAAAGTAGCATTAGTATTTTCTTCATAAATTGGTTGTTAGTATAATATTAATTTCTTCTGCCTCTTCCTCCACGATTACCTCTACGTCCATACATCTCGCGCATCTCTTGCATTTTTTTTGTGATGATGTCGTTATACTCGGCTTTAGTTACTTCTTCTCCTTTTTTAGGTTTTTCAATGTCTTCCTTTTCATCAGGATTCATAACTATTTTAGTACAAAGAATAGTAGTTCTGTCTGCATTAATTTCTAAGATTAAACCTGGCAAACCCCAATAATCATCTGGCCCTTGATTAATTGGTACTTGAGGTGTATACCATGCCACAACCTCTATGGTTTTTGGAACCTCAATTTCACTCATTGGGTCATCATCCTTTTTTATTGAATCGTTTTTCTTCTCAGCCTCTTTTTTGTCTTTATCATCATTATCTCTTCTTCGTCTCATACTTCTCCAATCAAATCCATCAACAGTTTTTGTAGCTGTTGCTTTAAAGCATGTGTACTGACCGATTTGCTTAGTTTCTGTGCCCATTTTCCATTCTAGAGACTTTAGCTCATCTTTAATTAAAAATTGCTTTCCGAAGAATTCCTGATCTTGTAATAACTCTTTAGACTTTACGTTTTTATATTTTGGTCCTCCTGTAAAACCACCAGAAAAGCCTCCCCAACCTCGTCCAGAACCTGGAGCTTCTAGCTTTTCGTCTTCTTTGTATATTGATTCTTCCTTATTAAAGGTTAGTATATACTCTTTTTCAAGAAAGCTTTTCATGCGTTCTTCAATTCGCTTTTTTTGTTCGGGAGTCATTTCTCGTCCTCCCCATTCATCTAAATCCATTGTTGTTTTAGACATGTAATAAGCCTTGCCCTGAAAGTCTTTTTGGGCAAATGAAACAGCACAAAAACTTAATAAAAATAAGGCAGTAAAGTTTTGAAGTAATTTTTTCATTGTATAAGTTTAATCTTGATTAACAAATGTAAATTTATTGTTCTAAGCGTTTACTTAGACTTTTTTAGATGCTATTTGTTAAATTTAATTGCGTTAAACTTATGTTAATGATTTAGCCTCCGATTCGTATCTCTATAGTCTCACCGTTATCTCTTCCTTTTCTAGGTGCATAGCGTTCCATCATTTCTTTGGCCTTTTTCTCCATAATTTTCTCATACTCATCACGGTTCACCTTTTTACCTTTAGTCGGCTCTTCTATTTCTACTTTATCCTTCGGATTTAAAACAATTTTACTACAAATCACAGTTAAGTCACCATCATGCACTTCTAATATTAAACCTGGTAGTCCTTGATATTTATCTGGCCCATTAGTTACAGCAATTTGAGGAGTATACCAAGCAGTAACTGTACGCTCTTCCATTTCTGGCTCAGTATCATCGTCTTTATCGTCTTCAACGTTAGAGAACACCTTCGCTTTTTCTACCATTTTGGTATATGTGGCTTTGTAGCACTGATATTCACCAATGTATTTAGTGTCTGATTCTAATTTCCACTCAATTGGATCTAATTCATCTTGAATAAGGAAAATTTTACCAAAGCTATCTCTAACTTCAGAATACCTGCTTTCCTTGGTGTTTTTATATAGCACATCATCTCCACCTCCATTACCAACGACCATCACTTGAAAATCTCCACCACCTACTTGAGGTTTATCTAACTCTTCTTCTTGTTTGTAGGTTGAAACTTCTTTATTAAATGTAAGATTGTATGTTTTTTGAAACTGTTTTTTCATCATAGCAAGCATACGCTCTTGCATTTGAGAATCCATCTGAGTACTATCTAACTTAATGTCTACTTTTCGTTGGGTTTTGTAAGTTGCTATACCCTGAAATTCTTGAGCATTAACGGTAGTAAAAACTACCGTTAACGTCATAACTAAAACTCTAATAATTGTGTTCATTTTTTGATTGATTTTTAATTTTCGTAATACTTTATAGCTGATTTTCTTAGCTTTGTAACTAAAGATAAAAATTCTTCCGGCTCATCAGAGTTACCTTCAATTTTGTATGTCATAGTAGATTTTTTTCCGTTTGACATTTTAGTTCCATTACAAACTAGGCTAAATGAAATTTCTTCATTAGAATCGACGTCATTTAAGATTTCTTTTATATCCGCAACCTTAAAAGTATCTTCAATATCTTTAGCTGAGTCTACAGTAACAACCACTTCTAAGTTAGTGATTTTAGTTTCTGATAAATTACTAATTGTCCCTTTTAATGGATTCTGACTGAATGCAAGTGTAACTGCTGTAAGCGCTAAACAAGTGAATAATTTTTTAAACATAACTGTTGTTTTTAATTGATTAATACATCGCAAATATCAATATCAATTTTCAGCATTTGCGTTAACTAGTGTTAACGTGTGTTAACCGATTGATGCTAACTAATTTTTTACGTTTACTTTTGAGGTATGAACGACAAAAGATATAAATGGATTTTGTATACCATTGTTGCTGTAATTACAGTTACGATTGGAATACAACTGTTTTGGAATTACAAAAACTATCAATCTAACAAACAGCAGCTTATTAACGATGTTCAGGTAAGTTTAGACAAAGCTGTTGATGATTATTATGCGGCTTTAGCCGAACGCACTACAATTGGAATTTTCTTAGAAGGAGATGAACAGAAAGATCCATTAAAAGAAGGTGGTCATATCCAAAAACTCTTAAAACAAATCGATGAAGATTCTTTTGGCTTTAAAAACATAGATAGTATTGATGTTAATTCAATTGAAGGTATTACAGTCATGAGAGGTTTTAGTGCCGATTCAATGTCTGAGGTTATTGACAGACAACTTAAGCCCATGGAGTTCAAAGAGTTTAATCTTAAAATTGATAGTCTAAAAAAGGTAAAAGGAGCAAACCAAGCTTTTCAGTTTAAAAGTAAATTTGATAGCATTAAAAATCCTCAAACCCTAACAAACGCCTATCAAATTGAAATGCTAACTTCAAAAATTGTGGTATCAATCAATAACGATAGTTTAGACTTAGTTGAGCTAGATAGTTTGGTTGGTATAGAATTGTTGAGAAAGAAACTTTTCCTAGATTATGATTTACATTTCGATAATGGAAAGAAAAACACCACAGATTCTATTCAGCATCTATCAAAAAGATTAAAAACAACTTCAAAATCTACCTTCTTACCAAAAGGAAGCACATTAGATATTAGCTTTACCGATGAAACCGCGTTAGTTTTAAAACGAAGTCTTGGTGGTATTCTTATTTCAACATTACTAATAGCAGCTGTAATAAGTAGCCTTTTCTATCTTCTAAAAATCATAAAACATCAAAAACAACTCGCCGAAGTAAAAAACGACCTTATTAGTAATATTACACACGAGTTTAAAACACCTATTGCTACCATAGGAGTAGCGCTAGAAAGTATTAGTAATTTTAATGCTATAGAAGACAAAGAAAAAACAAAGAACTACATAAGTATGTCTTCGCAACAGTTAGAAAAACTAAACCTTATGGTTGAAAAACTGCTAGAAACAGCAACCTTAGACAGCAATAACCTAGAGCTAAACACAGAAACCATTGACGTTGTAACACTTCTAAATGATCTATCTAGACGTTATAAAATTCAATATCCCGAAAAAGAATTCAACACAAGTCTTAAATTTGAACACTTAGAAACTAAAGTCGATAGTTTTCATTTTGAAAACGCCTTAAATAACATCTTAGATAATGCCGTTAAATATGGAGGAGATATTATTTCTATCGATTTAATTCCGAAGGAAAAAAACTTTGAAATTCTAATTTCGGACAATGGAAACACACTATCTAAAGCCAATAAAGAACGTATTTTCGAAAAATTCTATCGCGTCCCAAAAGGCAACACACACGACATTAAGGGATTTGGTATTGGTTTATATTACACCAAATCTATTATTGAAAAACATGGTGGAAGCATAGATGTAAACCTTAGTAAAAATCTTACCACTTTTAAAATCACTTTACCCAATGGCTGAAAAAATCAAATTACTCCTTGCTGAGGATGAGGCAGCGTTAGGACAAATTATAAAAGAAAGCTTAGAAACCAGAAATTTTGAAGTGACGCTTTGTGATAATGGTGAAAAAGCATTTGAAAAATACCAATCTGAGCAACCAGAACTATTGGTGCTTGATGTTATGATGCCAAAAAAAGATGGTTTTACCTTAGCCAAAGATATTAGAGCCATTGACGATGCTATTCCTATAATATTTTTAACCGCAAAATCTCAAACAGCAGATGTGGTAGAAGGATTTTCTATTGGTGGCAACGACTATTTGAAAAAACCATTTAGCATGGAAGAACTCATCGTAAGAATTCATAATCTACTAAACCGCACAAAAGTTCAGAAAACATCAGAAAGTTTAGTTATTGGTGCATATACTTTTGATTTCCCTAAGCAACAACTTGCTTTTAAAAACGAGGAACCAACACAACTTACACACAGAGAAGCGCATCTATTATTTCACCTAATAAAAAATAAAAATCAAGTTTTAGATCGTTCTTTAATTCTTAATAAACTTTGGGGAACGGACGATTTTTTCTCTGCCAGAAGCATGGATGTTTTTATAACCAAACTCCGTAAAAAACTTCAAAAAGATGACAGTATCCAGATTATAAATGTCAGAGGATTTGGTTATAAACTCACAGATTAAAATCTTATCTCTTTTAAGTTTTTCTGAATTGATTTCAGCTCCTCAATTGCCTTTCAAACTTAATTTGCCAAAAAGATTCTGAAACATATTCAGAATGACATAATCATTGGTTCAATTTTTGTAATTTCAACATCAATATGCAAAGATTGATTTTTATTTTTTTATTTATTGGTATAGCGGCACATTCGCAAAATCAGGTAAAAGCTGTTTTAAAAGATTCTACTGCTTTAAAGGCTAAAACCATTTTTGGTGTAGACACTTTTGGCACGATGTATTATGCCACAAACAACAACACCTTTAACAAAAAAGCTAAGGATACTACAATAACGTATGCCAACTTTCAGCTTGGAGAAATCACAACGGCCAACACCTTTAACCCTCTAAAAATTAATCTTTTTTACAAAGATTTTAATACTGTTATAATACTAGACAATCGTTTGGCAGAGGTTTATAAAATAGACTTTAATACGCTTCAAAATTATAAGAATGTAAGTTTTGTATCTACAGGATATGATAATACGCTTTGGATTTTTAATCAAGATTTACAACAATTAGAATTGTACGACTATAAAACCAATAAATTAAAGCAGAAAACAGTACCTGTGCAGTCTGAAGTTCTGGATTTAAAAAGCGACTACAATAACTGCTATATGCTTACAGAAAAGTATCTCTATATCTATAATTATTTTGGAAGTTTAATTTCAAAACATCCCAATATTGGTTATGAAAGTCTAGCATTCAGTAAGGCTCACCTGGTTTTAAAAAAGGAGAACAATCTCTATTTATTATCTAAAAACAGTGATGAAATACTACCTGTAAAACATCCAAATTTGTTAATAAATCAGTTTTTGGTAACCAATGAAACCTTGTATATTTACCACGACGAAATTCTGCGTCAATACCAACTTAAACAAGAATAGATTATGCATGTTGCTGTTGCAGGAAATATAGGTGCAGGTAAAACCACACTCACAAAATTATTAGCTAAACATTACAAATGGGAAGCCCAATTAGAAGACGTTGTAGACAATCCTTATTTAGACGATTTTTACAACCAGATGGAGCGCTGGAGCTTTAACCTGCAAGTTTATTTCTTAAACAGCAGATTTAGACAAGTAAATCAAATTCATGATAGTGGCAAAGACATCATTCAAGATAGAACTATCTATGAAGATGCTCATATTTTTGCTCCTAACTTACATGCTATGGGCTTAATGACCAATCGCGATTTTGAGAACTACTCATCATTGTTTGAATTGATGGAATCTTTTGTAAAAGGTCCGGATTTACTAATATATCTAAGAAGTTCGATTCCTAATCTGGTAGCTCAAATTCATAAGCGTGGTCGTGATTATGAGAACACGATTAGTATTGATTACCTAAGCCGTCTTAACGAACGTTATGAAGCTTGGATTACAAAATATAACAAAGGCAACTTACTAATTATAGACGTTGATAATTTAGACTTTGTGGCTAATCCTGAAGATCTAGGTGGTATCATCAATAAAATTGATGCTGAAATTAACGGATTATTTTAAGAGATAAATCCGTGTTTTTTGGCGTGTTTAGTCGCCTGATCGCTACTTTCTACCAATAACACTTCTGTTGTTTTATAGTTTTCTATAAGCCCTTTTACACGAAGCATTCGCTTTTTGTGCTTAACGCTACGCAGATATATGGCTAAAATTCTATCAGGAAATTCTTCTGCTATTTCCATATAGATATCTGGATCGTGCTCGCCACTATCTCCAATTAGTATAAATGGTAAGTCTGGATAAGTTTTTAGCAGGTTAAGAATCTCTTTTTGTTTTTGAGGTTTTTCATCTTGCTTTTTACGTTTTAGCAAATTACTCATAGACCTCAATAAAATTGGGCCTTTTGGAAAGTTGTTTTGCTTTAAAAATAATTCAAGATAGCGATAGAGATTCCAAGGACTATGACTCACATAAAATATGGGATTGGCATTTTTACCAGACGCACCTTTGTGTAATTTATGATAAAAATCCGCAGCACCTTCAAGCGGAATTCTGTTTTTAGCGTGCTTAAATACAGAATTATAAATCACTTTCCATTTTAAAGTACTTACCACTCCTGTGTGTAAAATAGTGTCATCTATATCGCTGGCAACTCCAAATTGAGCTTTTGTAGATGGTATTAGTATTTCTCCTGGAAACCTATTGTCATTTTGAATAGTTCTCTTAATACTGACATCATTATACGACAACTCAAAAGGCAACCAGCCTTCGTCATTGGCGAGTTTTGCTAATTCATCTAAATTGGCTTCAACTTTATAATAACCATCTTTATCTGTTTGGCCCTTTAATATCTTTCCGTTGGGTAACTTTATGTTGATGCCTACGTTCTTGATTTCATCTGTTTCAAAACGCTTCCAAGTATTGATGATAAGATGCCAAATATTTTGACTTTCGAGATCAATAGACTCATCTTCTAAAGCTCTGCCACGCGCATAAAAATGCGTATCTGTGCCATAACCCTGAAATGCAATTATTTGAAGTGGATCTTTTTTAAACCAGCTCAAGATTCTTATTTATTAAAGGTCTCAAGATACTAAAAGTAAAATAACGTAAACATTAAAACCTTATATTCTATTACACAATTGTTAAATATTTCTTTAAATCAGCTCCTAACACGTTAAATAACGAGCATAAGGCAGTAGTTTTAGTATTTTAGTGACATTCTAATTAAACTAACCATTAAATGAAAAAAATAGCACTAGCCCTAACATTTGGGTTATTATTCAATTTTTGTATTGCCCAGGACGCAAACAACTTAACCCCTAAACCAAATTACAGGGCAGCAGCAAAATACTCACCAACCAATCTAGGCAAATTAGTCCACTCTACTTCAGTAAGACCTCATTGGCTAAAAAATGGTAATCGTTTTTGGTATCAATACAAAACCACAAGTGGTTCAAAATACTATATCGTCGATGCTGATAAGCGAAGTAAAAAAGAACTTTTTGACAATGAAAAAATGGCTCAATGGTTAACAGAAATAACCAAAGACCCTTATGATGCTCAACACTTGCCTCGTTTTGACTTTAAGTTTGTAAAAAACGAAACAGCTATTCAATTTTACGTGACTTCTACCGAAAAAGTTGAAGAAGAAAAAGACAATTCTAAAGAAGAAACTGAAAAGCAAACAGATTCCACAGAAACCAAGAAAAAGAAAAAAGGGAAACCTAAAATGGTAAATAAAGTTTATCATTTTGAATACACATTAGGCAGTAATTCCTTAACACTACTGGACAACAAGAAAAAGGAAAAAGAAGATTGGAGAAAATGGGCAAATATTGCTCCAGACAGCTCGGTTGTTTTATTTTCTAAAAACTATAATCTTTATTGGATGGACAAGGAAAACTTCCTAAAAGCTGTTGAAAACGAAAAAGACACAACAATTGTAGAAAACCAATGGACAACTGATGGTGAACTGTACTATTCCTTTGGTGGATCTAGTGGTCGTGGAGAAACCAATGAGTCTATGAAAAAAAACAAAGACAAGCGCCAGCGCATCTTTGGTATATGGTCTCACGATTCTAAAAAGTTTGTATTTCAAAGAAGAGACTCCAGACACATCAAGGATCTTTGGGTTATAAATACCACAGCTAGCAAACGACCAACACTAGAAACATACAAGTATCATATGCCAGGTGAAGATGAGTTTTACAAAACCCAACTTTATGTTTTTGATATACCTTCTAAAAGTAATATACTAGTACAATTAGATACCGTAAAACAGCAAAGTGTACAAGTATATAGAGAACCTATAAAAAAATCTAGCTATGATGATGATTTCACACCTTCTCTCTTATTATCTAAAAAAGGTAAAATATACTACAATACGATAAGCAGAGATCGAAAAAAATTAGACATCTGTGTTGCTGATATCAATACAGGAGAAACTAAAGTTCTCATTGAAGAACGATTTAACACCTATATAGAATCTCGTCCTCTTGTCTTATTAAATAATGAAACTGAAATGTTGCATTGGGCAGAACGCTCTGGTTGGGCACATTATTATTTGTATGACACACAAGGAAACCTAAAAAACCAAGTTACCAAAGGTTCTTATCACGTAGAAAGAGCTATAGGTGTTGATGAAAAATCAAGAACGCTTTACTTTACAGCGCATGGCATTCCTAAAGATCAAGACCCTTACTACGAGCATTTATATAAGATTAATTTAAACGGAAGCGGTTTAAAAGCTCTAAATCCAGGGGATTTCAATACAAATACAAGTATGAGTGACTCTAATGGCTTTTTCGTTAGTAACTACTCTAGAGTAAATACGATTCCTAAATCTGAATTACGAAATAGCAACGGCAACGTAGTCATGGAGTTAGAAGAAGCTGATTTATCGCAACTAATGGCTACTGGTTACAAATTCCCTGAGCCTTTTAAGATGAAAGCTGATGATGGTATTACAGACATCTATGGTGTAATTTACAGACCATTTGACATGGATTCTACTAAAAAATATCCATTATTAGAATATGTATATCCTGGACCTCAAACTGAAGCTGTAAACAAGTCTTTCTCTGTTCGTATGGATAGATTAGATAGAATGGCTCAAGTTGGATTTATAGTAGTAACCATGGGTAATCGTGGTGGACATCCTGACCGTTCAAAATGGTATCATAATTATGGTTACGGCAATCTAAGAGATTACGGTTTAGCAGACAAAAGACACGTTGCCGAACAGTTAGCAGACAAATACGAATATATAGATATTAATAAAGTTGGTATTTATGGTCATTCTGGTGGTGGATTTATGTCAACAGCTGCTATTTTGGTTTATCCAGACTTTTTTAAAGCAGCAGTATCTTCCGCAGGAAATCACGATAACAACATCTATAATAGTTGGTGGAGCGAAACACATCATGGTGTACAAGAAGAAATTGATGAAAACGGTAATGTAAAATACAAGTATATGATTGACAATAACCAATCATTAGCTAGTAACCTTAAAGGTCATTTAATGCTTATTACAGGTGATGTAGACAACAACGTACATCCTGGAGGCACTATAAGAATGGCTAATGCATTGATAAAAGCCAACAAACGTTTTGATTTTATGCTAATGCCAGGTCAAAGACACGGCTTTGGTAACATGACGGAATACTCTTTTTGGTTAAGAGCAGATCACTTTAGCAAACACTTTTTAGGTGTAGAAGCTACAAGTATTGATATTACTGAAATGAACAGAGATAAGCCCAAAACAAAGTCTTAACTAAAAAGAATTTATAGTCAATAAAAAACCACGCTTATGAGCGTGGTTTTTTATTTCAATTTAAGAAGTTAAACACCTTTTTAGTTTTCGACTTCTTCTTTTACTTCTTTTATGACCTTTTTTACTTTTACCTGAACATCTTCAGAGGTCTCACTCATTTTATCTAACTGAGCTTTCACTTCTTCTTCAGTTCCTTCAAAAACCTTTTCTTCAACAACCTCTTCACCTCCATTAGTAACTGTTGTAGTTACTACGTTAGCTTTAGTTGTTCCATCTTCATTTTTAGTCATCTTAACTTCAACTCGTTTTTCAACCGAATTTTCGTTTTCAGAAAAGTTAACCTCAGCTACTGTAGTATTCATTGCTAAACCTTCTTCAGAAGAATGACCACCTAATATTGGCGCAATTACTAAACCAACTAAACAGGTTAATTTAATTAAGATATTCATGGATGGCCCAGACGTATCTTTGAAAGGATCACCAACTGTATCACCAGTTACTGCTGCTTTATGAGCATCAGAACCTTTCTTTTCTATTTTACCATTTACCATAGCTCCTGCTTCAAAAGACTTTTTAGCATTGTCCCAAGCTCCTCCTGCGTTATTCTGAAAAATTGCCCACATAACACCGCTTACACAAACACCTGCCATATAACCACCTAAAACTTCTGCTCCTAATGTATAGTTACCACTTATCATAGCTGTACCCAAACCAATTAGTAAAGGAGTTACAATAGTGATTAATCCTGGTAATAACATCTCTTTTAATGAAGCTTGTGTAGAAATAGCCACACACTTGTCGTATTCTGGCTTACCAGTACCTTCCATAATTCCAGGAATTTCTTTGAACTGACGACGAACTTCCATTACCATTGCCATAGCTGCTTTTCCTACGGATTTCATAGCTAGAGCAGAAAATACTACAGGAATCATACCACCAACAAATAAGGCTGCTAAAACTGGTGCCTTAAAAATGTTGATACCATCTATACCTGTAAAGGTTACAAAAGCGGCAAATAACGCTAATGCTGTTAAAGCTGCAGATGCAATTGCAAAACCTTTACCAACAGCTGCAGTAGTATTACCAACTGAATCTAAAATATCTGTACGTTCTCTAACTTCTTCTGGCAATTCTGCCATCTCAGCAACACCACCTGCATTATCCGCTATAGGTCCAAAAGCATCTATTGCTAATTGCATAGCTGTAGTTGCCATCATAGCACTAGCGGCGATTGCAACACCATAAAAACCTGCAAAAGCATATGAAGCCCAAATTGCAGCAGCAAAAAGCAATACCGAACCTGCTGTTGAAATCATACCTACAGCAAGACCTGCTATAATATTTGTTGCAGCACCTGTACCTGAGTTATTTACAATATCATTTACAGGATCCTTACCCATACTTGTGTAGTAGGCTGTAACCCATGAAATTAATCCGCCAACAGCCAAACCGATTAATGCACTCCAAAACACATTCATTGATGAGATTTCTTTAGCACCTTCCCCAAAGAAATTCATTGACATAGTTTCAGGCAACATCCAATCTATTAAAAACCAACTTGCAACAAGGGTAATAACAATGGCTATCCAATTTCCTGTATCTAAAGCTTTTTGTACCTGAGCTTCTTTTGCTTCATTATTTTTAATACCTACTAATAATGTTCCTATGATTGAAGCTATAATACCTACACCTGCAATAACCAATGGTAAAAGAATTGGACCCATACCATCAAAAGCTTCTGTAACTTGGCCTGCTTCTCTCATATCGCGTAACACGTAGTTACCTAACACCATTGATGCTAATACTGTTGCTACATAAGAACCAAACAAATCGGCTCCCATACCTGCTACGTCTCCAACATTATCACCTACGTTATCTGCAATAGTAGCTGGATTACGAGGATCATCCTCAGGAATTCCTGCTTCTACCTTACCAACTAAATCCGCTCCAACATCTGCTGCTTTGGTATAAATACCTCCTCCTACACGTGCAAACAACGCAATAGACTCAGCACCCAAAGAAAAACCAGCTAAAGCTTCCAATACCACTGTCATGTTATCGTAAAAGGAGCCTTCGCCAGACATGTACATATTAAGAAATAAGATAAAGAATAAGCTTAATCCTAGTACCGCCAAACTTGCTACACCCATACCCATTACTGTTCCTCCCCCAAAAGACACTTTTAAGGCTTTAGGCAAACTCGTTCTTGCGGCCTGCGTTGTACGCGCATTAGCATCTGTTGCTATTCTCATACCTATATTACCTGCAAAAGCACTAAAAATAGCACCAACTATAAATGCTAATATGATAATATATTCTGTAGAAGGTACTACATAAGCTACGACACCCAACAAAATACTGGCTATAATTACAAAAATCAGCAAGAGTCGGTATTCGGCACTTAAAAACGCAAGTGCACCTTCTTTTATACTTGCAGAAAGTTCTTTCATACGTTCGTTACCAGAGTCTTGTTTTTTTACCCATGCGTATTTAGCACCCATGAAGATTAAACCAATAATTGCCAATAATGCTGGCACATATAAAATGTATTGTTCCATATAATTAATTTGATTTGTTTTTAGCGTGGCTAATGTAGTAAAATCAATCAAATTTTACGAAAAAAGCAATATCAAATACATGATATTGCTTTTTTAATATAAATTATATTAATAAATCTGATTATTTATATTGTGAAGGTGCGCTTTTTCTTATGTTCACTTTCATCATATCGCTTAACACATTCGTTGTAGATTTTTCTAGCCTCTTCTGCATTTCCCCATCCTCCTACGTCTACTTTCTTTTCTTCTAAATCTTTATAGACTTGGAAAAAATGTTCAATTTCTTTAAGTCTGTGTGGATTAAGATCACTAATATCATGATTATTACTCCAAATTGGATCCGAAACTGGCACACAAATAATTTTCTCATCTGGTCCCTTTTCATCTGTCATGTGAAACACACCTATCGGTCTTACTTCCATTACAACCATTGGGTATGTTGGCTCTGTCCCTAAAACCAAAACATCTAAAGGGTCGCTATCTAGCGCCAATGTTTCTGGCACAAAACCGTAATCACCAGGATACATCATTGATGAAAAAAGCATTCTATCGAAACGGATTTTGTTTAGTGCAAAATCGTATTCATATTTATTTCGGCTCCCTTTAGGAATTTCTATTAAAACATCGAAGGTTAACTTAGTTGTATCTGTCATTTTCTATTACATTTAAAAAAGGCTGTAAAGATAGTTAGATTAAACCATGTTTGGAAACATTTCTATGTGATGTTATTATGAAATTTCATAAAAATTCACTTCTCTCTTATCATAATAAAAATTTATATCTTTAACAGTATCAAAAATTTACACCGACCATGACCAATCTAAAGCTGTATTACAAATACTTATTTATAATTTTGCCTTTACTATTAATATTTAATTGTAGTGGAATCGCAACAGAAAGTTTACTACTTACGGATATAAATAGCGACTCCATCAATATCTCTGACAAATACTGGCTAGTGTATGAAATTGATGAAAATCTCGATGAAGAATTAATAATGCCACTAGTATTTAATAAAGCTGGTTACTTTAACAAAAGTAAAATTTGGGTTGCTGAAGTTGAAGAAAAAAACTCAAAAAAAAAGGCTAAATTCTATATACGATTAAAAGAATCTACCGTTGACGACAGATATTTAGCACAAGGAACTCTCTGGGAACGTGGAGAAAGTATAACGATATTAGGCACCTTAATTAAAACATCTTCTACTCAATATGAACTATATATGCCTACCAAAAAAGGGTATGAATTAGCAAAAAACAGTGCTAAACTAAAAAAGATGAAAGAATACTACTCTGTTAACACTGATGGATTTGCACCAACAATTCAATTTAAAAGCCAAGCTGTTGAATTATATTCTGAAGAAATAATAGATTTTCTTAACGGTATGAACCTAAACATTGACCTAAAACCAGAATATATTTTTAAAGCTGTAGATGAAGAAGATTATGAAGATGCTCTACGTGAATTAAAAAGAAAAAAATAAATCTTTTAGAAATAAAAGCCAAAACTACCTGTTACACCAAAACGTCTCGCTTCTGGATTATCTAAATAGTTTCCTCTAAAATTAAAGTCTATTCTTAAGATTTTGAAAATATTAGCCACACCAAAACTGTACTCATAATACATGCGTGTATCTGGAGCTATAAGAGGAAATTCAACAGGATTTCCTGTAGTACTTAAAGCTATATTTTCATCAGATAATTCTCCCCAAACACCTCTAAGACCAACAATTGCTCTGAGGTTGTATTTCTTTAAGAATGGAATACGAGAAAATAAACGACCATTAAAATTATGTTCAAAATGAACAGAAGTGTAAGTGTCTGTTACAAACTCATAGAAATCTAGCTGTGAGAATGTATTATATATTGAGAAATAGGTTTGGTTACCAGGCACTACACTAAGCAATCCTAAGGGCACTTCACCAAATGTTTTACCAGCTTCTATTGATGTTACCAAACGTCCAAAACCACCTACTTGCCATGGTTGTATATACGAAAATTGCACTTTGGTATAGTCAAAATCACTATCAAACCAATTGCGATCTCCTCGTGTCACCTGAGCAAAAAGTCTTGCAAAATTATCGTTCTTCTCTTTGCGTTCTACTCCAAAACCTGTCATTTCACGCTTTGGGAAATAGGACAACGCTAACCTGCTTTCAAACTGTTTAATTTCTGAAGAAATTCCTGTTGAAGATTCAGCATCATTATAATCTAAACTAAAGGTTGGCGATGCCGAACTTAAGGTTCTAAAACTTCCATCCAGACGTACTTCAAAATTTCTTAACGGCTCAATAGAAAACCCCAAATTGGTTAAATTAATGTTAGTTAATTTATCATTTGAGCCTGCCGTAAAAACCGCATTAGAAGCTAAACTTCTACCCAAAACATCTGTAGAACTCGTTAGACTTGCACCTATCTGTTCTATATCTCTTCGGTTACCTCCAAAAACAGTTAAACGACTGCGCTTATCTAAAAGCCATTTTCCAGAAATACCATATTTAAACTTATCGTCTCTAAAGCCATAAGCTAAAAATCCTTCTAGTCGCCACAAATCATTTGGACCAAAATAAGTTCTTCCTCCTGTTCTTAGTCGCATACCTTCAACCTCGTTAAAACCGAATGTTGAAAAAATTGGACCATAGTCAAAATTTATACTTGGAAACTCTACATATCCAGAAGCTAATATGCTTCCTAAGTTATAAAGACGCTTAAACTTCTTTACGGTTTTTAAAGTGTCTAGCATTTTGTAGACACCTTTTTCATCTTTATTTAAAGCTTCTAACCTATTCTTTTCCCAAAAATCATCTTCTCTATTATAAATATCTGCATCATAGGTATAAACAACCTTATCATAGAATTTTTCATCCTTCGGTTGATCGAATTTATAATTATCGTACAACGTTGTTCGCTTACCATAAACTCCTCGTGATTTTTCTTTCTTATTTAAGGCAAAATCCGAAAGAAAATAATCGCGTTTTATAAGAAAAACTGAATCATTTAAAACTTCAAATTCTTGCTCTATATATATTTCTTTTACCCAGTTAATATTGGCTCTTTTAGAGGCTTGAAGATTTATTTCTTTGATAGCATAAGTAGAATCATTAACCCAAAAGTCTCCTTTAAAAGTTAATTCATTTTTACGTCTTGGGTAGTAAATGATATTGTAGCACCATTTGTTGTCTATGTATGCACTATCTGAAAGTACATAGTTATAGGTTTGAATA
>CEVA01029151.1_pt1 | contig 22151 bp, 17 predicted proteins | sample 361521 | NCBI WGS metagenome assembly CEVA01 (sample SAMEA2622823, study PRJEB7988) | marine metagenome | isolation source: saline water (ENVO:00002010), including
TGTACCACAATTATTGAGTCGGGGTTGGACGTGCAAAATGCAAACACAATTATCATAAACAATGCGCAAAACTTCGGGTTGGCCCAGCTGTACCAAATTCGTGGCCGAGTCGGTAGGGGTAATAGGCAGGCATATTGTTTTTTATCTATACCAAAAAATTCTCATTTACCACCAGATGCCTATCAGCGGCTTCGCGCAATTGAGCACTATTCTACGCTCGGATCGGGCTATCGTGTTGCAATGCGCGATCTAGAACTTCGCGGCGCCGGCAACATCTTTGGGTATGAACAAAGCGGGGAAATCTCTAGGGTTGGTTTAGAGTTATATAATAAAATATTGTCAGCGGCGCTGGATGAAGGCCAAAATGGGGGCGGGCACGAAAAAAAGGAGCTCCTTTCTGTTGTTTTCGCTGGGGACGCATATTTGGGTAGTGATTATATGCCCCTCGTTCAAGATCGCTTGGCTTTTTATCAAAAGATTTCGAGCGCCACATCCAAGAAAGCTCTTTTTGAGATAAAAGAGGAGGTGGTTGACCGTTTTGGTGGGTTTTCAAATAAAGAGGAGAATTTCTTTATTCTTTCAGAGGTTCAATGTGGGCTATACCCCCACCCCTTTACAAGGTGTGTGATTGATTCTAGCTCTACTGTTTTCACACTGTCTTCTCTTCCGTCCGGTTTGGGTGGTGGTTTGTTTTTTCAAAACATGGAGCGTGTTTTTTCTTCCCAACCAATACCATATAAAATATCCACAACCCCGAGGGGTTTTCTTGAAATATCCTTTTCAACCAAAACCCTTTCCGGCGGATTGTTGTTTGCAAGAAAATTCCATCGTTTGTTTTCTCGTGTGATGTCGGGTTAGTTTTCACCGCTCATTTTTGATAATAAATTTCGTTATTTATCGATGATCCCAAGGAAGCGTTAAACATGAAACTTTTTTCACCCTGCTTGTTGTTGCTGTTTTTAACCTCTTCTGTTGTTGCTCAAACCGCCGGGGCGAACAAAACAAACGACGAGCCCCCGATCGACGGGCCAAGAACACACCTTCAAACCGTTGATGGTGTTGCCGCTATTGTTGGAGACAAGGTTATATTAACCAGCGATATTAATCGCTCTCTTTCAATGGCTGTTTTCCAGCAGAAGCTCGACCCACAGCGAGACGGCGCAAAAATACTGTCCTTAAAAAAACAGATTCTTCAATCAAGTGTGGACGGGAAAGTCGTGTTGGCTATGGCTGAGCTGGACTCTATTGAGGTTGGAGACAAAGAGATTGAAAGGGCCCTTGAACAACAGGTTAATAATATTGTTGCTCAGGCTGGTAGCGAAGAAGCTGCGGAAAAAGCCCTTGGGCAGCCGCTGCGAACCTTCCGTCGTGAATATTGGTATGATGTAAAAGATATGTTAATCACTCAAAAATATCAACAAACGCTCATGTCAAAAGTATCTATTAACAAAGAGGAGGTTTTTAGTTTTTTTAAAACATATAAAGACAGCATTCCCCCGTTTCCAACCACGGTAAAGCTTCGCCATTTACTTATAAAACCCTCACCAAGTGAAGACCAGATAGAAAAAACGCTTTCGTTGTTAAAGCAACTCCGCCAAGACATTTTGGATAAAAAAAATACTTTTGAAGAACTGGCCTTACAATACACACAAGACCCTGGATCAAAAAACACCGGCGGTTCCTTGGGTTTTGTTCGTCGCGGAACACTGGTCTCCCCTTTTGAGTCGGCGGCGTTTACGCTAAAACCGGGAGAGATAAGTATGCCGGTGAAAACAGCGTTCGGCTACCATATAATTGAAACAGAAGAGATCCGCGGTGATCGGATTAAGGTTCGGCATATTTTAATGAGCCCGCCGATAACCGAACAAGATGAGTCTATAGCATATAACCGCGCTTTGGTTTTGAAAGACTCTTCCCAGACTATTTCCGAGTTTATTTCGACCGCAAGGGCGCACTCGATGGACGACCAAACGTCTAGTGGTGGTGGTAGTTTGGGGTGGATTGACCCTAACAAGTATCCCGTCCCTGAGTTTGGAATGGTTTTGGATCAAATCAACCCAAACGAGTGTGCCGGCCCGGTTCGTTCAGAGCTGGGATATCATTTGTTGTGGGTTGAGGCTTCTAGGCCGGGCGGCTCGCCAGACACAAATAAACATTGGAGCCAAATAGAAAACATTGCACTAAACAAAAAGAAGGGTGAGTGGTTTAAGGGTTGGGTTGTTTCTTCGCGGGAAAAATTCTTTATCCACATTAATAATTGACGGCCTTTCGGCGGTTTCCACAGTTGTTTTCCACAGCTGTTGTTTTTTTAGCTTGTTTAAACCTTGCCTAGCTGTGGTTGTGTAAACCGGCTGTTTTATCCACACTCATCCTTTGTTTGTCCACATAAAGTAGTGGGTGAGGCTCTTTTCCTAAGCCGTTATTTTTACGGTTTTATTCTTTGGTGTTTTTGTTTACGCTTTTGTTATCAACATTATAATAAATAATCTCTTATTCTTAAAAGGGCATTGCTATTAATAAACACCACCATTTCTGACGGAAATTCCCTTGTTAAAACACGATGTTTTAGGTAAGATCATCAGGCAATTTCAATCATTAAATTATTGGTTAATTCCTATTTGAAAACCTGGGGAAAAACATGAAAATTTCAACATCCAAAACAGAGCTCCAGCTTGCCCTTCAAAAACTTTCTAAAGCAACCCCGGCTCGTTCAACCCTTCCAATTTTAAGCAGTGTTCTTTTTGATGTTCAAGAGTCTGGCACAGTTTTAAGAGCAACGGACCTAGAAATAACCATTGTGGCCAAGCTGCCCACCAGCATTGAAAAAAACGGATCGATAGCTGTTCCTTTACAAACGCTCCTAGACGTAACAAACGAACTACCTGAAAGCGCACGGCTTACACTCTCTTCGGATGAAAACAACAAAATAGAGATGGTTACAGATGTTGGTGCATATTACATAATGGGAAAACCAGCGGAGGAATTTCCGGCCACACCCGAAGTAGATAATAGAAAATCTGTTGGAATTTCTTCAGATGCGCTGAGCGGTTTAATACGAAACACATCTTTTGCTGTGAGCAGGGATGAACTGAAACCAGCACTTACAGGGGTATTGTTTCAATTTGGCCAATCAGAACTAACAGGCGTTGCGACAGATGGCCATAGATTGGTTCGGTATGTTCGAAACGATTATCAGGCAGATGAATTTTTAGGCGATGTTATTGTCCCGAAAAAGTTTCTATCGCTCCTGTCATCTGTGTTAAAGGGGGATGAGCCTATTCAACTGTGGATGGGCGACAACCACATGACAGCATTAATTAATGGCGATACATATTTCACAAGAATAATAGACGAAAGGTTTCCTGACTTTGATAGCGTTATACCGAAAGACAACGATAAAGAATTAATTGTAGATAGCAATGAAATTTTATCAGCAGTAAGGCGCGTTTCAATTTTTTCAAACAGGTCAACACACCAAATTGCTTTGCGCCTTTCATCTGATCAGATCAAAATAACAACAGAAGACCCCGAAAAGTCATCAAAAGCAGAAGAACAAATTAATGGTGAGTATTCAGGAGAGGAATTGGTAATTGGATACAACGCATCTTATTTAAAAGATATATTATCCCACGCGAGAAAGGATAAGATTAATATAAAGTTAAAAACCGCAATTAGCGCGGCGCTTTTCCACCCAACCGAAGATTCGGAACATGAAAAACTAACGATGTTGTTAATGCCGATTCGTCTTAACGATTAATATTTGAAGCACTATTTTTTCTCAAACCCAAACGCCAAGAAGCCCACACAAAAAACACAATGCGCCAATGCCCATTGATCAAATAAAACTAACCGGTTTTAGAAACCACGCAGAAACAAGCATGAGCTTTGGCCCGGGCATAAATGTGATTTGGGGAGAAAACGGATCTGGTAAAACATCTATTCTTGAAGCTGTCCACATTTTATCCGTTGGAAAAAGTTTTAAAACCAACCGTATTAATGAAACCGTAAAACACCATTCAGATTTTTCGCGAATAGAGGCGGGGTTTTCAACAAACGAAAAAACAGAAACAATTAGTTTTAGCCAATCAAAAGACCATCGGCGACAACTTAAAATTAACAACACGACCGCAAAAGCGCGCGAAATCATTGGTAAAAACCCCATTGTCTTGCTTTCGCCCGAAGAACAGAAAATCACAAAAGGTACGCCGGGAGACCGCAGGGGGTATTTCAACAAACTTTACTCCACAGTTTCTGCTGCGTATTTTAAAGCACTTTCAGTTTTTACCCTGACATTAAAACAGCGAAACGCGGCATTGAAAAACCCAAACCAGAAAGAGCAATTTAACACCTGGGACAATCTTTTGGCAGAAAGCGCTGAAACAATCTGGAAACACAGAATATGTTTTAACAGCAGATATAACAAGTGTTTAAAAACAGTATCAAAAATGTATAACAAAAACAGTGTTTCAGTTTCTTTATTAACCGATGATACACAAAGAACAAAAGACGACATTTTAAATGAATTTAAAAAAAGAGAACAAGCAGACCTGAGGGCGCAAAGAACATCTTTCGGCCCACACAAAGATGATTTAATTTTTTTATTTAACAGCACCCCCATAAAGCTGTTTGGCTCCCAGGGTGAGCATAAAATTTCTCTCGTACTAATAAAGCTTGCCGAGTATATGTTTATAAAAAACGAAACAAGCCAAACCCCAACCCTGCTTTTAGACGATCTTTTTGCGAAGCTTGATTTTAAAAGAAGCGATGCGGTTTTGGCGCTGTTAGAAAAAAAATCTCAAACAATCATTACCAATACAGACCTAGTAGATATTGAAAAACACGGAATAGATTTAAACGACCCAAACAACAAAAGCTTTCACCTCGAGAGACAATGCAGCAATTAAAATCAGCAATTAATCGTTTTTTAAAAAAGAACGGACTAGACAGGGGGGTTAATCAGCAAAACGCAATTTTAATATGGGAAGAAACGGTTGGTAAAACCATCGCATCCAATACAACCGCAGAATCGGTAGAGCACGGCATTTTAACGGTTAAAACAACAAGCCCCACATGGCGACAAGAGCTCATTTTTAAAAAACAGGATATTATACAAAGACTAAACACAAAACTCGGAAACAACACAATCAGGGAAATTCGATTTATATGAGCGAACCACATACCAACCAAAATTATAGCGCAGAGAACATCAAGGTTTTAGAGGGGCTTGAAGCCGTTCGAAAACGACCGGCCATGTATATTGGCGACACGGGAAAGCGCGGCCTTCACCATCTTATATATGAGGTGGTTGACAACTCAATTGACGAGGCGCTGGCGGGGTATTGCACAAAAGTCGTTGTAACCTTTAACCCGGACGGATCGGTTACCATTGAGGATAATGGGCGAGGCATTCCGGTTGATCTTCACAAAGAAGAAAAGAAGCCGGCGGTTGAGGTGGTAATGACCGTGCTCCACGCGGGCGGAAAGTTTGACAAAGGATCTTATAAAGTTTCAGGCGGGCTCCACGGCGTAGGTGTGTCTGTTGTAAACGCACTCTCCGAATGGCTCTGGGTGGAGGTTCGTCGAGACGGAAAAATTCACAAACAAGATTATAAAATTGGAGAGCCCCAATCGAAACTAAAAACAACCGGCACCGCGAAAACAACCGGCACAAAAGTTTGTTTTTATCCCGACGCACACGTTTTTAAAACAATCACATTTGAATATGCAATTATATCTGAGCGCCTAAGGGAGCTCGCCTATTTAAATAGTGGGCTTGAAATTGTTCTTAGAGACGAACGAACAGAAGACGGCGAAACGGACACATTTAAATTTAAAGGCGGCCTAAGCGATTTTGTAAAATATTTAGACGAACACAACAACCCGCTTCATAATAAAATAATTACCGTAAATAAAAAAGATGGCGAGGCCCCCATTGAGGTTGCTCTTAGATATGGAAACACATATAACGATAATATTCTCACATTTGTAAACAACATTAACACCATAGAGGGAGGGACCCACCTTTCTGGGTTTAGGTCGGCGCTCACAAGAGCCATGAACAACCACGCGACTAAAAACAACCTCATTAAGACAAAGAAAAATGAAAAAATCTCTCTTTCCGGAGAAGATTTTCGGGAAGGCCTAACCGCAATTATTAGCGTACAGGTTGCAGAGCCCCAGTTCGAAGGTCAGACAAAAACGAAGCTCGGAAATAGTGACGTAAAAGGTATCGTTGATAGGGCGGTATATGAGGGAATCCTTGACTTTTTGGAACAAAACCCATCTATCGGTCGACGCATCGTTGAAAAGGCGCTATTAGCAGCAAGGAGCCGGAACGCCGCTAAAAAAGCACGAGAACTTATTCGCAGAAAAAGCGCTCTTGGCGGGTCTTCTCTTCCAGGTAAACTTGCTGATTGCTCAAACAGAGACCCGGGGTTTTGTGAACTGTATCTTGTTGAGGGCGACTCTGCTGGAGGCTCTGCCAAACAAGGAAGAGACCGGCGGACCCAGGCAATTTTACCCCTTCGGGGAAAAGTAATTAACTCTGAAAAAGCTCGGGTTGATAAACTTTTGTCTAACAACGAAGTGCAATCTATTATCACAGCCCTAGGTGCAGGATTTGGCGGCTCTGAAGATGAAAATGGTGAGCGCTCCGCCGGTGATTTTGATATTGACAAACTACGGTACCACAAAATCATTATTATGACAGACGCAGATGTGGATGGTTCCCACATCCGGACCCTACTGCTTACTTTCTTTTACCGAAAGATGAAAGAGCTCATAGATGGGGGGTACCTCTATTTGGCGCTTCCACCCCTTTATCGAATATCCCAAGCAAAAAAACAACTATACGCCTATGATGAGAACGAAAGAGATTTAATTGTTGAACGGATGCAAAAGGAAAATAAAAAAACAAAAGTGGGCATCCAGCGCTATAAGGGCTTGGGCGAAATGAACCCAGGTCAACTTTGGGAAACAACAATGGATCCAGAGAGCAGAACTCTGATGCAGGTTACGGTTGAAAGCGCTGCGGAGGCGGCAGAAACATTTCAAAACCTCATGGGAAGCGACGTGGAGGCACGCCGAACCTTCATTGAGAAAAACGCAAAATTCGTCGCCAATCTAGACGTATAATAATTTAGGAACACTTATTCATGGTTGATTTTAACAGAGACAACACACTTCCCAGAGACATTGTAGATGAAATGCGGGAAAGCTACCTCAACTATTCCATGTCGGTTATCGTATCTCGCGCATTACCAGATGTGCGAGACGGGTTAAAACCTGTACATCGTCGCATTTTATACGGCATGAGCGAGTTGGGTTCAAGCTGGAATAGGCCTTATAAAAAATCGGCGCGCATTGTTGGCGACGTGTTGGGAAAATACCACCCTCACGGCGACAGCTCTGTTTATGATGCCCTCGTTCGAATGGCTCAAAACTTTTCAATGCGGTATGAGCTTGTTGACGGTCAGGGCAATTTTGGATCGATAGACGGTGATAACGCCGCGGCTATGCGCTATACAGAATCACGCATGACAAAACTGTCCAGTGAAATGTTAAAAGACCTGGAAAAAGACACGGTTAACTGGGAGCCAAACTTTGACGAAACGCTAAAAGAGCCATCTGTTTTGCCATCTGCTGTTCCCACTCTTTTGGTAAACGGGTCAGAAGGAATCGCAGTTGGGATGGCAACGAAAATTCCACCACACAATTTAGGTGAGGTTGTTGATAGTTTGGTTGCCATGATTGATAACGAAGCCATTACAACGGAAGAATTGATGTCTCACATCAAAGGACCAGACTTCCCTACGGCCGGCCTTATTTTAGGGATGGACGGGTTAAAAGAAGCCTATGAAACGGGTCGGGGTAAAATCAAAATGCGCGCCCGAGCCCACGTTGAAACAAACAAAAACGGCAAAGACAGTATTGTTATTACAGAGGTTGCCTATCAAACAAACAAGGCCAACCTGGTTGAGAAAATAGCAGATCTTGTTCGTGATAAAAAAATTGTAGGCATCTCAGACCTAAGAGACGAATCTGACAAAGATGGAATCCGGGTGGTTGTTGAAACCAAGCGCGATGCGGTACCCGAAGTTATTTTAAACCAACTTTATAAACACACACAGCTTCAAGATACATTCGGTATTATTTTATTGGCCCTTGTAAATGGTGTTCCAAAAATAATGCCGCTAAAAACCGTTTTAAGCCATTTTATTGAATTCCGCCATGAAGTTGTGGTTCGGCGGACAACGTTTGAGTTAAAAGAGGCGGAAGCGCGCGCACACATTTTAGAAGGGCTAAAGATTGCGCTGGACAATATTGACGCCGTGATAAAAATTATTCGCGGCAGCAAAGACCCGGCACAAGCAAAAGAAGGCCTGATGAATGGCTTTAATCTCTCAGAGGATCAATCACAAGCAATCTTAGATATGAGACTGCAAAAACTCACAGGCCTAGAGGTGGACAAGGTTGTAGCCGAATACAAAGAAATGATAAAACTAATTTCTCATCTCAGGGGAATATTAGAAAACAAACAACAGCGGATGGATATAATCAAATCTGAACTATTGGAGATCAGAAAACAATATGGCGATGAGCGGCGTACAGAAATAATCCCTGTTGATACCCAGTTTTCAATGGAGGATATGATCGCCGAAGAAGAGGTGGTGCTAACGATCACCCACCAGGGATATATAAAACGAACAGCGCTCAACACATATAGAACACAAAGAAGGGGTGGTCGCGGCGTTCAGGGGGCCATGAGCAAAGAGGAAGACTTTGTAGAACACCTATTCATTGCCAACACACACAACTATATGCTTTTCTTTACGGATATGGGAAAGTGCTATTGGCTAAAGGTGTATGACATTCCCCAGGGGGGCCGCGCGGCTCGGGGTAGAGCCATTGTAAATTTGATTGGATGTGAGCCAGGCGAGCGGGTAGAGGCCTTCGTAAGCGTTAAAGCCTTTGATGATGACCACTATATTGTCATGTCCACTCGAAATGGAATTATTAAAAAAACAATTCTTTCTGCCTATGGAAACCCAAGAAAGGGGGGTATTTATGCCATCGAGATTCGAGAGGGTGATAAACTAATCGAAGCCAGAATTACAAACGGCGAACATGATATTCTATTGGGTACCCACGAGGGAAAATCAATCCGGTTTTCTGAAAACGACATTCGCCCCAGCGGAAGAAAAACAATGGGTGTAAAGGGAATAACCCTCAGCTCAAAAGAAGACTATGTTGTGGGCATGCTCGTAGTGCGCAGGGAAGGAACGGTATTGGTCGCCACAGAAAAAGGGTATGGAAAACGAACCGAAGTTCTACAATACAGAACACAGACCCGTGGTGGTAAAGGTGTTTTAACTATGCGGTGTACAGATAAAACAGGTAAAATGGTTAATATAATGGAGGTGGTTGATTCTGACGACTTAATTGTTATTACGGACTCAGGTGTGCTCATGCGACAGCCAGTAGGCGCCATCCGGACCATTGGCCGCGTTACGCAAGGTGTTCGACTTGTGAAACTTGATGAAGGGTCAAACATTTCTTCTATAACAAGGGTGCTTAGTGAAGACGCAGCAACAAAACAAAAAGAAGAAGAAAACAACAACAACCAGCTCTCAATTGACCCAACCGAGCTACCGCAAGGTGAATGAACATAAAGAACAATATTGAGCAGGTGCTAAGCCGGATAAATACAACCAAAACCCAATGTGGGGCAAGACAACATGTTCAATTAATTGCGGTTTCAAAAACACAACCGCTTAATAAAATAGTTGACGCACACAACAACGGCATTACCCAAATCGGGGAAAATAAAATTCAAGAGGCCGTTGAAAAGTTTACAAAAAAAGACGAACCACGCGGCCTAAAAAAGCGATTTATTGGACACCTCCAATCCAACAAAATTAATAAATGCTTACAACTGTTTGACACTGTCGACTCCATTGACAGTTTGAGACTCATAAAAAAGCTGAACAAAAAGGCGGGAGATGTTGGAAAAACGATACCCGCCCTCTTAGAGATCAACACCACAGACGAAACACAAAAACACGGGTTTAACCCGGAGGATATTGATGCCATATTGGCCTCTCTATGCTTCGAGAACATATCCGTGTGCGGACTTATGACCCTTGGCCCACGAAATAAAAAAACGACCGCAACAAGAAGGGCTTTTAAAAGACTGCGAGACCTAAAAGATGAAATTAATAGACAGTCCGATGGAACCCCAATAACCGAGCTGTCAATGGGCATGACAGGAGACCTGGAAATTGGAATTCAAGAGGGCAGCACAATGGTTCGAATAGGGACAGGGATTTTTGGCGAGCGCCAGTATGCACCATACAAACGAAAAACAATTAGCTAATTATAATTAGAAATAAAAATGACAAAACCAATATCGTTCTTGCTTTTCCCACTCTTAATCGGCTGTTCAGAGCCTAAAAAAACGGCCATTGCAAACATTGTTGCAAAAAACAATAGCAGCGTCTCAGGCTCAGCTATTTTCAACGAAAAATCCGGTAAAGTCAAAATTGATGTATCAATCACCGGAGTGGGCGCTGGGCCGGTCGCTATCCACATACATGAAACCGGCGACTGTAGCTCTGACGATGGAAAATCAACCGGGGGACACTGGAACCCCACAGCTGAAGACCATGGAAAATGGGGCGAGCCCCCATTCCACAGCGGAGATATCGGCAATATAACAATTGATCAATATGGTGCAGGCACACTATCTCTGGTCGACACCTATGGAAGGTGGACGATCGGTGCCCCCCCAGAAACGAACATAATAAACAAAGCCATTATTATTCACCTAGGGGACGACGATATGCGCTCACAACCCACCGGCGCTGCGGGTGCGCGAATTGGGTGTGGTGTGATTCGTATAAAAAATTAAACCGGCCTTAACGCTGCAGCTAAACGCGCACCAAGCTGAATATTGTTTAGCGCAAGAGCCATATTTATTTCAACGCTTTTTCCACCCGTCTCTTTTTCAATTTCTGACAAAAGGAAGGGTGTTAAGCCTTTCCCAGAAATACCCCTCTCATCAGCAAGGGCAACAGCTTTAACAACAAAGCTTTCAACAAAATCAACAGCCATTGAAAACTTTTCGGGCGGCGGGTTAACCACAAGAACACCGCCACCTGCTTTTATTTTATAATGGTGGTTTAAAAAACTTAAAAGCTGCTTGACAGAATCGGCCGACCAAGACAGCTTTCCACCGCCGGATCTGGAATAAAAAATCGGGAACTCATCTGTTTTAAAGCCGACAATAGGAACAGAAAGCGTTTCAAGTATTTCCCGCGTTTTTCCAATATCCAAAACGGCCTTTGCGCCCGCAGAAATCGTTGTTACCGGGTACCTCGACAGCGCAAATAAATCTTGCGATATATCAAAGGAATATTCCACACCGCGATGGGCGCCTCCAACTCCTCCAGTTGCAAAAAAAGGAACACCCAAACTGTGAGCGACATAAATGGTGGCGGAGACAGTTGTGCCTCCAAATGTTTTTTGCGACAGGGCTGGCCCCAAGTCTCTAAGAGATATTTTCAATAGGTTGCCATTTTGAAAAAGCGCAGACTCTTGTTCTTCGCTGAGCCCAACACAAACAGAGCCACCAACAACCGCAACGGTTGCGGGAACCACATCAAAAGACCGAACCAAGTCATTTGCCCGCTGTAAAAAGTTGCGGCTTTCTGGGTACGGCAACCCGTGCGTTATAATTGTAGATTCCATAGCTAAAACCGGTCGGCTCAGCCGAAAGGCCTCTTCAACCTCAGGGGACAAATAAAATTGATCTAAATTCACCCCAAAACTTAATATAAGTTGGGGTAAGTTTTCTTAATTATACAGAAGAATAGAACCAAACTTGAAACGATTAAACCCCATAAATTTTAACATAAAATCCAACATATCTATTGAAGACCGCGGCGACGAGGTTTGTATTATTATCAACCGCAAGTCTCGAATTATTATGAAAGACGGTGAAAGAATTCTTGGCTATGTTAAAGCAATTCAAGATGTGCTTCCCAAACCAATAAACATAGAAACTAGTGCGCCGGTTTGCAGCAAAACAAAAGCGCACCTGCAAAACAAATCCGTTTTGATAAAAACCCCAGACCAAAAGACGACAAATACGACATGATTTCATTTAAAAACACCGTAATTTCTCAACTAAGCCAGGCCCAATATTTTACTAAATGTCAAACCAATTTAAAGATACAGACCCACTAGAAACTCAAGAATGGCTGGAATCGATAGAGGACGCCCTCGAAGAACACGGATATGAACGAACGCAGTTTCTGTTAGAAACACTTATTGATTATGCCCAATCGAAAGGCGCTCGTTTACCCTTCAACACCAGCACGCCATTTGTAAACACAATATTACCGGGTCAGGAACCGGAATATCCCGGCGATCGTGTTATCGAGAGAAAAATCAAATCCGTTGTGCGCTGGAATGCAATGGCTATGGTCTCTAAAGCCAACACAGAAACTCCCGGAATCGGTGGTCATATTTCCACCTATGCTTCAGCGGCCACCCTCTATGAAGTTGCCTTTAATCACTTTTTCAAAGGGTCGGACCACCCCAACGGGCAAGACTTGATTTTTTTTCAAGGACACGCATCACCGGGCATTTATGCTCGGGCTTATTTGGAAGGACGCATTGGCAAAGAAGAGCTCCACAATTTTCGCAGAGAGTTGGCCGATAAAGGCGGACTATCATCTTATCCCCACCCCTATCTTATGCCCGATTTTTGGCAATTTGCCACTGTATCTATGGGCCTCGGCCCCATCATGGCCATATATCAAGCACGGTTTATGCATTATATGGTTGATCGAGGTTTTATGGAGGATACGGGCCGGAAAGTGTTTGCTTTTATCGGTGATGGAGAAATGGATGAACCGGAAGCCCTGGGAGCGCTTACGCTGGCTTCTCGGGAAAACCTCGACAATTTGATTTTTGTGGTAAATTGTAATCTCCAGCGATTGGATGGTCCTGTTCGCGGCAATTCGAAAGTGGTTCAAGAATTGGAGGGAGCCTTCCGGGGGGCTGGCTGGAATGTGATTAAAGTGATCTGGGGCGAGGACTGGGATCAATTTTTAGATGGTGATCATGGCGACCTATTTCTACAGCGACTGGAAGAAGTGGTGGATGGTGACTTGCTGAAATATGTGGTGGAAGGCGGCGCTTATATCCGGGAGCATTTTTACGGAAAATACCCAGAACTGCTGAAAATGGTGGAAAATATTTCCGATGAAAAATTGGCTAAATTGCGATTGGGCGGCCATGATCCATTGAAAATTTTCGCTGCTTATAATGAAGCAGTGAATTTTAAAGGGAAACCAACAGCGATTTTGGCACGAACCATCAAAGGTTATGGTTTGGGTGAAGCAGGAGAGGGGCGAAACATTACCCACAACCAGAAAAAGTTAAACCAAAAAGAACTTCTGTATTTCCGCGACCGGTTTAATGTTCCCTTTACCGACGAGGAAGCCATGAAAGCACCCTTTTATAAATTTGACACATCAAGCGAAGAGTACAAATACCTACAAGAACGCCGAAAGAAGTTGGGCGGCCCACTCCCCATCCGCACCAATAAATCCACACCGCTGGACCTGCCGAATGTTTCAATTTTCCAGGAGTTGCTGGATGGTACAGCCGACAGGGAAATATCCACCACGATGGCGTTTGTCCGATTGATAACTATCCTGACGAAGGATAAAACTGTCGGTAAAAATATCGTTCCCATTATCCCCGACGAAGCACGCACTTTTGGGATGGATCCCTTGTTCCGGCAACTGGGAATCTATGCCCACAAAGGGCAACTCTACGATCCAGTAGATTCAGATCAATTTCTCTTTTACAAAGAAGCTAAAAATGGCCAAATTTTGGAAGAAGGCATCAATGAGGCCGGCGCCATTTCTTCATTCATTGCAGCGGGGACGAGTTACAGCAACCACGGCATTAACATGATTCCTTTCTACATTTATTATTCCATGTTTGGGTTCCAGCGAGTGTGGGATTTTATTTGGGCAGCGGGAGATATGCGTGCCCGAGGATTTTTGTTAGGCGGTACTGCGGGACGCACCACGCTGAATGGCGAAGGGCTTCAGCACCAGGATGGGCACAGTCATTTAGCTGCGGCGGCAACCCCAAACATTAAAGCCTACGATTTAGCTTATAGCTATGAGATTGCAACTATTATTCATCACGGGATGAAGGAAATGGTCCAGGACAATAAAGATGTCGTTTATTATCTCACGTTGGAAAATGAGAATTATGTGCATCCGCCTATGCCGGCGGATGTGGCCGATGATATTATAAAAGGGCTTTATAAAATTCATACCACGGAGAAGCCGGTGATCCGTTTGCTTGGCAGCGGCCCCCTTATGGGGGAAGTTTTGGCGGCGGCAGAATTGTTGAAACAAGATTGGGGCATCGATCCGGGGATTTGGAATGTCACCAGTTTCAGTGAATTAAGACGAGATGCAGAAGAGGTGGATAGGTGGAATTTGATCCATCCCGATCAGGAGCCAAAACAATCCCATTTGGAGCGTAAATTGAGCAAACATCGTGTACCAACCGTTGTATCATCGGATTATGTAAAAATGGTTTCAGAGCAAATTGGCCCCTATGTTCCTGGCCCATATTATGCCCTGGGGACGGATGGATTTGGCCGTAGCGATACTCGGGAAAATCTTCGACATTTTTTCGAAGTAGATCGTTATTATATCGTTCTCACCGCCATCCGCGCTTTAGCGCTGGATGGGAAAATGGATATGTCCAAAGCGGATGAAGTCATGAAAAAATATAATATAGACCCGGATAAACCGAGTCCCATCACCGTTTAGGATGAACTATGATTAAAGAAATTATTCTACCGGATTTGGGTGAAGGCATCGAAGGCGCTGAAGTCAGTGAAGTGTCCGTTGCTTCCGGTGATACTGTTTCACCCGATGATACCATTCTTGTTTTAGAATCGGATAAAGCATCCATGGAAATTCCTGCTGAAGTTAGTGGAATAGTTAAAGACATATTGGTGGCTGCAGGAGATGAATTAAAAACAGGCCACCTCCTGATGAAAATAGAAGCTCCCGACACAAACGATGAGGATGGTAAACCGGAAACCGCCGTGGAAGAAGAAATCGAACCAACCGCTGATCTAAAACCAGAAATATCAGAAACGCCCCCAATCCCGGCATTAGAAGATAGTGGGTCAATGGATCATGTGTTTGCCTCCCCTGGTGTCCGCCGCTTGGCTCGGGAATTAGGAATTAATCTCCAAATGATTCAAGGTACGGGCCTGAAGGGACGTATTACAAAAGACGATCTTAATGCCTATATCAAACTTCAGATGGCCATGTCCTCTGGCACGTTGCCTGCACCACAATCGGAAATTGATTTTTCGCAATGGGGAGACATTGAAGTTCAAAAACTCACTCGCATCAAACGCATCACCGGCGAGCGCCTCCAACGGGCTTGGCAGTCGATTCCACATGTAACGCAATTTGATGAAGCAAATATCACAGAACTGGATGCTTTACGAAAAGAAATGAAATCAGCCGGCGCTGAAAAAAATATTAAAGTCACTTTTCTGCCCTTTTTAATGAAAGCCACCGCCGCGGTATTAAAGGAAATGCCCGAGTTCAACAGTTCCCTAGATCATACCGGCCAAAATTTAGTTTTCAAAAATTATTATCATTTAGGCATCGCCGTAGATACACCGAGCGGGCTTACAGTTCCTGTGGTAAGAGACGTGGATCAAAAATCCATTTATGAACTTTCAGAGGAACTCATGGACTTAAGCACACGAGCCAGAGATAAAAAATTAAAACCAGACGAAATGAAAGGCGGAACATTCACGATCTCAAGTTTGGGCGGCATTGGGGGGACAGCGTTTTCACCTATTGTGAATCCCCCGGAGGTTGCCATTATGGGCGTTTCGCGAAGCGCATGGAAACAAGTTTTTGACAAATCGTCTGGAGAGTTCCCAATAAGGTATATCATGCCTTTTTCTTTGTCGTATGATCATCGGGTGATTGATGGCGCTGCCGCCGCTACGTTTACATCAAAGTTTGCAACAACGCTCACAGATTTAGATCTTTTTAAAGTCTAACGCCAATGGGAGAATCTAAACAAATAGAGATTGTAGTCATCGGCGCTGGTCCTGGCGGGTATGCTGCAGCCTTTCGGGCTGCTGACCTTGGGAAACAAGTTTTACTCATTGACCGAGATCCAGAATTGGGTGGTGTATGTCTGAATCGCGGTTGTATCCCATCCAAAGCATTGCTTCATATTTCTAAGGTCATGGATGAGGCAATTCATCTTAAAAAAATGGGAGTGACCTATGGCGAACCGGAGATTGATATTGATCAAATTCGAGCCCACAAAAACAAGATTGTGTCTCTGTTAAATGGTGGCATTGCCCAAATGGCGAAAGCCAGAAAAGTGGAAACCCTTCAAGGTTTGGCTTCCTTTACATCCGATTCAGGATTAATTGTTCAAACGGATTCCGGCGATGTAACAGTGACATTTGACCAATGCATTATCGCAGGCGGTTCCTCGTCGGCTATGATTCCGGGTGTACCTGCAGATCATCCATCTGTCCTGACGTCACGCACCGCACTGGATTTGAAAGATATTCCTGAAAGATTATTAGTCATCGGCGGCGGCGTAATTGGTCTGGAATTAGGACAGGTATATGCAGTCCTAGGGTCAAAGGTGTCGGTTGTAGAATTTTTGCCCAATTTAATTCCGGGCGCAGATCAAGACATGGTTAATCCACTTCAAAGAAAGCTTAAAAAACAATTTGAATCGATTTTACTGTCTTCAAAAGTAACCGCAACCGATCCAAACGAGGACGGCACAATCAGCGTCACTATTGAAAATGAGAGCGGGCCTTATACAGAAACTTATAATAAAGTGCTAGTTGCTGTGGGCCGAAAGCCAAACACGAGCTTACTGAACATTGAAGCGACAGACGTTAGTATAAACGATCAAGGGTTTATTAACGTTGATGTATATCAACGGACAACGGCAAAAAACATTTATGCCATTGGCGACATCGCCGGGAATCCGATGTTGGCACATAAAGCTACTCACGAGGGCAAGGTTGCAGCAGAGGTTGCCTCGGGCCACCCGGCTGCTTTTGATGCTCGGGCAATTCCATCCGTAGTATACACAAACCCTGAAGTGGCCTGGGCCGGGCTCACAGAGACAGAAGCAAAAGAAAAATCAATCCCTTATAAAAAGGGGGAATTCCCCTGGGCCGCAAGCGGAAAAGCCATCGCATTGGGCGCAAACCAAGGCAAGACTAAAATATTATTTGACCCTGAAACAAAACAGGCGATGGGCGTAGGCATAGTTGGCCCGGGCGCTGGGGACATGATATCAGAAGGCGTTTTGGCCATCGAAATGGGCGCTGACGCAGAAGATATCAGCCTTACTGTTCACCCGCACCCCACTCTTGGAGAAACGTTTGCTATGGCCGCAGAGGTATTTGAAGGCACCATTACGGATTTATATGTCCCCAAAAAATAACCAACTCCATGACGGGTTTGACTTTGTCAAATCGTCTGGCGGTATTGAAGAATACACACTAAAGAAAAACAACCTAACTGTATTGGTTTTAGAGGACCGCTCTGCGCCGGTGGCTACATTTATGATTACTTACCATGTGGGTTCTCGAAATGAAGCTATAGGACACACAGGCGCCACACACCTTTTAGAACATCTCATGTTCAAAGGGTCTAGAAACTTTAACAAAGAAAAGGGGACGGCAATTTGGACAGAGCTCCAAAACCTTGGCGCTCAAATTAACGCCACCACGTGGAACGACCGAACCAATTACTTTGAAGTCGTTCCCAGCGAGCACCTTGAGCGCGCAATTGCTATAGAGTCTGATCGCATGCGATATGCTTTTTTAAGAGATGAAGACAGAGAACCCGAAATGACAGTTGTTCGGAATGAGTATGAGCGCGGTGAAAACAGCCCCTTTGATGTCTTAGATAAAAATATCTGGGCCACAGCATATCAAGCCCACCCCTATCACCACTCCACAATTGGGTGGCGCTCCGACATTGAAAATGTTTCTACAGAAAGACTTCAGGCGTTTTACCACACATACTATTGGCCCAACAATGCAACAGCAACAGTCATCGGAGACTTTGATAAAAAAGAGGCGCTGAGTTTAATAAAAAAACACTTTGGCGAACACACTGCCTGCGAAAATAAAATTCCTGAAATGTACACAGAAGAGCCGGCGCAAGAAGGACCAAGACGCACAACGGTAAAGCGAATTGGGCAAACCAGTATTGTTGGGGTTGCCCATAAGACGCCAGAAGGGCTTCACCGCGACACCTACAGCTTTCAACTTTTGGGCAAGATTCTCGCAGATGGGAAGACCAGCCGATTCCATAAAAAAATTATAGATAAAGGGTTGGCAACCTCAATTTTTATGTATGATTTTCCCTTTAAAGACAATGGTCTATTTATTACATATGCGTTTTTGACGCCGGGGGTTGATCACCATAAGGTAGAAGAAATTATTTTAAATGAATATGAAGACACCATCAAGAACGGCATTTCTTCAAATGAACTCAGTCGCGCAAAGGCCCAAATGCGAGCATCTGTGGCATATAGTCGGGATGGTTCCTATGCTGTTGCCAGCGCTCTAAACGAAGCCATTGCGATTGGTGATTGGACGTTTTATACAACATTTATGGATAATATTGAATCCGTTTCTGGTTCAGAGATTCAAGAGGCCGCTAAAACATATCTTAAAGAAAACCAATCAACTGTGGGCTATTTTATTGCTCTGGATCCAAAATAATTATGGGCAATTTTAAAGATCGAGTAAAACAAAGCACACCGATTGAGGGCATTTCTTCATATGTAATGAAAACGGGCGCGATGGATATCGTTACCCTTTCGGGCAGTTTTTTTGGAGGCGCCCTACATAGTCAAAGTCATAAAGAACAAGCGGCGACCATTACCGCCTCTATGTTGGATAAAGGAACCATAAAGAAAGATAAATATGAGATTAGCGATCAACTGGAATCGGTTGGGGCAGACATTCATTTTATGTCTAACCGGCATCACACACAATTTTCAGCACATTGTTTAAAAGAAAATCTCAATACGGTCATTGCTCTATTGGTTGAACAGTTGCGCACCCCAAGATTTCCGGAGAAGGAACTATCAACGCTAAAAACAAGAGTGGTTGGCAACCTTACGCGGGCGAAAGAAGACACAAAAAAATTGGCATCTATTGGCTTACTGCAGACACTTTACCCGGTTGATCATCCAAACTATAGATTTTCTTTGGATCATACCATAAATAGCGTGGAAAAGCTAACCCGGTCGGATATTATCGCTTTTTATAACAAACGATACGGGTTGGGAAGTATAAACATTGTAGCGACCGGGGACGTTGACGCAAATGAGCTAGAAGATTGCATCAAAAATGAATTTGATGGATGGGCGACGCAGGATACAGGGCCGCTACCCATAAGATGTAAGGCGAACAAAAGTAAGCGAGAAGATAAAACCATCCACGTTCCAGACAAGACCAGCGCAGATTTATACATAGGACAGCCCATTGGCATTGATAGAGACCATGAGGATTATTATGCACTTATGATGGGTGTATATATTTTAGGGGGAAACTTTTCCGCCCGCCTTATGCAAACCGTAAGAGACCAACAGGGGCTCACTTATGGGATCGGCTCTTCAGTTTCCGGCGCAGCGTTTGGCGCTGATGGATACTGGAGCACTTGGGGCACTTTTGCCCCCGATGCTATATCTAAAGGGAAAAAAGCAACGATAGAAGAAATTGAAAAATGGTATAAATCTGGTGTAGCGGAAGAAGAGCTTTCGGCGAAAAAAACAACAATTACGGGCGCTTATAAGGTGGGGATGGATACAACCAGTGGCCTTACGGCACAAATATTAACTAACGCCGAGCGAGGAAAACCCATTGGCCATCTTGATACTTATACCGACATAATAAACAGTCTGTCTCTAGATAAAGTGAATGGGGCCATTAAATCTTATATTAACCCAGACCAACTGGTAACAGTTGCTGCTGGCACATTTGAATAACCGTTTGTGGATGTAATATTAATTGCCGCCGTAACGCAGGACGGCTTCATTGCTCGCCACAAAAGCGAGACGGTCACTTGGTCGAAAGACCTTCACTTGTTTAAAGAACAAACCACGGGGTTCCCCGTGATTATGGGATCGAACACGTTTAATTGTATTCAAAAAGCACTTACAGGTAGGGAAATAATTGTTGTCCACCGTAACGATAACCCGGGGGAAATTTTAAAAAATTTAAATTCCGAAAAATGTTTTATAGCTGGCGGCGGAAAAACAAACGCGAGATTTTTTGATTATCTAACTCACGCCTATCTTACACCACACCCCTTGATTTTTGGGGAGGGCATACCGCTTTTTTCTGATTCAGCTAAAGAGATGGAATTGGTTTTAGAGAAAAAAATTCCTGTTTTGCCAGGTGCAGGAATTGATCAATATCAATATAAAATAAAATAGATATACTATCGAGGGGGGCGCTATCCTTTTGCCCGCTTCGCTTTCACGATCGCTGCCTTTATTTTTCCTCGGATGACTCTATCATCTAAGGCATTGATTTCATCCATATTACCATTAACGCCCGCATCCACGAGGCGTGCAATGATATCTTCTTCTGACTCTTCGCCAGATGAGGTCGGCGCTTCAACTGCCGGCGCCGCTTCTGGCGCAGCTGAAACTTCTGGCATGGCGGGACGGTCAACTGATCCCCGTTTAATTTTAACCATCATTGCCTTGGCTTTGCCCCGGGTGGGTTTATCGGTGATTGCATTAATAGGATCATCATCGCCATCGAGTGCCTTGTTTACAACAAAGGCAATTAAGTCTTCAGGATTTGAAAATGAGTGCAACCCACCACCACTGCTTTCTGTTAGTGCAGGAGCAGCAGGAGATCCTTCAACAGGTTCTTCTGAAAGCGCCTTTACTAAATGATCGGGCATCACATTGCCTTTTCGTTGGGACTGGACCAACATGGCTTTTGCCATACCTCGAGTGGGCTTATCTGGGATAGCATGAACCAAATCCATATTGCCATCTAAACCCGCTTGTACGGCGCGGGCGATAATTGCTTCTCGGCTATACTGTGGCCCTGATGCCTGTTCCGCTGATTGATTTTGATCGTCTTCAACCACTTCTTCAGGAATAAAGTATCCAAGATTATCTAAAATTTTGGATTTACTGGTGGTAAAACCCCACAAGGTCATCCATGAAAATAAACCGCGACTTGTTCGGCGGCAGGTGACCTCTGTGCCCCCTGGTGACGGAGCGAGATTAAAAACAACCGTTTCTTTATGAAAGGGGTTAAAGCGCATTTTTAATGCAAATTGTTTTTGATCTTCAACGGATGTGATTTGTCCACGAAAGGCCGGGGACAAGCTGAACGGCCGAATTCGAATGGCGGCGCCAGGAGCGCAATCAAATTGTTCGAAGGAATACCTATGAACATAGCGATCAGTTTGAACCACGGGTAAAACACGCAGTATGCCGGGGAACCAAAAATTATAATCAGAAAGTTTTGTAATGGCATTCCACACCATTTTAGGCTTGGCACTATAATTGTGCTTTACAATCGTTTCAGCAGCGAAGGGTTGGAGATAAGTAGACACCTGGCTGGTGATCACCTGATCCCGGCTAGCATCTATAATAAACATGATTACCACAATAAAAAATGCAGCAATGGCTATAGTCATAATCATTCTATATGTTCCAAAATTAAGACGAGATTTTACATATGATAATAGGAATATCTGAAGCCTTTGATTTAGAGAAGAAGCGAGAAGGTAATATCAATTCTTTTTCAATAGCATATCGAGCTAAGTCGGCCAAATCGTGTTTTTTTAGTTATTTTCAGATATTTTATTGATTAACCTTATATGCTATAAGCCCTATTTTGATTGCTCGAAATAAGGCTTTTTTGTTTTTGGACCTAAAGTTTGTTTAAATTAAAACCACATGAAAGATCTGTCTGAGAATAAAGCGCCGTTGATAAGCCATCGGGGAGTTAAGTCAACCCATCCTGAAAACACCCTAGGGGCATATAATGA
>CEVA01024531.1_pt1 | contig 22098 bp, 19 predicted proteins | sample 361521 | NCBI WGS metagenome assembly CEVA01 (sample SAMEA2622823, study PRJEB7988) | marine metagenome | isolation source: saline water (ENVO:00002010), including
TGCACCAAAGGCAGATATTTCTCTCATCCCCTGAATGCCATCCACTACTAAAGCGTTCAATTCTCCCAACTTCTGCCTCATTTCTAGACCTAAACGTTCAGATTTTTGTTGTGCAAAAAATGGGCTTATGGCAGCTACAGAAAGAAATGGGAATAGGGCTAGCACTAGAGGCCATGCTACAAATAATAGAGTGATGATTACAGCTAAAGGTAACACCAATGCAACTATAGCCGGAGTTATGACATGAGCATAAAAATTTTCTATGCTTTCAACATCGCCCCCCGCTACACTTGCTAAATCTCCTGAGGTACGATCGTTCGTGTAGGCAGGGGCAAGCGGTTCTAGCCCATTGTACATATCTATACGCATTTCAGCTAAAAGTCGATACGCCAAATCATGAGACGCCCAAGCTTCAACCCAACGAGCCAACGCACAAATTATTACGAATACGCCTAAATATACTAATAACTCACCAAATGTATCTCCGGTATAAATCCGTCCTACTAATATTGCCCCCATAGCTCCAAGACCAATATTTGTGGAGTGGTGAGTGAGTCCTGACAATAAACTCAAAATAAGTTCCCAAGACCATTGTTTAACCAAGCGTAAAAGCCTTTTACATACCTCCCATATCGATATTTCCGTAGTCTGAATTTCTTGTTCAGATATGTCTAACTGTTTAGCTAAATTATCATCTTCTATATAATTTTTTCTCTTCCCAATCACGTCAACATTCAGAAAATTTTCATCCTGAGCAAATTGTTGTGCGGACATCAATCGCGAATACATACCTCTGGAGCCCACTAATTCTCTGTGTGTACCAGATTCAACCAAAGCACCCTTGTCCAATACCAAAATTCGATCAGCTTTCACGACACTTGACAAACGGTGAGCTATAATTAGAGTCGTCTTACCTTTTGTTAATCTATCAATCGCTGACTGTATATCCGCCTCATTATCTGCATCGACGTTTGACAAGGCTTCGTCAAGCACTAATATTGGCGCAGATTTAAGTAGTGCTCTTGCGATTGCTATTCTTTGCCTCTGTCCACCAGATAACTTAACGCCACGCTCACCTACATTGGTTTCATATCCATCTTTCAAATCACTTATGAACTCATGTGCATTCGCAGAACGTGCAGCTTCCACTATTTCTTCCTCAGTAGCATCAATTCTGCCGAGTCGTAAATTTTCAGCAATTGTGCCGTTAAAAAGATACGTGTCTTGAGTAACGACCGCTATTTGAGATCTCAAGACATCTAAAGAGATAGAGGGTAGATCCCTACCGCCCAAATATATTCTCCCTTTTTGAGGATCTAGAAAACGAAAAAGAAGCCACACAACTGTCGACTTACCTGCACCGCTAGCGCCTACCAGACCTAATGTTTCACCTGCCCGGAGAGTAAACGACAAATTTTCAATTGCTGAACGCTTCCCTTGATCATACTTAAGAGTCACGTTTTCAAATACTATATCACTCAGATTTCCTGGAACAGGTAATTCTTTATTTCCAGATTCTGTTTGCACATCAACAACTTTTATCCTGCTATCGAATACCCCAAAAACCCCTTCTGCTGAAGCCATTGCTGTCATCCCTTGATGATACAATTGGGTTAATTCTCTCAACGGCCTAAATACTTCAGCACCTAACATAAGAATGATCAATAGGCTCTGTAATTCTAAATCCCCGTTACCGACTCGTATCGCACCCCATGCTAAAGCCAGAGAAGCTCCCCCAGAAACCCCTACTATGGTAACGGCACTAGAAATACCGTCAACGAGGAAAACCTTCATAGTGCTCCGATACACCTCTCTCGCCTTTTCCGATAACATCTCACCCCTTCGTCGACTCTGACCAAACCCCTTTAGAGTAGTAATGCCCTGAATGCTATCAAGGAATTCTGCGCCCAATGCTCCAAATGTATCCCTGCGAGCCAAGCTCAAATGCCTATGCATCCGATGGAGCCAAGAAGGTAAAAAGAATGTGGCTAAAGCAGAAAACAAAATAATTACGCCTATTTGTAAATCAAGCGTAACCATAAATACGAATATTATTATCGGCGCTACTGCAGCTACAAAAAATTGTGGGAGATACTGACCAAAAAATGCTTCTAAATTCTCGACTCCATCTACCAGAAATACAAGGACATCACCTATTCTACGTCGATCAAAATACCCTGGGCCTAACCCCAATAAATGGGAACACAAACGTTGTCGTAAACCTATTTTAATTTCACTTGCCACTCTGTGACTGAGCATATCGCGCACATACTGACTCAAGGCCCTTAAAATCACTAGTAATGAAATCACTATCATCTGTGGAATCAATGTCGAAAATGACTCACCATTAAAAACTCTAGCGATCACCACACCAGAAAGTGCGAGTCTGCCAATGCCGCAAATTATTGCAAATAATCCTGCAAATGCAGCTAAAATTATCCTTGAGCGATACCCACGCGTTATACCAAACAGCCGAAAGCTAAAATACATAATATTTACTCTCTATACAATGCCTTCGAGGATGACGCGCCTTAAATTCATACAAGAACACTACAAACATTTATGCTAAACATATTATCCGAACGGCTTTGATAAAAACTTTGGGTATGATTTCAAACACAGTCATGAATTTCGTGACAATCAAAGACATAACCACACCAATAAAACCGCCTGCTATGATATCTGAAGGATAATGCACCCCCGCGTACACTCTACTTAAGCCAAATAGTCCAGAAAGTAATAATAAGGCTATACCTAATCGCCTATTTAACTGCCAAATCGTCGCGGAAATAGCGAAAGTAGCAGCGGCAGTATTTGCAGGAAAAGAAGAATCTGTAGGCTCATAAAAAAGTAACGTAAGTTGAATTTCCTCAAACGGCCGCGGTCGGAAATAGATCCCATTGTTGATCATCACAACCCAACTTGCCAATGCCATTGACACCAAAGCCGTCAGCACAACAACTTGACGCCTATACCTATCATTTATAGTAGTTCCAGAAAACCAAAAATTAAGAAGAATCAATATCAAAACCACTGGTACTAGATAGTCGCTTACAAACCACTCGACCACCGAATCAAATATCTGTGACTTACCAACCCAACTATTCAGCCAAATAAGTAGTCTTTGATCTGTGTTTTCCATTCGCGATGCCAGTACCTCATACTTCCAAGCAAAGCCTTAAAATATCCCGTCTTGACTAAAGAACCTAAACCTTCATCAATAGTAAAATCTGACTCCACACGCCTGTGTCGTATCGATCCAATCGTCATTGTGGCAACTAATGATGCAAATGAAGCGAGGACAAATAAATAAGCTTGTTGATTAGCATCCAATCCTCCCTCATAATCATTAATATTACGGTTATCTGTAAGAAAAAATACCCCTGCTGAAATCACTATTAATGTAATACCAATAATTCGGGATAATTTTGGAGATCGAAAAATCAATATCGATGCGAGACCCGATTTCGATGCAGCAAATTGAACAATCCCGAAAGATGCAAAAAATATGAACAGAAAATAGTCGAACGCAAAAGACAACATAATTCAGTACATTAGTCCAAATTCACGTTAAATGACAGGAATCATACCTTAATCCCCTAAAGATACCGGTGTACACCATTCCATATATTTAGAATGGTTCCCCCTTATTACTGAATTGTACATCTCACTCAAAGACCTAGTTACCGGACCAACATCCCCATCCCCAACTGAACGTTCATCTAGATAGCCTACGGGGGTAACATGTGCAGCAGTGCCCGTCAAAAATATTTCATCTGCTAAATATAGCTCGCTACGGTGTACATGTCTTTCCACTATCTCCATACCTAGTTCATTTCTGGCCAAGGTTATTATTGAGTCTCGCGTTATACCTAAAAGGCAATTGCTAGTTTCACTGGGTGTCGAAATGCGTCCATTTTGACATAGGAAAAGATTCTCGCCGCTCCCTTCCGACACTGTCCCATCGTGATTTAATAGAATTGCCTCATCATAACCAAGTAAGTCTGCCTCCGTCTTTGCGAGTATGCTTGTAGTATAAAGCCCTGTCAATTTTACTCCTGTGGGCATCATAGTGTCATCAGGTCTACGCCACGAGGATGTGCAGCATTTAATAGCTCCTTCGGTATCGATATACGATCCGAACGGTACCACTATCAAGGCAAAATCACTGGCTAATTGGTGTAGTTTTAAGTTAGCAACCAATTCTTCACTCTTATAAATAATTGGTCGTATGTATATATCTTCTGCGTATCCACAACTTCGAATCAAATCGGTTGTGATGTCACAGAGGTCATCGACTGAATAGGGTATGTCCATCAACATTACCTTGCTACCCCTCAGCATTCTTTCGTAGTGTTCGCGTAATCTAAACACAAACATCTCGTTCTGGTCGGCATTCCAATTCCCACGGACGCCTTCAAACACTGCTGTTCCGTAGTGAAGCGCATGGGTCATCACGCTAACATTGGCCTGTTCTATCGGAACAACATTACCCTTGAAAAAGGCCATGGCTTGAGCCATCTCAAATGTACCCCCATTTAGTTCTTCGCGCATTATAATGAACGGTATGGCTGTAAGACAACTGAGAATATCTCCTCCGGACCTAATTGCAAGCATTCATGTAAGAAGAAATCCCGTTGACTTGACACTAATTCTAAATGATTCCTAGAATATCTGCCTAGAGAGGATCTGACGTATGAAATTCAACGTGGCCGGAATCATCAGTGAAAGAAATGGCGCCATTAGAACCTACAACGTCGATGAAGAGATCAAGTGCGGCAGGCGCATGAATGGTAGTGTTCGAATGCTTAGAACTGACAGAGGCCTATGGGTAAGTGCACGTTTGGACTATTTAATGCATGAAGAATGCGACAGATGCCTTAATGACTCAACCAAAAGATTAGGAATGTCCATAGAAGAGGAATTTTTTATGGTAAACGAGTTGAGGCTTAATGATTGCGGAAGCCTAGAAAGTATAAATACTGTAATAGACCAACATAACATCTTAGACTTAAGTCAGACTATCGAGCACTACATCATCATAAATCAACCTATTCAATTTACTTGCAGTACTGACTGCAAAGGATTATGCTCATTGTGCGGTACTAATCTCAATCAGAACGTTTGTAAATGTGTCAACGAACCATTAAATACCCAGTGGGACGATCTCAAGGGAATTATATAGGAGAGAAAATTAATGCCACCTCTACCTAAAAAGAAACACTCAAAAGGCCGAAAGGGGAGCCGTAACGCCCACGCCGCCCTGAAACCTCGTGGAGTCGCTACATGTCCGCAATGCAATGAGTCTAAACTGCCTCACCGCGTATGTCCAAAATGTGGCTACTACAATGGGCGCGAAGTAATTTCCTCGGATTCCGAAACCGAGGCATAGACTTTGGATGTGATTTTTCCAAAACGACTTTCAAATAATCTATTCGACGTATGTCCATAAATCGCAAGACCAAACAAAACGTGAAAAGTGCTTATCTGTTTCCAGGACAGGGCTCACAAAAGGCAGGGATGGGCAAGGATCTTTTTTACGCTTCACCTTCTGCCAAGGCAGTCTTCGAAGAAGTTGATCATGCCCTTGGGAGGTCATTGTCGAAATTAATCTTTGATGGGGACGATACAGAAATCACTAAGACTGTTAACGCTCAACCAGCAATAATGGCCGTAAGCTTAGCTTGCTTCAGTGCATTTGAAGAAGGTTTAAGTGAAAATGACACCCAAAAGCCCATTTTCGTCGCTGGGCACAGCCTAGGTGAATACACAGCATTGGTGGTATCAGGGGTGATAGAAATAGGTCACGCGGCCCAGCTCGTTCAGGAGAGGGGGCGCCTCATGCAGCAAGCATGTGATGCTAATCCAGGCACTATGGCAGCAATCTTAGGACTAGAAGTATCGGACGTGGAAACAATTACTAAAGCCACAGGGACATATATCTCAAATATCAATACCCCTCAACAGATTGTTATTAGTGGAGATAAAACATCTGTGTCAAATGCATTGAAATTAGCTTCATCTGTAGGAGCTAAAAAATCGATACAATTACATGTGGCCGGTGCATTTCACTCCAATTTAATGGAAACGGCACAGCCGGGCCTCGTAGAAATGATAGAAACGCTCCCATTTAAAAATCCTACAATTCCAATTATATCTAACTGCACTAGTGATCCATTGTATTCTGCTGAAGAAGTGAAACTAGAACTTGTGGATCAAATTACCAGCTGTGTACAATGGAATTCATCTATGAATAAAATGATTGATGCAGGCGTTTCGCATTTCTTAGAGATTGGACCTGGTTCCGCCCTTAGCAGCATGACGAAACGAATAGATCGTTCTGTTAGAACTACTAATATTAGCAACATGGGTGACATAGAAACATATCGGAAATATTTGAATGACTGAAAAGCATCCGGCTACCATATCCACCTCAGAGCGTATAGCCACTGAGAATACCCAGCCTTGGCCATCAAGGCGAAAAGCGCGCGCTACGGCACTCGAAGTCCTATACGAGACAGATTGTTCTAGACATGACCCTGAAGGCATACTCAACTACCGACTTTCAGACAAACCTCTACAACGTCCAGTTGAAGAGCATGCTCGAAAATTGGTCGAAAAGGTACTTGCCAATAAAGGTACGTTAGATGAGATAATATCAACCCACGCTCCTTCTTGGCCAGTGGATCAGATGGCTGTCGTGGATAGAAATCTACTTAGAGTAGCTATGTGTGAAATTTTGATGGACAATAACGTTCCGACAAAAGTAGCCATTAACGAAGCTGTAGATTTAGCCAAGTTTTTCGGAAGCGATGGGTCTCCAGGACTAATCAACGGAGTTCTCGGCTCACTAATTGACTCCAGCGAAGAAGAGATGTAAAACATAAATAATCACTGAGAGGTATTTACCAATGGCAACCGTGTTAGAAAGAGTACAGGAAGTTGTGGCAGAAAAACTTAGCGTAGACCAAGGTGATGTGTTACCAGAATCATCGTTTACAGAAGATTTAAATGCTGATTCTTTAGACCTTGTGGAATTGATAATGGCTTTTGAGGAAGAGTTTAGCACTGATGACGACCCGATAGAAATATCTGATGAGGATGCGGAAAACATCATAACCGTTCAAAGTGCCCTAGATTACCTCAAAGAAAATGGCGTCACTGACTGAATAGTTGACCTCGTGTGTATCGGGTCTTTGTTCGAGTTAGTGCTTACTTACAATAAAATAGTGGTCCTTCGCATCGTTGACACGTTCGTGAGGATCATGTTACCGTTGAATACGGTTTGGAAAGTAGAATATAGTTGCGTTGACGGGGAGTAGTAGTGGCTTGGATCAGTGAGCTGAGAGATAAGTGAGAACTCAACACAGGTCACGAACTCACCCCTGAGCACCTAGCCTGAGCGGGATTCCAGGGTGGTTTGGTTCTCTTGGTTCGGAAATTAACCGTGCATAGTGCGGCTTGGCAAGAGAGACTAAACGCAAAAAGCTTGGAGTATCTTTAGGGATGGGCGTCTGGACGCGTTAAGTCTATCTAAAGAGGCTCCAGTCTTTTTCGACGGAGCAAGTTGGGTGGTACCGCGAGATTTGACATCCCGTCCCTTTATAAGACGGGATTTTTTATTTCCAAGAATTCATTGTAATCGGGAGGCCTTCGGCCAATGAAATTAAATGGTTCACAAATGATTTGCGAGAGCCTTATCAGAGAAGGCGTTGATGTGATTTTCGGGTTGCCTGGAGGAGCGATACTCCCTCTGTACCAGACTCTACCTGAATATCCTAAACTGCGTCACATATTAGTGAGACATGAGCAAGGTGCAGCCCACGCGGCAGACGGATATGCCAGAGTTTCCGGTAAGCCTGGCGTTGCATGGGCAACATCAGGGCCGGGAGCTACCAATTTGGTAACAGGTATAGCAACCGCCCAAATGGACTCTATCCCGATAGTGGTAATTGTAGGCCAAGTCAGCAGGGCATCTATTGGCAGCGATGCATTTCAAGAAACTGACACAACTGGGATTACTCTTCCTGTCACGAAGCATAACTATCTTGTTATGAGCGCCTCAGAAATACCCCAAATAATTAAAGAAGCTTTCTACATAGCCAACACAGGAAGACCTGGCCCTGTATTGATCGACATACCGAAAGATGTTCAAACAGAAATCGCAGAGTTTAAATATCCCAGCGAGATAGATTTGCCAGGCTACAAACCCACTCTTGAAGGGAATGGTGCACAAATTAAGCGTGCCGCAAAATTAATAAAAGAATCCCAGAGACCAGTAATACTTGCCGGTCACGGTGCAATATTCTCAAATGCATATGATGAGATTCGAGAGCTTGCGGAAAAAGCTCAAATACCTGTAATTACTACGCTTCTAGGGATAAGCTCTTTCCCTGAAGATCACGTTCTGTCTGTAGGCATGCCAGGCATGCACGGTATGGCTTACGCAAGCCTAGCGATAGAAGAAGCAGACTTGCTTATTGCTCTCGGAATGCGTTTTGACGACAGAATTACAGGCAAACCAAGTGCATTTTCTGTTAATTCAAAAAAGATTCATGTAGACATAGATCCGTCAGAAATAGGAAAAAATATCAAGGTTGACGTACCAATAGTTGGAGACCTAAAAAGAGTCTTGGCAAAGTTGAATTTGGAAGTGGACCCAAACACTCATGTAGAGTGGATTCAACATATAGAAGAGTTGAAACGCGATCACCCTTCCATGAACATTAGAGCAACTGAAAAACTGCTTCCGCAGTACATCATTAACCAAATTTCTGAAGCTACTGAAGGGAAGGCGATAGTCGTAACAGGGGTTGGCCAGCATCAAATGTGGGCTGCTCAGCATTATGTCTACACCGAACCGAGGAGTTTTGTGACCTCAGGAGGGTCAGGGGCAATGGGTTATGAAGTGCCGGGAGCTATGGGTGCTCAGGTAGCAGATCCAGGACGAGTAGTCTGGTCAATCGCTGGTGATGGGGGATTCCAAATGACTATGGCTGAGCTTGCCACACTTGTAGAAAACAAAATTCCAGTGAAGTTCGCTATTATTAACAACCAATGCCTAGGAATGGTAAGGCAATGGCAAGAATTCTTCTATGATAAAGACTATGTAGCTACTATGTACACCAACAACCCGGATTTCGTTAAACTTGCTGAAGCATTCGGCATGTTGGGCTTAAGGGTATCTGACAAAACTCAAGTGAGATCAGCAATAGAGGAAGCAATTTCTTATGAAGGCCCAGCCTTAATTGATTTCATGGTTGAAGAGGAAGAGAATGTATTCCCTATGATACCGGCTGGCCAAACTGTCCAAGACATGATTGAAGAAAACCAACCAGAAAAGGTCCGTTGATGAACTCAAAAATCCCAGATACAGCTTCGAAGAGAACTATCACCGCGCTCGTCCAAGACAAACCCGGTGTACTGAATCGCGTAGCCAGCATGTTTCGCAGACGAGGCTTTAACATAGAAAGTCTTGCTGTCGGCAAGAGTGAAGAGTCGGATCTGTCAAGAATGACCTTTGTGGTTGACGGAGACGATCGTACAGTAGAACAAGTGACAAAACATCTACACAAACTTATCGACGTCATAAAAGTCTCTGATATTTCAGACCAGAATATAGTATCTAGAGAACTGGCACTCATAAGAGTCAAAGTGAATATACAGACCCGCGCCGAAGTGATGCAAGTGGTTGGCCTCTTCAGGGCAAACATAATCGACGTTGCTCCTGATTCTTTGATTGTGGAGGTGGTGGGGGATGAAGACAAAATCGATTCACTCCACGAACTATTGAAGGAATTCGGTGTAGTAGAAGTCATGAGGACAGGAACTATAGCACTAAACCGCGGTTTGGAAGCTGCTAAGAAAGAGTCGCGTAAATCAAAACATCGAAACTGGGGAGAGGCTGCTTCTGTGTAAACAGCTTATTCTAATTCGATTGTTCTTTCCAAATTCAAGAAGATAAAATCTACTGATTATCACAAGGGAAACAAGGTAATAAGACAATGACAAAAATGTATTATGAGGAAGACGCAGACCTTTCGTTTCTTGACGAAAAATTGATCGGCATCATTGGTTACGGTAGCCAAGGTCATGCGCACGCACTAAACCTGAAAGATAGTGGACTAAAAGTCAAGGTGGGACTTTACCAGGGGAGTAAAAGTATAGAAAAAGCTAAGGCTGATGGCCTAAACGTCGGTTTTGTTGCCGATGTCGCAAAAGAGTCCGACATAATAATGATGCTTCTGCCAGATCATGCCATGTCTACGGAATATACGAAATCGGTAGAACCGCACCTAAATCCTGGCGACACCCTCATGTTCGCACATGGATTTAACATACACTACCAAACAATTTTGCCTCCTGAATCAGTCAATGTTTCAATGGTAGCTCCCAAAGCACCAGGACACAGAATGCGCGAAGTTTTTAAGAAGGGATCTGGTGTACCAGGGCTACTTGCTATACACCAGGATCCATCCGGACAAGCCAGGGGTATAGGCCTAGCCTACGCTCGCGGAGTAGGGTGCACCAGGGCCGGCGTTCTAGACACAACATTTAAGGAAGAAACCGAGACAGATCTATTTGGAGAACAAACAATACTATGCGGAGGCGTAACTGCTTTGATAAAGGCAGGATTTGATACGCTAGTGGAAGCCGGTTACCAACCCGAATCTGCCTATTTTGAATGCATGCACGAACTTAAACTAATTGTAGACTTACTTTACCAAGGCGGTATGGAATACATGCGGTATTCCGTAAGCGACACGGCAGAATATGGCGATTACTCTCGTGGTCCAGCCGTAATAGATGACCATGTTAAAGAAAATATGAAAGCGGTCCTAGATCGTATCCAAGATGGAACTTTTGCTCGAGAATGGATCTCCGAGAATGACGAAGGTCGTCATAGATTCAACAAACTTCGGAAAGAGAATGCGGAGCACCCAATAGAATCGGTTGGCAAGGAACTTCGAGATATGATGTCCTTCCTCAAAGATACAGATTGATCGGGTAAAACCTTAATATGCAAAGCCATTATTTAAACTTTGCCAACGCGCTCTTCCAGGAGGACATTAAATGAAAAAGAGCAGTGACAACAAAGTGTTAATTTTTGATACTACCCTCCGTGACGGAGAACAGTCTGCCGGAATCGGATTAACTGTAGAAGAAAAAATTGACATAGCTAAACAACTAGAAAGACTCGGAGTTGACATCATTGAAGCAGGTTTTGCTGCCAGCTCCGAAGGTGACCATGAAGCTGTTCAGGCGATAACAAAACAGGTCAAGAAGCCAATAATAGCTTCTCTAGCACGCTGTGTGCCAGATGATGTAGATAGAGCATGGGAAGCACTTAGGGAAGCTGCTCATCCCAGAATACACGTGTTCATCTCTAGTTCTGACGTACAAATACTTCACCAACTTCGCAAGAATCCTGAAGAAGTCCTCGACATGGCGGTGGCGGCTGTAGAAAAAGCCAAAGGGTATTGTGAAGATGTGGAATTTTCACCAATGGATGCAACACGTACAGATATAGATTACCTCTACAAGCTTGTAGAGGCTTCCATTTATGCAGGTGCAACCACTGTAAATATTCCTGATACCGTAGGATATGCTTTGCCATCAGAATTTTCACGACGGATTCAAGATATCCGAGCAAACGTACCTAACATAGACCAGGCTGTAGTTAGCGTCCACTGTCATAATGATTTAGGTAACGCGTCTGCTAATAGCCTAGCCGCTGTACAAGCTGGAGCTAGACAGGTAGAAGGGTGTATAAATGGCCTAGGAGAACGTGCCGGCAATGCGGCCCTCGAAGAAATAATAATGGCAATTGAAACACGGAAGGACACACTAGGCCTAAGTACTAACATTGATACTACTCAAATATACAGAACCAGCAGACTAGTCAGTGATATTACGGGATTCCCTGTGCAACCAAATAAAGCCATTGTTGGAGCAAATGCATTCCGCCATGCCTCCGGAATTCACCAAGACGGGATATTGAAGGAACGAACAACCTTTGAAATAATGGATCCTCAATCTGTCGGGTGGAAAAACACATCTTTAGTTTTAGGGAAATTGAGTGGTAGAGCTGGACTCCGATCACGATTAGAGGATCTAGGATATGAAATAAGCCAAGACCAACTAGATTCTGCCTTCGAAGCATTCAAGGATCTTGCAGATCGCAAGAGGGAAGTAACTGACGCAGATCTGGATGCACTAATGGGTAATCAAAGAAGAATCGAACCAGGTCGTGAACGCTACAAGTTGGAACATATACAGGTATCATGCGGAGATCACGAAATTCCTACAGCGACAGTCAAGCTCAAAGGGCCAGACGGGAAATCGGTCACTGACGCTGCCACTGGCACTGGCCCTGTAGATGCAGTATATGAAGCCATCAACCGTATAGTCGAAGTCTCAAATGTTCTAACTGAATTCCGTGTCAATGCTGTCACTGAAGGCATTGATGCAATTGGAGACGTTACAATAAGAATTGAGAGAAAGGGGGAAACATATGTAGGCCGTGGTACCGATACTGACATTATTGTTGCAAGTGCAAAGGCATACATGAATTCCCTTAATCGACTACTTACAATGGAAGAGGTTCGCTCTTCTCATTCCTGAAGTGTACCCAGATCCATTCTTACTAACTTACCATTAAGCGTCCTTGTCAGTTACAAATCGTTGTGCGGAAACGGATAATATGCCTCCAAAAACTATGTTTGAAAAGATTTGGAACTCCCATGTTGTTCACGAAGAAGTGGATCAACCATCTATACTGTATGTCGATCTTCATCTAATACACGAAGTGACCACACCGCAGGCATTCGATGGCCTGCGCGAAGCTGGTCGTTTAGTCAGACGCCCAGATCTCACAATTGCGACGGCTGACCACAACACTCCTACAAATATTGGCAGAGCATTTATGCCTGTCACCGACCCTATAGCACGTCAACAACTTGAAGCACTCTCGAATAACTGCCAGGAATTTGGAATTAATCTATATGATATGGGAAGTCCGAAACAAGGAATCGTGCACATTATCGGCCCTGAGCAAGGATGGACCCAACCCGGCAAAGTAATAGTTTGTGGTGATAGTCACACTTCCACCCACGGCGCCTTCGGTGCTTTCGCATTTGGAATTGGCACCTCTGAAGTAGAACATGTACTGGCTACCCAAACTGTCCGTCAAAACATACCTAAAACCATGGAAATACGAATTGACGGTGCTTTACCTTTTGGCGTGACAGCTAAAGACCTAATTCTTGGAATTATTGGTGAAATTGGTGTTGGAGGAGGCCAAGGGCATGTCATCGAATACACCGGTGAAGCGATTCAGTCGATGTCCATGGATGGTAGGATGACCGTATGCAATATGACCATCGAAGGCGGAGGCCGTGCAGGTATGGTCGCGCCAGATGAAACAACATTCGATTACCTACGCGGGCGGCCTCAGGCACCACAAGGTGAAGAATTTGAAAAAGCTGTTGAAGAATGGTCCGCACTTAAAACAGATGAAGGATCAGAGTTCGATAACCTTGTAACCATCGACGCTACATCAATTGAGCCTATGATTTCATGGGGTACAAATCCAAGTATGGTGATGCCAGTCACAGGACTTGTTCCAGATCCCAACCTCATTGATTCTAAAGATAACCGTAAGGCTGCAGAGAGCGCCCTAGAGTATATGGACTTAGAACCTGGCACATCAATCCAAAATATCAAATTAGATCGTGTATTCATAGGCTCCTGCACTAATGCCCGCCTAGATGATCTCAGAGCCGCTGCAACAATTGCTAAAGGGCACAAGGTTAACGACCATGTGTATGCCATGGTGGTTCCAGGATCCACTGCAGTCAAACTCCAAGCAGAGAGCGAGGGTTTGGATAGCATCTTTAAAGACGCTGGTTTTGATTGGCGCGAAGCTGGATGTTCAATGTGTCTTGGCATGAACCCTGACGTCCTATCGCCTGGGGAGAGGTGTGCATCTACATCAAATCGGAATTTTGAAGGTCGTCAAGGTCGTGGAGGAAGAACCCACCTTGTCAGTCCCGAGATGGCCACAGCTGCGGCAATTGCAGGTCAATTCGTTGACATCAGAGAGTGGGAATTATCATGAAACCATTCACAACACTCAATAGCATCGTAGCACCGCTAGACCGAGTAGATGTAGATACCGATCAGATTATTCCAGCTCAATTCTTAAAACGCGTGGAACGTACTGGTTTTGGACAATTTTTGTTCCATAAATGGCGATTTGAAGAAGATGGATCAACAAATCTTGATTTCGAGTTAAATCAGCCTCGTTATCTAGGTTCTTCCATCCTAGTATCCGGAAGGAATTTTGGTTCTGGATCCTCCAGAGAACATGCTCCTTGGGCACTGCTAGACTATGGATTCCGATGTGTAATTGCACCTAGTTTTGCTGATATATTCACTAATAATTGTCTACAAAACGGCATCCTGCTCATTCAATTGAACGAACGTACCGTACGCCATATAATCAATAATGCCTTAAATGGTAAAGGCTATGAACTAACTGTTAATCTCCAAACTCAACGAGTATGGGATCAGGATAAGAAAATCGAGGCTGAGTTCGATATTGATGAATTCTCTAAATACAAACTGGTGAACGGCCTAGATGATATAGACCTAACACTCCAGTACGAAGACAAAATCCTTGACTTCGAGAAATCAAAAACCCAATTACATTAACCAACTGCCTTAATCCGTACTTGCTATAACTTCCCTCGATTTAGAACCATCACTGGGACCTACTATACCTCTATCTTCCAATTCGTCCATTAGGCGCGCTGCACGCGGGTAACCTATTCTAAGACGTCGTTGAAGTAGGGATGTGGACATTTTGCTATGTCTCTGAGCTAATTCTATAGCCGACTCCAGCATAGAATCTCGATCTTCCAACAAGCTGTCGTCCTCAGATACGCCGTCTCTGTCTTCTTCCCCAGGTACAGCACGTAGCGAAACTTCTGGGATAAAACCCCAAGAGATACCGTGCCACCACCGAACTAAACTATCTGTCTCCGTATCAGATATAAAAACGCCCTGAACTCTTTCAGGCCTCGCTCCATCTGAAGGCAAGTACAACATATCCCCTTTCCCAAGGAGCTTCTCTGCACCGGCAGTATCCAAAATAGTTCGTGAATCTATTTGTGACGTAACGCCGAAACTCACACGGCTTGGGAAATTAGCTTTTATAAGGCCTGTGACAACATCAACAGAAGGACGTTGAGTTGCTACCACAAGATGTATACCTGTGGCCCTACCTAACTGCGCTAGACGACATAGGGATTGTTCAACATCAAAAGAAGCTGACATCATTAGATCCGCAAGCTCATCAATAACTACTACCAAATAGGGCATTTTTTCAGCCATTTTGACATTGAACCCATCGATGTTTCTTGCACCAACTTCTTCAAATCTCCTATACCTATTCAACATCTCACGTATCATACCCTTTAATAGGGCAACGACTTGGTCAGTTTCAACAACCACTGGAGTGAGTAAATGTGGTATTCCATTGTATGGGGTGAGCTCTACTCGCTTCGGGTCTACCAGCAATAGCCGCATTTCCTCTGGAGATTTTTCCATTAGCAAGCAAGATACAATCGTGTTTAGACAAACACTCTTCCCACTCCCCGTAGCACCTGCGACTAGCAAGTGAGGCATTTGGGCTAAATCAAGAACTACTGTCTCTCCTCCACTACCTTTCCCCAAAGCTATGGGCAATTTTGCATGGTCACGTAAACCTTCAAATTCATCACTTTCCATAACGCCGCCTAAAGAGACCACATTAGCACTTGGATTAGGAACTTCAATACCTACCAATGCTTCACCCATCGCCGGGGTTTCGATTCTAAGACTCGGAGTCTTCATTGCCAAGGCAAGATCTTTTTCTCTAGAAGTTATGCTGTCTACTTTCACGCGCACTTTTGTTTCTTTATTTTTATATACAATCTTTCCGGCCGCATCTTTTTTAACATCACCATTCTCGTCGAGTACCCTTACTCTCTTTTGGCGACGAACCCAACCCGGAACTAAGCCATACATAGTCACTGTCGGCCCTGGACGTACACGGCCTAATTCTACTTCTACACCGTAATCAGCAAGAGTATTCTTAATTTTTTGTGCTGTGTCATCAATTTGATCCTGCGATATACCTCCCTCTACCGTATGAACCAGCAAATCAGATGGTGGTTTCCCCCACGATCCATGCAATTCATCTGTATTTTGAGTTGTAGATTCGCTTGGCAAAAAACCGTCTTCATTAATATTTGACCTAGTTGATATCCCCTCTATAGCATCCGAACTATCCCAGAATTTATTTGACTTACGATTAAGAGCCGGAACTTCGACAATATCAGATCCATTCTCAAAAAAACTTCTTGGAGACGGCTCTGTCCATTTGATCGCTTCTTGTTCTAAGTTCAACCCACCTTCTTCATAATTTTGGATCTGTCCACTAATCACTTGGTCGTCTTCCTCAACACCATTCTGATTAATGGTTGACCCTGGAACACTTTCAAATAAATCAGACCTTAATCTGCTTTCATCTTCTATTGGAAAGGTGATAGACATTGAGTCTGAAACTGCCTGTCCGTCCAACTGAGTGTGGCACAAGGCTTCCTCATTCTCTACATCTGCACTACCCATAGAGACTGAGGACAATTTGTCCTTGGTGTCTAACCGAACAATATTACGCTCGAGCGCAGAAAACCCTATCTTCAGACCTGTAAATGATAGTACGTACATAAAAATAATTGCCTTGCCCAGCCACACGGCTCCATATCTAATATGCCTAGGCACAATTATTGTCATAGCCAAAAACAGAATTGCAAAGAGACGGAGAACTCCATAAGGACCTTTGTATTCTAAAATTGAATCACCCACAGAGCCACCAAGGGAATTATCCCCATTTGATGTGAAATACGCGAACCATCCATCGTATGGATTGAACCATGCCAAGAAACCAAAAATGAATATCATGGCAAACAAAGAACCAATCCACCAGTTATACCTAGAGAATAGAGATCTATTTTTCAACATGGACCACAGGAACACACCCAACCACAATAAAATAACTATTACACCAAAGCCACTAGATGACAGAACCGAATGCTCAACTGCCGAATATACATCCAATATTTCCGCCCTAAACACATAAACAGTGATGCTAATCGCCAAGATAGCGCTAATTACCAAATACAACAAAACTTTAGAACTAATCGGCTGATATTTCCTTTTAACTAAAACATTCAACATTTGTAATACGCCTACCCTTGTTGTTGGTTCTCATTTTTGTAATATGCCTAAAATTGAATCAATACATAACCAGCACACGTAATTTATTATATAAACCATACTTATTTTATATTTATTCGTTTTTTTTCTAATAAAAAATCGGTTAATTTAGGTTACAACTTCAGAATCATATCTCCAAGATAAAACAGAAGGCCTAGACTATGAATTGCACTCTTCTATAAAATCGCGGTATTTACTATCACTATTGGTCGCTTGCCTATCTCTCTATAGAGATGATCCGACACTATACTGCTGACAAGTTGATCAACCTCATTTAATTTTATTCCATCTATTAGCTTGCCCTCTAGGGCTAAATGGACCTTTTCTGAAGTTATTTGAAATAGATTTTCTTTATTTTCATCTCCTAAATACCCAAATGATTTTATTCCTGTTTTGCCTAACAATTCCCTACTTTTCTCGGCCAATGAAACAGAAACTACAACCACGCCATTTCGTGCAAGTTTATTACGATCGTGGAATGTTTCAGCCTGAAAATTCCACATGTGTTTACCATCTACAAAAATTGGTTCAATTGGAATAGACTCGACAACTGATCCTTTGTCTGATGTCAACTCCAGAACATCACCATCTTCTAAGACATATACATTATTTTCAGATAGTCCCATAGAAACTGCTATATCGGCATGAGCAACAAGATGACGATACTCTCCGTGCACGGGCAAGAAATTCCTTGGCTTAACCATACTCAGCATCAACTTCAGTTCTTCTCTGCTAGCATGACCATGTACATGTACTGTCGCAATTCGACTGTATAAAACCTGTGCCCCTTGCCTGTATAAATTATCAATGGTTCGAGAAACGAGTGTCTCATTCCCAGGAATTGGAGAAGAGGAAACAATTACTGTGTCCCCAGGTACGATTTGGATATCTTTGTGAGTTCCATTAGAAATGCGCACTAGTGCAGAAGTTGGCTCACCCTGAGCACCAGTAGCCAACACGACTACTTCCCTGTTAGGCAATTCCCTAGCAACATTCATGGGGATAATAGTTCCTTCAGGCACTCGTAAATATCCCATCTTAGTAGCCATCTTCAAGTTATTAACCATACTTCGACCTATGACTGTTACTTTCCTGTCATGTTTAACAGCGGCATCTATAACTTGTTGCATTCGCGATATAAGAGAAGCAAAGGTTGCCACCATAACTCGCCCCTCTGCATCAGACATAACTCTTTCAATCTCTTCCCCCACAATTTGCTCCGACGGAGTGTATCCATCAACTTCTGAATAAGTTGAATCTGAACAGAGTAGTAAAACTCCTTCGGAAGCAAACCTCAACAGCGTTGAAAAGTCAGTTTTGTTGCCATCAACAGGAGTGTGGTCAACTTTAAAATCCCCAGTATGGATTATCGCACCGAGGGGAGTTGTTATACCTATACCCATTGCATCTGGTATAGAATGACATACCCTGAAAAATTCTATTAAAAATTTTCCTATTTTGAATGGCGCATTAGGCTCCACTACGTTTAATCTTGAGTTACCAATCAAACCATGCTCTCTAAGTTTTACAGATATCAGACCGTGAGCCAATCGAGATGAATATACCGGTACATTAAGCTGCTTCAGTACATATGGAAGAGCTCCTATATGATCTTCGTGACCGTGTGTGATCAAAATCGCCTTCACGTTATCCGAATGCTCTAGGAGATAAGTGATGTCTGGAATCACAAAATCTATCTCTGGCATCTCTTCTTCTGGAAACTGGACACCCGCATCCACGACAATAATCTCATCCCCATACTCCAGGGCCATCATATTTTTGCCAATCTCACCCAAGCCCCCTAAGGGGATAATTCTAATAGGTATTTCAGGCATAATTTTCACCAATAATGTTTTTAGGTATCAAGCCTAGCAATACTCCATATAAGGCATATAACATAGTAAAGTTACGACTGCCTAAACAATTTAAAATAATTTGATTTGCCGTGAGTTATCATTCTCAGCTTGATTCGCATCCTGAAATTTGCCCTCTAGAATTCTAGGCAGTCCTTGAAAGTCCCTCTCTAACACAGAACGGAATTTTCCGTTCCTTAACGCTGCCGCCGGATGATAAACCGGATAGATCAATAAATTATTCCATTTTTGAGGAATCCCTCTCCCTTTACTAATAGGAATTCCAGGGAAAAATTTAGCGAACGAATACCTTCCTAGTGTAACTATAACCTTAGGGTTTATAATCTCCAATTGTCTATCTAGATATGGCCTACACTCAACTATTTCGCCAGGCAAAGGATCACGATTGTTTGGAGGTCGACACTTCACCATATTAGTGATGTAAACATCTTCTCGATTAAACCCTATCGACTCTAGTAGATTTTCTAAAAGTTGTCCCGCTGCTCCCACAAAGGGTCGACCCTGTTGGTCTTCATAAAAACCGGGGCCTTCACCAATAAAAACAATGTCTGCATTTAAGCTTCCCTCTCCCGGGACAGCCAGGTTGCGCTTCTGCGACAATGCGCAGAGCTTACACTCGTTGATTTGTCTAATCAGTTGTTCGTACTCAGACATCGAACCTCAAAGGGTTAGTTCGGTTCGCCGCAATCCTAGCATTTAGGCCAATTAGGGTCAACGTAAAAACTAACAAGCTAGACATCTAATCATCTCTTTCACACACGAGCTTTGTTATGGCGTCTCCAATTTCAGACATGGAACTCCCGGGCCCGAACACTGCCCTTACACCCATTCCTTCAAGTATTGGCTTATCCTGATCAGGAATTATTCCGCCTGCAACGACTATCACATCCTCCATATTATTCTCGAGAAGACCTTCAAATATCTTCGGAAATAAATCCATGTGTGCCCCAGACAAAATGCTCAGCCCAATTACATCCACATCTTCTTGAAGTGCTACCTCTACAATCATACTCGGTGTCTGACGTATACCAGTGTAAATGACCTCCATCCCCGCATCCCTAAGCGCTCTCGCAATAATTTTTGCGCCTCGGTCATGTCCGTCCAAACCTGGCTTTGCCACAAGCACTCTTATAATTCTGTTAACATCTAACACGTCTTATCCCTCACCGTACTAGATTTGTCTACTAACTCCACAAGTACTCCTCGTGTCGACTTCGGATGAATAAAAGCTATCTGGCCAGACAGACCATCTCTTGGCATCTGATCAATTAATTTAACTCCTGCCCCTGAGAAAATTTTTAGCTTTTCCGAAAGGTTTTCAACCTCAAAACAAATATGGTGCATTCCCTCACCTCGATTGTTAATGAAGTTAGCCACTCCGGAGTCAGGATCTGTAGGCTGAATGAATTCCAATTGTGAGCCTCCAATTGAGACAAGCGCGGCTAAAACAGCTTGGTCTTCTAGGTACTTTACCTCAGGACGGTCAATACCGAATGTCTCTTGATAAAAATCAAGTGTTTCTTCGATGTCATTCACGGCCAAGCAGACGTGGTTTAAATTTTGAATAACGCAAAGTGGCTCTGTCATAATTCCCTTCCAAAACAACTAGATTTTCAGTTTTTATATTTATTCCAGTAAACTTTTTGATATTACCATTCGCTGGACTTCGGATGTTCCTTCATATATCTCCGTTAACTTTGCATCACGATACAGACGCTCTACAACCGTAGGGGCAAAATAACCAGATCCTCCATGAATCTGAACTGCTTTATCAGCTGCTTCAACTGCCACCCTAGAAGCGAAAAGTTTCGCCATGGACGCCTCTCTAGAATAACCCAAATTTCTGTCTTTCATGGTAGCTGCATGCATTGTAAGTAAACGAGCTGCTTCAATGTTGGTTGCCATGTCAGCTATCGTCCACTGAACCGACTGAAATTTACTAAGTTCCTGACCAAATGCATGCCTCTGTTGTACATAATCAACAGAAGCTTCATACGCAGCCTGAGCTATCCCTACGCATTGCGCGGCCACAGCTATTCGGCTTCCGTCAAGAATTCTCATAGTCATTCCGAAAGCCGTACCTTCTCCACCCAGCCTATTGCCAACAGGTAATAGACAATTATCAAAAAGCAATTCTGCTGTTGAGGTTGCCCTCATGCCCATCTTGCCATGCTGGGAATTTATCTGAAATCCTTCCACGTCACGAGTAACCACTAATGCAACTATCCCTCGGGTTCCAGCAGACGGATCCAGGGTTGCTAGAACTACAAATGTCTCAGCCTCTAATGCGTTAGTTGTAAACAGCTTAGTGCCATTTAATTCATAGAAGCTATCGTGGCGTTTTGCCCTTAGGCTAATCGCTGCAGCATCGCTGCCCGCACCCTGTTCAGTGAGGGCAAATGCTCCTATTTTCTCAGCACGTGCTAGATCAGGAATATATTTTTTCTTCTGTTCTTCAGTACCAAATTGTTCTATAAAATGAGTGCATAGTGAAAGGTGGGCTATATAAACCACACTAGTCGACCCACAACCCCGTGCGATTTCCTCAATAGTCAAGGCTAGTTGACGTGTTGTACCACCATTTCCTCCATATCTCTCATCTACGGTAAGTCCAAACAACCCTAATTCTGAAAGGCCACGAATATTCTCGGAGGGGAATTCTCTATTTTGATCAAGGGCTGAGGCATTTGGTTTCAGTTGCTTTTCTGCAAAGTCTCGAACCGTTGTCCTCAAAAGTATCTCTTCATCTGTAAGCATCATTTCGTCCACTTAGAAACCTTTCATTTACCTAAAACAAGAACAAGTATCTATATCAGAAGGGTAATTAGACTGTTGTATACAACACCAAATGTTCTACATCTCTTTTTGTTCTCCAAATAGATCTCTAAATACTTGAGAAATT
>CEVA01514511.1_pt1 | contig 22017 bp, 21 predicted proteins | sample 361521 | NCBI WGS metagenome assembly CEVA01 (sample SAMEA2622823, study PRJEB7988) | marine metagenome | isolation source: saline water (ENVO:00002010), including
TTGCTTGAGCCATAGAGCAATTTATGGCCTAGACGAATGATTATCGATCTCCTTCGGGAGTGAACAGAACCCGGCTTATAGGCTGACTCAAATAATTCAAAAGAAGACCTGCTTAGCGATAAGCGGGTTTTTTATTTCCTTCACGCCTTACTTCCAGCAAGATTAACTCCTGTCTTTTTCAAGTAAGCCCATGAGCCCTACCATAGCGGCAAATAAAACACTGGCCACTGGCCAAATGATCCAGGTTACTCCCCAATTCATGGTCCATAAGCTCCAGCCTAGATATATGGCAACAGTTAGTGGCCAGTAAAATGGCGCGAGTTTCAATGCATGTCGCTCACTTCTAGTCAGCTCGCGGCCTTTATCACCTTCATTCAATATGTGTTTATAGGCTTCATATTGGGCTGACGCCGGAATGATAATCCACAGCCCTGCCGTTACTATAAACAGTAGGGCGGCTAACATCAGTAACACTAAATCGACTCGACCAATAAATATATTAACCAATAACATCGGCACCGAGCTGGTAATAAACAAAGCAATTGCTAGGGATAACCTATTGTTATAGCTTGGAGTAAAGGCTTCCAACTTTTCACTGCAAGCACTGTGTACACCATAGGCTAGTTCAAAAGGCGTCTTTTCAAAAGGGATTAAGGCGCGGTTATATTGATTGGTTGAGATCACGAGTCTAATTCCGGCTGGGATCATTAGAAAAATAGACACTAAGCCCAAAGCAACCGCCATATTCACATCAAAATCTAGATTTTTCATATTCGACAACGCCAGGAAGAAAAACAAAGGAGCTGACGAGCAGACAAAAAATGCGACGCCCTTAGCAGTCAATTTGGCTTGTGCTTTTTTGTTGTCGATATAACTCAGCGCTTGTTCCAGGCTTACCTGAACGGTGTCGGCATCAGCGCTTTCATTCAAGTACTCAGTGGTGTCGATATCATCTTTCAGTAAAAAGTCGGTTGATACATTAAATAATCCGGCCAGCCTGATAATTTTATTAAGGTCTGGAATGCTATTGGTGCTTTCCCATTTGGATACGGACTGTCTGGAAACGTCCATCTTTTCCGCCAGCTCTTCCTGCGACCAGCCAAGCTGCTTTCTTAATTTTATAATTTTCTCTGATAGAATCATGCTTTGTTCTCAGTTATTAAAATCGCTCTCAGATTAGAAACTACGGCGGTTGCAAACCAGCAAGCCTGCTTGGTATTTTGTAAACTGATGGTTGCTATTCGTAATTTTATAGAGAAAAAGCTAAAGTAACAGCAGCTTTCTTATAGTGTTTATACCCTAAGTAGCCAATGCTGTTTGACGGCGCAAAGTTAAAGAGGCTGACTTAAAGTATCCTCAAATCCTTCGAAAGCTTGAGACTGGGATCACTTTTGCCTTCATTCCTTGATGCAGGCCACAGTCTAGCAGTATCGCCCCCAGCGCTGGAGACGAAACCAAGTGACATGAGCCGTTCACTTCTTGTGCAGCACCGTAAAAGGTAATTTCAGCCATGCATATCCCCCTCACACCCTCGCTAGCGACAACCCTTATTACTGTACTATCAGTGTAGTGAGTAAAACTGACGGGGGTAAGAATTAATTCAAACCTCGCCGTAAGCTAGCGATGATTGGTCAATCACTGTTGCAACAATTGAGCGTGGTCTTTCAATCAGTATGCTAAAAATTAGCATCCAGCACGCTAATATTTCCGGTTACTCTAATCATAAACGCACATTACACTGAACCTATGTCGTTTCATAACGCGAGTTATCAGCGTAAGTCTAAAGGTGCACCATGAATGTTATTAAAGTACTCAATGCCCAGCCTGCTGAAGATGGGGCGGGCGTTAAGATCCGCCGCGTACCAGGTTTCGACGGTCGTTATCTAGATCCCTTTTTAATGCTTGATGAGCTTAAATCAGACCATAGTGACGATTACATGGCAGGGTTTCCCGCGCATCCCCATCGCGGCATTGAAACGCTTACTTATCTTATTAAAGGTGGTTTTGAACATCGCGACCATCTTGGCAACCGTAAAGCTGTTCGCGCCGGTGATGTGCAATGGATGAGTACAGGTAAAGGAGTCATCCATAGTGAAATGCCCCTGGCTGATAGTGAAGGCCTACACGGTTTTCAGATTTGGCTCAATATGGATGCCAAAGACAAAATGAATGCGCCACAATATCAGGACTCGGCGCAAAGTGGCTTGCCGCAAATAAGTAGCCAAGGAGTGCATTTAAAAGCCTTGGCAGGTGCTTGGACTCTTAACGCTGAACAAGTGCAGTCACCTCTGAGCAACCTAGCTTGCAACGGCGCGATTGCTGATATCAACATCGATTCTGAAGCGCAACTAAAGATGCCGGCGATGGGCTGTGAGCGGGTGCTAGCCTATATACACACCGGTTCAATTACTGCTGCAGGACAAAAATATGAGGCGGGACAGTTGCTGGTGCTTGATGGCGACAGTGCCATCATTGCGACCACGGATCAACCCAGTGGGTTACTACTGCTGCGGGGCGAACCGTTGCGGCAACCGATCGCACACATGGGTCCATTCGTTATGAATACACAAGCCCAGTTACAGGATGCTATCCGCGATTATCAAAACGGGCAATTCGGACAATTATCACAATAGGAGGCTACCTTTATGGGTTTACTCGTGAATGGAAAGTGGCAAGACAAGTGGTACGACACTGATAGTAGCAAAGGTGAATTTCAGCGAGAAAGTGCGCAGTTACGTAACTGGGTCACCGCTGATGGCAGTGCTGGACCAAGTGGCCGGGAAGGGTTTAAAGCGCAGAAAGGGCGTTATCATTTATACGTAAGTTTAGCCTGTCCATGGGCGCATCGAACGCTTATTTTCCGCACCTTAAAAGGTCTTGAAGACTATATTGATGTGTCGGTAGTGAGCCCAGATATGCTGTTGCAAGGATGGACTTTCGATCAAGCTAAGGGTAGCTCGGGTGATTCATTATTCGGCTACCATTATATGCATCAGTTGTACACGCGCAATAATCCTACATACAGTGGTCGTGTCACTGTTCCTGTGCTGTGGGATAAGCAGCAAAACTGTATCGTGAGTAATGAATCAGCGGAAATTATCCGGATGTTTAATGAGGCCTTCAACCACCTGACTGGCAACACTCTGGACTTTTATCCTGAGCACTTGCGTAAGGATATCGACGCGATTAACGAGCTGGTTTACCACGGTATCAATAACGGCGTATACCGAACGGGGTTTGCCACTACACAGCAAGCCTACGAACAAGCCTTTGATACTCTATTTAGCGCTCTGGAAAAAGTAGAGAGAAGACTGGCAGGTCAGCGTTACTTGGTGGGCAGCGAGCTCACTGAAGCAGATTGGCGGTTATTCACGACCTTGATACGGTTCGATGCCGTTTACTTTGGCCACTTTAAGTGCAATAAGCGCACCATAGAGAGCTATGATAATTTAGCGAATTATGTGCGTGACTTATACCAAGTTAAGGGTGTGGCTGAAACACTCAACATGGCGCACATTAAACGTCACTATTACTTTAGTCACACCATGATTAATCCTACTCAAGTAGTGCCTAAAGGGCCCGTTTTAGATTTTAGTCGCCCGCACAACCGTCGCTTTATGGGCTAAATTAAAAGCTGAGCCAGTCGCAGCCATTTTAAAGAAGGGCGGCTGGTTAGCAGCTCTGTAAGACTGCCAGCAGAAAATGCCGTAGCCACACCTTTGGGGTGGCTCATCAACTTACCACCTTGGTAATGTAACTGCTGTTTGTCCAAAGCGATAAGCTGCTTACGAATCTGCCCTTGCTCGGCCAGTAAATCAGCATATTCAGTCTGTTTTTTCAGGATCAGACGGGTCAGCATCGGTTTGCTCCTGTGAAGATGAAGGTTTCTTGCTTACTGCGATGGTGCGTTCAAAACTCACTTGCGCCAAGGCAAGCTTCATTTGCCGGATTAGCCACCACAGCAGAAGTAGTTGCGCTGCTAATGAGCCACAGATACTCAAAGCAATCGATTGAGTTAACCAGTACAGCACCGTGGCGGCGGCGCCTACAACGGTTAACCAAATTACCAATGCGGTCATAGCAATGGCGACAATCAAACCCAAAGTTAATAACAGCGCTTTGGCACTGATTTTAGCTTCAGTGGCAGCAAGCTCAAAGATGCACTGTATTTGTTCACTCCAGCGCTGCGCGTAATCTTGAAATAATTGAGCAACCCGCGTCAAAGACGCAGATTGCTCATCATGCTGCTCGTTCTCAGCAGCCGAGTCATGATGCTCTTCAGCCATGATTATTTACGGCGAATAAGAGCGGTAACGGCCATGCCTGCCGCGAATGCCAGTCCCGCACATAGCAATGGATTTTCTTGCGCAAAGCGGCGACTGCGACTCACAGAGCTTTTCAAACTCGCTTCTAGCGCTTCGCGTTTCTCGTGTAGAGTCTCGGCAGACTCACTGGCATGTTTGCGCACATAGTCTTCCGCCGTGGCCGCTTTCTGAGCCACTTGGTCTACCGCAGCGTGGGCGGCTTTAGAGGCGCTTTCAGTAGTTGGAGCTGTGGGTGTGTGAGCTGAATTGCTTTGCGTTTGTTCAGCAGTCTTAGTATTTGCATTTGCCATGGTGTATCTCCTTTATCTGACAGTTCACTGTTTCTAACGCAACTCTCATTCCAAGTATTATAAGACAACAAAATCAGTAGCTTAAAAAGATATACAGATAAAATTGAGAGGGTAAGACTAAATACTTACGCACTCAGGCAGTAAAATTTACAAAGCGAAGATCACGGTATCACGTGGAATGAATAAAAAATGAACATTTATTCCCTAGGTAAAAGTATGATCCACATTTTCCCACCGAATTCATAGACTTCCTTAAAACCCGCATATTATCTAGCTTTGCAAGAGGTTGTTGGATTTTTCATTGCTTGACAAAAAGGCTTGTCAAGCCCTAGACTGTAGTTCAGTGGGAAAATGTGGGTTTTAGTGGATCAATGTGGATCTGCACTATTACCGAAAACCAAAACAGCAACACTTGGACGGCATTTTATTTATGTTTCGCGGCGCCAGCACACTCAGCCTTGATGACAAGGGCCGATTTGCGATACCAACAAAGTATCGAAATCAGCTGCTTGCGGATAATGGCGGCGAAATTATCTGTACTATCAATTTAAGTGATCCCTGTTTATTGCTGTATCCCCTGAGTGAATGGCAAGTCATCGAACAACGCTTAGCGAGTTTGTCAAACATTAAGCCCAGAGCGAAACGCATGCAGCGCTTGCTGCTAGGGAACGCGATGGATTACCAAGTTGATAAAAATGGCCGTGTGCTATTAGCTCCTCATCTACGCGACTATGCGCAACTAGGTAAGAAAATCGTACTCGTGGGGCAACTGAATAAGTTTGAAATTTGGGATGAGGCGCGCTGGCAGCAGCAAATGCAAGATGACATTGCTATCGAACTAGGACAAGAATTTGAACAGGATGAAGATCTCGCTGATTTTTCATTCTAACCCTAAAAGGCGCGAACACACGCATGAGCGAAGACTTTCAACATATATCCGTGTTAATGACGGAGACAATAGAGGCTCTGGCCATTAAACCTGATGGTATTTATATCGACGGGACTTTTGGCCGTGGTGGGCACTCTGGCGAAATACTCGCTCGTCTTGGTGAGCAGGGGCGTTTGCAAGCCATCGATCAAGACCCGAGCGCTATCGCTGCGGCACAACGCTTTGCTGACGACCCACGTTTTAATATTGCCCATAGTCGTTTCTCTCGTCTTGATGAAGTCGCCGAAGCACAGGGACTTATCGGCAAGGTCGATGGTATTTTGCTCGATATTGGCGTGTCCTCACCTCAGCTAGATGATGCTGGACGTGGCTTTAGCTTCATGAAAGACGGCCCCTTAGATATGCGTATGGACCCCTCTCAAGGGCGAAGTGCTGCGCAGTGGCTGGCAGAAGCAGAGTTAGAGGACATGGTCTTCGTGTTTAAAAAGTACGGTGAGGAAAAGTTTGCTCGGCGTATTGCAACCAAAATAATCGAGACTCGCGCCCACACTGACATTAATTCAACCGCGCAATTAGCCAAGCTGATTGATGAAGCGGTGCCTGTTAAAGACAAACATAAGCACCCAGCAACGCGCACATTCCAAGCTATTCGCATTTATATCAATAGTGAATTAGAGGAAATTCAGACGGCATTACAAGCAGCTCTGAAAGTATTGAAACCGGGTGGGCGATTAGTGGTGATTTCTTTCCACTCCTTAGAGGATCGCATTGTAAAACAGTTTATTAAAAAGCAGAGCAAGGGAGAGGCAATGCCTAGAGGTCTGCCGTTAACCGATGAGCAATTAAAACAACAGTTAACGCTCAAGGCAGTAGGCAAAGCCATTAAGCCGAGCGAGGAAGAAATCGCTCGCAACAGCCGTGCGCGCAGCTCCGTCCTTCGTGTAGCTGAGAGATTGGGATGAGCCAACAACAACTAAATCGCCATCCAAATCTCTTGTTAGAGATCTTGCGGGGACTATTTGACAATAAGATCACATTGGGGCTGCTTTTTCTTATTCTTATCAGTGCCTTGGCTATAGTACAAGTCACTCATTTGTCGCGAGCAAAATTGATCGCTCAAGACCGCTTATTACAAGAGCGGGACGAATTAGATTTGAACTGGCGTTACTTATTAGTTGAAGAAGAGTTTTATTCTCAACATGCCCGCATCGAGCAAATAGCGAAAGAGCAGTTGGATATGAAGCGCCCCACCAGTGAAGACGAGGAAGTGGTAATAGTCCCATGAGAGCTGCAAAGCGTAAAAACAATGGTAACAACCTTATCACCTGGCGGTTTATGCTGGTCTGCGGTGCTGTGCTTATGGTGTTTGTCACCTTAGTTGCGCGTGCAGCTTATTTGCAAGTGATAGAGCCGGATAAAGCGCGTAGCGAGAACGCCAAACGCACCGTGCGAGTAGAGAAGCTTCAAGTGCAGCGCGGTATGATTTTTGACCGTCAAGGCAAAGAGTTGGCGGTCAGCGTGCCTGTTGTGAGTGTTTACGCTGACCCTAAAGCGATTGATAAGTACCTGCGCAAGAAGGTAGTGAGCCATACCAAAAAGCAGGGCCAAGACCCGCAAGATGTCTTGGACAGACCCGCCCACTTAAAAGATTTAAAACAAGCCTTCTATAAACAAGATATGCGCTGGCGTGAACTGGCTGATGTATTGCGTTTAGGACGTGCCCATGTCGATAAGCGCCTTACCGGTGATAAAGACCGCCGTTTCGTTTATTTAAAACGTCAAGTAACCCCTGCGGTTGCCAATTATATTGATGAACTCAACCTGCCAGGCGTGCATCTGCTAGACGAGTCTAAACGTTATTATCCAGCGGGAGAGATCACCGCTCATGTATTGGGATTTACCAATATTGATGGTCATGGCATCGAGGGCATTGAGAAACTCTATGATGAAGCACTCACGGGCACTGAAGGACGACGCACTATTCGTAAGGATGCGCGTGGCCGCGAAGTGGCGGTGCTTGACGAACGTCAGCGCGTGGAGCCAGAAAATATCGAGCTATCCATCGACCAACGTATTCAAGTTATCGCATATAAGGCGCTGAAATCGGCCGTGCTCACCTACAAAGCAACATCAGGTTCGGCCATGGTGGTGGATGTAAAAACCGGCGAAATTTTAGCCATGGTTAACAGCCCCTCGTTCAACCCCAATAATTTAGAAGATGCAGCGCCACATAAGCGCCGCAACCGCGCTATTACCGATTTATTTGAGCCGGGTTCAACCATCAAACCTTTGTCAGTGTTAGCTGGTTTAGATTATGGAAATATTCAGGCGAACGACACCATAGACACTTACCCAGGGTGGATGCGTGTGGGTGGCAGTCTAGTGCAAGATACCCATAACCGGGGTGAGATGTCACTGCGAGAAATACTCAAAGTATCAAGCAATATGGGGGTGGCGAAGATCACCCAAGATCTCCCTAAAGACTATTTTGTCGGTTTATTTGAGCGTGTTGGTTTTGGCAGTGATACCGGCACTGGCATGGTGGGTGAAAGCAGCGGCTTATTCTACCCTAATCGCCGTTGGTCAGATTTCGAAATCGCGACCTTATCTTTTGGTTATGCGATTTCCGTTAGTACCGCGCAGCTTGCGCGCTTTTATGCCACCTTGGGTTCGGGCGGTATTTCTCGACCACTGACGATTTTAAAACAACCACAACCTTTGCAAGGTGAACGCGTCTTTAAAGAAAAAGACGTGAATGCGGTAGTTGAGATGATGGAAAGCGTCTTTGAAAAAGGCGGCACGGCCTCGAAAGTGAAAGTGGATGGTTATCGTGTAGCGGCTAAAACAGGAACTTCTAAAAAAGCGGTTGCGGGTGGCTATGGCGATGAATACGTGGGGTATTTTGCCGGCCTTGGCCCGGTCAGTGATCCGCGATTAGCGGTTGTGGTGATGGTTAACGAACCCGGCGGCGATGTTTATTATGGCGGTGCTACAGCCGGCCCTGTATTTGCTGAGATCATGTCTAATGCGCTGCGTATTTTGAATGTAGCACCTGATTTAGAGCCCGTCGCTAACCTTGCAGAAGAAGGAGGTGGAGATGCGTAATCTTCGCGAAGTACTCGCACCTTGGGGCATAGATACCGACATTGAGTTGGTCAATGAGTTACAGCTCGATAGCCGCCGCGTCAATCGCGGCGATGTCTTTGTCGCTATTAAAGGCCATCAACTGGATGGCGGACAATTTGCTAAACAAGCCATTGCCGCAGGAGCGAATGCGGTTATTGCCGACAGCCGCTGTCAACTTAACAGTGATGATGAGCGCATTATTGTCGTGGATGAGCTTAGCCTGCGTCTTTCGCAGTTGGCGGCGCAATTTTACGGCGAGCCAAGTAATGCCTTTGATCTGGTTGGCGTAACTGGCACCAATGGAAAATCGTCTACCACCTCATTTATTGCTACTTTAGCGCAGTACTGTGAGCGCAGCAGTGCCATAATCGGCACGTTGGGTTGGGGCGATGCCCAGCAGATGAATGCGCTGAGCAACACCACGCCGAGCAGCGTTGAGCTGCAACAGATTTTTGCCAAGTTAAAACAACAACAAAAACAGTTAGTGGCAATGGAAGTCTCCTCGCATGGCCTTATTCAAGGCCGTGTTGCTAATAGCCATTTTCGCGCCGCTGTATTTACCAACTTGTCTCGCGATCACTTAGATTACCACGGCGATATGCAGAGTTATGCTGATGCCAAGCTGATCCTCATGCGTGATTGTAATGCGAAAATGGTGGTGCTTAACCAAGACGATGCGGTTGCTCAGGGATGGCTAGAAAAATATCCATTTGATGACTTGGTTGTATACGGCCGTAAAACCTTACCCCCTGAGCTCGGTCGCTATGTGTATTTTAGCGATGTTCAGTTTTTACCTAGCGGTTTACGCGCGCAGATCAGCAGTAGTTGGGGAGAAGGGCAAATAGAGCTGCCGCTGTTCGGTGAGTTTAATCTTTATAATGTGTGCGCCGCACTGGCAACATTGCTTGGCCTAGGTTATCCGCTGTCTGCGTTACTAACCGGCTGTAAAACTTTGACGCCTATCGCTGGGCGTATGCAAGCGTATAGTGCACCACAACAGCCCACCTGTGTGGTGGATTATGCCCATACCCCCGATGCTTTAGAGCTCGCATTGCAAGCCTTGCGTCAACACGCACCTGGTAAAGTGACCTGTGTGTTCGGGTGTGGCGGTGACCGCGATAAAGGTAAGCGGCCATTAATGGCCAAGGCGGCACAAAAGTACGCTGACCGTGTTGTGGTGACCAGCGATAATCCACGCAGCGAAGACCCACACACCATACTCGATGATATTAAAAGCGGTTTCAGTGCCAATATTGAAGCTCATTATGAAGTGGACAGAGCAAAGGCAATCGCCTTGGCGATTACACAAGCGGGCAGTGAGGACGTTGTGCTCATCGCCGGCAAAGGCCATGAAGACTATCAAATCATTGGCGAGCAGACACTCGCATTTTGCGACCGCACTGTGGTGCAGCAGTTATTGCATCAACAAGGAGGTAAATAATGATTGCCATGGATTTAAACTGGCTTAGCGACACCTTAGGGTGTGCCTATCAGGGCGAGAATTGTGCTGTCGAAAATATTAATACCGATACGCGTAGCTTATGTGCAGGGGAAGTGTTTTTAGCACTTAAAGGGCCGAATTTTGACGGCCATCAGTTTATTGATGTGGCTGAGCAACAAGGGGCAGTTGCGCTCATTGTTGAACACCCAGTAGATAGTTCCTTGCCGCAACTGATTGTGGCTGATACACGATTGGCTTTAGGGCAAATCGGTGCTGCGGTAAAAGCCCAAGTCGCCCCTAAAACTATCGCTATCACAGGGAGCGTGGGTAAAACCACAGTGAAAGAAATGTGTGCGGCAATATTGGCACAAAAAGGGGAAGTGCTGGCGACAAAAGGCAACTTTAATAACGATATTGGTGTGCCATTAACCTTAATGCGTCTAGCGCCAAAACATCAGTACGCCGTTATTGAGTTGGGCGCGAATCACCTCGGCGAAATTGCCTACACCACATCATTAACTAAACCCGATGTGGCTGTAGTATGTAATGTTGCTGAGGCACACCTTGAGGGCTTTGGCTCGTTACAAGGAGTGGCCACCGCGAAAGGCGAAATCTTTTCTGGTCTCGGCGAGCATGGTGTAGCAGTCATTAATGCTGATAGCGAATTTAAACAGCAGTGGCTAGACGATTTGGGCTCACGCAAAGTGAAGCAGTTTTCCATGAGTCAGCAACTGGATGTATGGGCAGAAGATATTCATCTTGATGCATTGGCCCGGGCGTCGTTTACGCTGTGTAATAACAAAGAGAAAGTCGCTGTTGAGCTTGCTATTCCCGGTAAACATAATGTCACCAATGTCTTGATTGCTGCAGCATTAACGACCAGTGTCGGCTGCTCCTTACAAGAGGTTGCCAGTGGTCTTAAGACCATGCATCAAGCCCATGGCCGCGTTAATCTGATTGAGGTATCAAGTCAGCTCACAGTCATTGATGATAGTTACAATGCCAACGTCAAATCGGTGCAAGCCGCGATTGACCTACTCGCTGACGTTCAAGGCCATCGTGTACTGGCTTTGGGTGATATGAATGAGCTCGGTGAAGATGCTCGTGATTATCATCAACAAGTGGGTGAGTATGCAAAACAGCGCGGTATTGAAGCCGTTTATTCTCTGGGCGTATTGAGCCGTTACGCCAGTGATGTCTATGAACAAGCCGAACGCCACTTTTCTGGGCGTGATCAACTCCTTGAGCAAATGCTTAAAGACTTACGACAGACACAACAAAAAACAACGGTAGTCGTGAAAGGATCGCGCAGTTCACGCATGGAGCTTTTAGTGGAAGATTTAGTGGCGCATGGCAAGCAGTTAGCCAGCGAGGGAGAGAAGTAATGTTAGTGTGGCTGGCTGAATACCTGACCCAATTTTATAGTGGATTTAATGTCTTTTCATATTTGACGTTGCGAGCCATTTTAGGAATTTTAACGGCGTTGTTGATGTCGTTGTACTTTGGGCCGAAATTGATCGTGGCGCTCCAGCGTATGCAAATCGGTCAAACCGTGCGTGATGATGGTCCACAATCTCATCTAAGTAAATCCGGCACACCCACCATGGGTGGACTGCTTATTCTGGGCGCTATTTTTACCAGCACTTTGCTGTGGGCCGACTTAAGCAATAAATACGTGTGGGCAACGTTGTTTGTCATTGGCTCGTTGGGGATCGTTGGGTTTATTGATGATTACCGTAAAGTGATTCGCAAAGACCCTAAAGGGTTAATAGCTAAGTGGAAGTATTTTTGGCAATCAGTCATTGCCTTAGTGGTCGCATTTGCGCTTTATGCCAGCTCACAGCAAGCGGCGGAAACGGCGCTGATAGTGCCGTTTTTCAAAGAAGTGATGCCTCAGCTAGGACTGTTCTACATTGTCATGACCTACTTCGTTTTAGTTGGCACATCTAATGCGGTCAACCTTACCGACGGCCTTGATGGGTTAGCCATCGTACCGACTATTTTGGTCGCCTCAGCGTTGGCAATCATCGCTTATGTTACCGGTCATGCGAACTTTTCCAGCTACCTGCATATCCCTCATTTACCGCTGACCAGTGAGCTGGTGGTGGTGTGCACCGCCATTGTTGGCGCTGGGTTAGGCTTTTTATGGTTCAACACCTATCCAGCTCAAGTCTTTATGGGCGATGTAGGTTCCTTGGCGTTAGGCGGAGCACTGGGCATTATTGCCGTGTTGGTACGCCAAGAGTTGGTATTGGTGATTATGGGCGGGGTCTTTGTGATGGAGGCGTTGTCAGTGATCTTACAGGTGGGGTCCTACAAGCTGCGCGGTGAGCGAATTTTCCGTATGGCCCCCATTCATCATCATTATGAATTAAAAGGTTGGCCAGAACCGCGCGTCATCGTGCGCTTTTGGATAATTTCCATTGTATTAGTTTTGGCCGGTTTGGCGACATTGAAGATTAGGTAATGAGCTATTTAGACACGCTTAAAAATAAACGTATCGCGGTGCTTGGACTGGGTATATCTGGTCTGGGCACGGTGCGTTTTCTGCATGCTCATAATCTTCACCCAGTGCTTATTGATTCCCGTCAACAGGTACCAACACAATTGTGGCTCGACTCTCACGTGCCGCACTTAGAACGTCGCTTTGGCGATTTTGACAAAGCCGAACTGACGCAGTTTGATGTCATTATTATCGCCCCAGGCATAGCGCTTAGCACACCACAAGTGCGCCAAGCAATTGCCGAAGGTGTTGAAGTGATCGGCGATGTCGAGCTATTTGCTCGTCTTAATAACAAACCTGTGCTTGCAGTGACAGGTTCAAATGGTAAGTCCACGGTGGTTTCACTGTTAGCTAAAGTACTGGAGTGCGGCGGCTTACAGGTGGGCTTAGGTGGCAACATTGGCACCGCAGTACTTGATTTGCTAGCGCAAGATATGGATGCGTATGTGTTAGAGCTGTCGAGCTTTCAGTTAGAGACAACAACCAGCTTAGCCGCGAAGTCAGCGTGCATCTTAAACCTGTGTGAAGATCATCTTGACCGCTACACAGGCATGGCTGATTACATCTGCGCCAAGCAGCGTATTTATCAAGATTGTCAGCTAGCTGTGTACAATCGTGGTGACGCAGATACCTACCCAGAGCATGCATCACAACAGCTAAGCTTTGCGTTGCATGATGCCGACTACCATATCATGCAACATCAGGGCGAGCGCTATTTCGCATACCGCAACTCGCCTTTATTGCCTTGTAGTAAAACGGTGTTACCGGGCAGCCATAACCAACTCAATGTGCTTGCAGTGATGGCGTTGTGTCATGATTTTCACTTTGATATTGGTGTGTTTGAACGTGCATTGTCAGAATTCAAAGGCTTAGACCATCGCTGTCAGTACGTTACTACCTTAAATGATGTGCGCTATTTCAACGACTCAAAAGCCACCAATGTCGGAGCTACACTGGCAGCAATTAAGGGGTTAGCCACTGAGCCCGGGCGATTGATTCTACTTGCTGGTGGTGATGCCAAAGGCGCGGATCTGACGCCACTGAGAGAAATTTTGGCCGAACAAGTCGCTGAACTCATCTGCTTCGGTAAAGACGGTGATGCCATTGCCGCGCTCAAACCAGGCAGTTATCGCGTTAGTGGCATGAGTGAAGCGGTGCAAAAGGCAAAAGCCTGCGCGCAGGCTGGCGATATTGTGCTGCTTGCACCGGCTTGCGCCAGTTTAGATATGTACAGCAATTACATGGCCCGGGGTAATGACTTTATTCAGCAGGTGTTGGAGGGGTCATCATGAGCTGGGAAAAGATCAAAGACTTATTCCATCTAAAACCTTCAGGGCAACTTTATGATGTGCCACTTATCTACGCGTTGCTGTGTCTTATTGGCGTAGGCTTTGTAATGGTGACCAGTGCCTCGATGCCGGAAGCGGAGCGCCTGTACGATAACCCTTACCATATCATGATCCGCCAAGCTGTGTTTGTGGCCTTAGGCTTTGTGCTATTTATTGTCGCCATCAGCGTAAAAATGCAATGGTGGAAAGTAGCCAACCCTTATTTGCTGCTATTAGGTTTAGGTTTATTAGTACTGGTATTAATTGTCGGCAATGAAATCAATGGCTCGAAGCGATGGATCCCCATGGGGCCGATTAATATCCAAGCTTCTGAAGTCGCGAAGCTATTCTTTTTTAGCTACTTAGCTGGCTACCTCGTGCGTAAACGCGACGAAGTACAGGAGAACTTAAAAGGCTTTGTTAAACCCATTAGTGTGTTCATTGTCTACGCCGGATTGATTTTGTTGCAACCGGATTTAGGCACCGTGGTGGTGATGTTTGTCACCACGGTCGGGTTACTTTTCCTTGCCGGCGCGAAACTATGGCAGTTCTTCGCGCTTATGCTCTCTGGCATAGGTTTAGTCATCGCTCTTATTGTTTTTGAGCCATACCGCTGGGCTCGTGTGGTGGGTTTCTTGGAGCCGTGGGAAGATCCCTTTGGCAAAGGTTATCAACTGGTTCAGTCGTTGATGGCCTATGGGCAGGGTGGATGGCTAGGCCAAGGGCTAGGCAACAGCGTGCAAAAACTGCAATACATGCCACACGCTCACAATGACTTTATATTCGCCGTGGTAGCGGAAGAATTAGGCTTTATAGGTGTATTAACCATTCTCGTACTGTTGGGAACCTTGGTATTTCGCGCTCTGCTTATCGGCCAGCGCGCCCTCAAAGCGAATAAGGAATATGAGGGTTATTTAGCTTTAGGAATTGGTATTTGGTTTGCTTTTCAAAGCATGGTGAACGTTGGTGCCAGCGCCGGAATTTTGCCCACCAAAGGCCTTACCTTACCCTTTATCTCGTACGGGGGGTCTAGTTTTTTAGTGATGGCCATTGCGGCGGGCGTGTTACTGCGAGTGGATTTCGAAACGAAAGTGGCCACTAAGCAAGCAACACCGCGTGGTAATCGCCGAAGTGTCAGTGGCTCAACTGCAGCAGTTCAGGGGGCAGCATGAGTAAACGTATGGTAGTGGCTGCAGGTGGAACTGGTGGACATATCTTCCCGGGCATTGCCGTAGCCCAATACTTAATAGCGCGCGATTGGCAGGTATCTTGGGTCGGAACCGACGACCGCATGGAAGCCGAAGTAGTCCCTAAACACGGCATCGAGATTGATTTTATCGATGTTCAAGGCGTGCGCGGGAACGGCTTAATGCGACTGTTCAAAGCGCCACTGATGATTTTGAAAGCGTTTTTTAAAGCGCGTCATATTCTCAAGCAGCGTCGCCCTAATGTGGTGCTGACTATGGGCGGCTATGTAACTGGCCCCGTTGGTTTGGCGGCAAAAAGTTTGGGCATCCCTTTAATTATCCACGAGCAAAATGCGGTCGCTGGCATGAGTAATAAACTGCTCGCTAAAATTGCTACACAAACGCTTGGGGCCTTCCCTGGGGCTTTAGCCAATAATGATTTCAAAGTACTGGGCAATCCGGTGCGCCAGTCATTGATGCATATTGAACCTAAGCAGGTTGGCTCACCAGTTAACATGTTAGTCGTGGGCGGCTCTTTGGGAGCGAAAGTGTTGAATGACGTGTTGCCTGGTGCTTTTGCTGAGCTTACCCAGAGTCATCCTCTTGCCGTGTGGCACCAAACCGGTAAGGCGCGCTCAGCGCATGTACAGCAGCAATATGATGAGCTAGGACTTGAAGCGAAAGTAACTGAATTTATTGATGATATGGACGCAGCATTGGCATGGGCTGATGTGATTGTTTGTCGCGCTGGAGCGCTGACAGTCAGTGAAGTTGCAGCCGCTGGGCGGATGGCGCTATTTGTGCCGTTTCCACATGCTGTGGATGACCATCAAACCGCCAATGCAGAGTATTTGGTGCAAGGTGAAGCAGCATTATGTATGCAACAGAGCGACTTTAATCACAGCTCTGTGCAACAGCTGTTGATGCCATTTTTGCAGCAACCAGAATTAATGACCGAGATGGGCAAGCGCGCGAAAGCGCTCGCCAAGCTCGATGCAACCGCACAGGTTGCCAAACAATGTGAGCAGTATAGTTAATGACACAGGCAATGAGCACAGCCCCGAAATTGGGCAAGCAACAAGATAACGGCCAACGACCAGCGATGCGCCGCGTTGAGACAATTCACTTTATTGGCATAGGCGGTGCTGGTATGGGCGGCATCGCCGAAGTGCTGGCTTACGAAGGATATCGTATTACCGGTTCGGATATAGCCCAAAGTACAATGACTGAGCGGCTGATTAAAGTCGGCGCAGAAGTGTTTATTGGGCACGACCAAAACAATGTTAAAGATGCGTCGGTAGTGGTGGTTTCCAGTGCTATTGATGAGCAAAACCCTGAAATTATCGCTGCTCGAAGTGCCCGTATTCCGATTGTGCGTCGCGCTGAGATGCTCGCTGAGTTGATGCGTTTTCGCCATGGTATTGCCATTGCTGGTACTCATGGCAAAACTACCACGACGAGCTTAGTAGCCAGTATTTTTGCTGAGGCCAAGCTCGACCCCACCTTTATAATCGGCGGCTTACTCAATAGTGCCGGCAGTAACGCAAAGGTCGGTGACAGTCGTTATTTAATTGCCGAAGCCGATGAAAGTGACGCTTCATTTTTACATTTGCAGCCGATGGTATCGGTGATCACCAATGTGGAAGAAGATCACATGGATACCTATGATGGCAGCCTCGAAAAAATGAAAGACACCTATGTAGATTTCATACACAACTTGCCATTTTATGGTCTTGCCGTGGTGTGTATTGATTCTGAAGTCGCTAAAGAGCTGATTCCCCGCTTTTCTCGTCAGGTGACAACCTATGGCGAACACTGTGATGCTGACTATCGGCTCACTGACTTTAGCCAAAATGCCAGCACCTGCTCGTTCACGGTACTGTCAAAACAGGGTGAGCGTCTCGACGTGACCTTAAACATGCCCGGCAAACACAATGCCTTAAACGCCACCGCAGCGATTGCTGTAGCAAAGGATGAAGGCATTAGTGATAGCGCTATTCTCAGTGCTTTGCAGAAGTTTGAGGGCATCGGTCGTCGTTTCCAGCATTATGGTGAGTTCACTAACGAGCGTGGCAAAGTCATGCTTATTGACGATTATGGCCACCACCCGAGTGAAGTCGCAGCCACTATTAAAGCGGCGCGTGACGGCTGGTCGCAAAAACGCTTGGTGATGATTTACCAACCACACCGTTATAGCCGTACCCGCGATTTGTACGAAGATTTTGTTAAGGTATTGAGTGATGTCGATCAGTTGATTTTGCTCGATGTTTATGCCGCCGGTGAAGAGCCTATTGTAGGTGCTGATTCTAAGAGTTTGTGTCGCAGTTTGCGCCAGCGTGGTAAAGAGCCATTGCATGTGGCTGATCACAACGAGTTGGCCCGTGTTCTGGCGACCACCTTGGCTGATGATGACTTAGTGATCACCCAAGGAGCAGGCAATATTGGTCAGCTAGTGAAGAAGCTGGCGGCTACTGAGCTACAAATAAACCAACTTGAGCAGGTGTCGTCATGAGTCGAGATTTCGGTAAGGTAGCCGTTCTACTTGGGGGCTCGTCGGCTGAGCGCGAAGTATCGCTAAAATCAGGTAATGCAGTGCACAACGCGCTTGTCCAAGCGGGTGTTGACGCTCACCAGTTTGACCCCGCACATCAACCTCTACACGAACTCATGCAAGGCCAATTCGCACGGGTGTTTATTGCCCTGCATGGTCGCGGCGGGGAAGATGGTACCTTACAAGGCGCTCTGGAATTTATGGGCTTGCCTTACACCGGGTCGGGAGTATTGGGTTCTGCGTTGGCTATGGATAAGGTGCGCTGCAAACACTTATTCCAGGTAGCGGGACTGCGTACCTCTCCTTATGTTGTGGTCGATAAAAACAGTGCCTACGACAGCCAGGCGATAATGGCACAGCTTGGTCATGTGATGGTTAAGCCCTCTCATGAAGGGTCCAGTATTGGTATGGCTGAAGCGCATACCGCACAGCAGCTAAAGCAAGCATTGCAAGACGCTTTTCAGTTTGACGATCAAGTGCTGGTGGAGCAATGGTTAAGCGGCCGCGAATTCACAGTGTCGATTTTGGCTGATAAGGCCTTACCGGTGATTGAAATGCGCACTCCCAGTGGCTTTTACGACTACCAAGCCAAATATCAATCCAGCACCACTGAATACTTTTGCCCTGCTGATATCAGTGCTGAGCAAACGGCGCAGTTACAAGAGATGGCGCTTCACGCATTTAATCTTGTTGGTGCCAAAGGATGGGGACGGGTTGATGCGATGCAAGGTGATGACGGCGAGTTTTATTTGCTAGAAGTGAATACCGTGCCAGGGATGACAGAGAAATCCCTAGTACCCATGGCCGCCAAAGCGCAAGGTATTGAATTTTCAGAGTTAGTACAACGCATTTTGGAGCAAACCCTGTAAATGAGTGAATTGAGAGAGAAGCTTACCAACTTAAAAGAGCGTACCAACTGGTCGCTACTCTTTGGTGTGAGTTTCTTTCTGTTGGTGCTATTTGTGGTGATTAAACTGACCTTTAATTTCTCCGATTGGTTGGTCCAAGATAAAGACGCGCGACTTAAGCAACTGCAGGTACTGGGCGAGCCACATTACACCGAAGAGCGAGATATTATTACCGCCATTAAGCAAGCCGATCTGGATAGCTTTTTTGAGCTTGATGTAAAGCATGTTCAGCAATTAGTGACTGAACTGCCCTGGGTAGCCAGCGCCTCGGTGCGCAAGCAATGGCCAGACACTTTGCAGGTGTATGTGGTTGAACATCATCCCGTTGCTTATTGGAACGATGACATGCTGCTCAATACTAAAGGGCAGGTTTTTTCTGCCCCCACCAACAAGGTGAATACTCAACTGCCTAGCCTGTTTGGCCCAGAGGGCAGCGAAGGAGAGGCGTGGCAAACGTTTGTGCGCTTTAAAGAGTTGTTTGCTGTTAATGGCCTTAACCTAACGAGCTTGGCGCTTTCGGAGCGCTTTGCCTGGCAATTATGGTTAGATAACGGCATTCGCTTGAACTTAGGACGTGAAGAGAAAGCTAAGCGGGTGCAGCGATTTATTGATGTCTATCCACACTTGAAAAAACGTCAAGATGTGCGAGTAGATGTTGTCGATTTACGATATGATACCGGCCTTGCGGTGCAGTTTAAGCCGCTGGATGTAACGGAAGAAGAACAAAAGAGTAAGGCATGACCAAGTCAGTAGAACGTAACCTTGTGATCGGTTTAGATGTGGGCACTGCAAAAGTAGTTGCCACCGTCGGTGAGATCACCGATGACAATAAGCTCAGCATAGTCGGCGTCGGCCGCCAGGTTTCGCATGGCATGGATAAAGGGGGAGTGAACGATCTCAACCTTGTTTCCGAGTCTATTCGTCGTGCCATCGATGAAGCTGAGCTCATGGCTGATTGCCGTATCAGCTCAGTGTATTTAGGTATTTCTGGTAAGCATATTCAATGTCAGAATGAAACCGGTGTTGTGGCGATTAATAACACCGAGGTCACCGACGAGGACATCGATAACGTCATTCATATCGCCCGTTCAGTGCCTATTTCTGCGGAGCGCAAAATGTTGCATGCATTGCCGCAGGAATACAGCATTGATATGCAAGAAGGCATTAAAAACCCGTTGGGTATGAGCGGTGTGCGCATGGAAGCTAAGGCGCATATTATTACTTGCTCAAATGACATGGCCAAAAACATTGAGAAATGTGTTGAGCGCTGTGGCTTACAAGTCGATCAGCTTATCTTTAATGCCCTTGCATCATGCTACTCAGTACTCACTGATGATGAGAAAGAACTGGGTGTTGCGGTGTTAGATATCGGTGGTGGCACCATGGATATCACTATCTACATTAATGGCGCGCTACGCCACTCCGCAGTGATCCCAGTCGCCGGAAACCAGGTGACTGGAGATATCGCGAAAATTTTCCGTACGCCAATTTCGCACGCGGAAGCGATTAAAGTGCAACACGCCTGCGCGAGCAGCCAAATGGCCAGCAACGAAGAGCAAATCGAGGTACCTAGCGTAGGCGGTCGCCCAGCACGCATTATGTCGCGCCACACCTTATCAGAGGTAGTGGAGCCGCGTTTTAGAGAATTATTTGAACTGGCGCTTGAAGAAATTCGGCGCTCAGGCTTAGAAGATCAAATTGCCGCAGGATTGGTTATTACCGGCGGTAGTTCGAAGATGGCCGGTGCCCTGGAAGTGGCTGAAGACATTTTCCAGATGCCGGTACGTATCGGCAGTCCGATAGGGATAAGCGGATTGACCGACTATGTAAACGATCCCTCATTTGCAACCGCTGTAGGTTTGTTACAATATGGTCGGACCATGCAGTCGATCAACGCAACAAAAGCGAAAGCAGACGAGGGTAACTGGTGGAACCGAATCACGAAGTGGTTCCAAGGCGAGTTTTAGTGCTCAAGTCGGAGAGTTAACATGTTTGATATGATGGAAGAACACAGCGAAGAAGCTGTTATCAAAGTAATAGGTGTCGGTGGCGGCGGTGGTAACGCCGTTGAACACATGGTGCAACAGCACATCGAAGGGGTAAAATTTATTACCGCGAACACCGATGCGCAAGCACTGCGTAAATCATCAGCTGACGTTACGGTTCAGCTAGGTACGCAGATCACCTCAGGTTTAGGTGCTGGTGCCAATCCAGATATTGGTAAGAAAAGCGCTGAAGAAGATGCAGAAACCATTAAAAGCGCACTAGAAGGCGCTGATATGGTATTTATCGCAGCCGGTATGGGCGGCGGTACGGGCACGGGTGCGGCCCCAGTGGTGGCGCGTTTAGCTAAAGAGCTCGGTATTCTAACTGTAGCTGTGGTTACCCGCCCGTTTGATTTTGAAGGCAAGAAGCGTGCAGCAGCAGCGGAACATGGCATCGGTGAATTGGCGGAAATTGTTGATTCATTGATTACTATTCCAAATAACAAATTGCTTAAAGTGCTCGGTAAAGGCACAACCTTATTAGACGCTTTCGCTAAGGCGAATGACGTACTTTATGGTGCGGTACAAGGTATTGCCGAGCTGATCACCCGCGCTGGATTGATCAACGTCGACTTTGCTGACGTACGTACGGTTATGTCAGCCATGGGGACGGCGATGATGGGCTCAGCCTCAGCATCAGGTCCTGACCGAGCACAAGAAGCTGCCGAAGCGGCGATTTCAAGCCCGCTCCTTGAAGACGTGGATCTAACGGGTGCAAAAGGCATCTTGGTCAATATTACTGCCGGTATGGATTTATCAATCGAAGAATTCGAAATCGTTGGTAATCACGTTAAAGCCTTGGCATCTGAAAATGCCACCGTGGTCGTTGGTACCGCAATTGATATGGAAATGAGCGATGAACTGCGCGTAACCGTTGTTGCAACGGGTCTCGGTGGTGATCGTCGTCCACAGTTCGGTGTAGTCGACAATGGTTTCAAGCGAGCTTCAGGCTCAGATGTAACTTCTAGCACGAGCAACAACCAGAGCACGTCTATGTTTGTGCCAAGTTTTGCTTCGCAGGGAACTCAAAGCGCTAGCGAAGAGTCCAAGCCGGTAGAAGAGCAGCCTAAAGTCGATAATAGCAGTGCAAGCCCAGCGGCAACGCCGAGCCAAGAAAGCCACAAAGGCAGCGGCAATAGCGCTGGCAGCAAGAAACAAGAAGACGGTGGCGATTACTTCGACATCCCAGCGTTCTTGCGTAAGCAGGCTGATTAGTACAGAAAATAAACTGATTTGTTAACAGCAGCGATGTGTGGTAGAATCCGCCGTCTGACTTTAGTTTAAAGAGTGAGCGAAAGCCTATGATTAAACAGCGTACGATTGCAGAAGTAGTCAAAGCCACGGGTGTTGGGCTTCACAAAGGTGAGAAGGTTTCCTTAACTCTCCGACCTGCGAGCGCAAATACTGGGATAGTATTTCGTCGC
>CEVA01242225.1_pt1 | contig 21954 bp, 17 predicted proteins | sample 361521 | NCBI WGS metagenome assembly CEVA01 (sample SAMEA2622823, study PRJEB7988) | marine metagenome | isolation source: saline water (ENVO:00002010), including
TGGTGAGCGTACGCGTGAGGGTAATGACTTCTATCACGAAATGAACGACTCAAACGTACTCGATAAAGTATCGCTAGTATATGGTCAGATGAACGAGCCACCAGGTAACCGTCTACGTGTTGCTTTGACTGGTCTAACTATGGCAGAGAAGTTCCGTGACGAAGGTCGTGACGTACTATTCTTCGTAGATAACATCTATCGTTATACCCTAGCCGGTACTGAAGTATCAGCACTACTAGGTCGTATGCCATCAGCAGTAGGTTATCAGCCTACACTTGCTGAAGAGATGGGTGTACTACAGGAGCGTATCGCGTCAACTAAGACTGGCTCAATCACTTCAATCCAAGCGGTATATGTACCAGCGGATGACTTGACTGACCCGTCACCAGCAACGACGTTCGCGCACTTGGATGCAACAGTTGTACTATCTCGTGACATCGCGTCACTAGGTATCTACCCAGCGGTTGACCCACTTGACTCATCTTCACGTCAGCTAGATCCGCTTGTTATCGGTCAAGAGCACTACGACATCGCGCGTGGCGTTCAAACCGTACTACAGCGTTATAAAGAGCTGAAAGACATCATCGCCATCCTAGGTATGGACGAGCTGTCTGATGAAGATAAGCAAGTAGTATCACGTGCACGTAAGATCCAGCGTTTCCTATCTCAGCCGTTCTTCGTTGCTGAGGTATTTACAGGTGCGCCAGGTAAATACGTTTCATTGAAAGACACTATCGCAGGCTTTAAAGGCATTCTTGACGGCGAATACGATGAGCTACCAGAGCAAGCGTTCTACATGGTAGGTTCAATCGAAGAAGCTGTTGAAAAAGCGAAAAGCATGTAACTAGGAGGGGAGTATGGCAGCTATGACCGTACATCTTGATGTTGTAAGCGCTGAAGAGATGATTTTCTCTGGCCGCGTAGAATCACTTCAAGTGACAGGTAGTGAAGGTGAGCTTGGTATTATGCCTGGCCACGCACCGCTACTAACTGCCCTCAAACCTGGAATGGTCCGTTTAGTAAAGCAACTAGGTGGTGAAGAAATCATCTACGTTGCTGGCGGTACATTAGAGGTACAACCTCATAATGTAACTGTCCTTGCAGATACCGCTGTACGAGCTGAAGAGCTTGACGAACAAGCGGCAGAGCAGGCTAAGCGTGAAGCGCAAGAGCAAATGGATAAAGCTGGCAGTGGCGAGCTTGATTACCATAAAGCTGCGATCCAACTCGAAGAAGCGCTTGCGCAGCTTCGTGTTATTCGTCAATTGCGTAACAGCTAAACGCTTCCAACCTCATAGGTTTGCAAAAACCCGCGCTTAAAGCGCGGGTTTTTTTATGTCTGTTCTTTCTATGTTCACACTGTTGCAGATACAATGGTCGGTATTGTCGATAGCCATACCAGAACATCGCTGGCGGCTTTTTAGTCAGCTGTGTTCGGACACAGGATGTGCCAACTTAAAGCGTGAGCTGAGTGTGCGCTGTCACGTCGCGAAAAAAGGATATTAGAATGAATTTAACGACTGTAATTTTAGCTGCGGGTAAAGGTACACGCATGCGTTCTAAGTTGCCTAAGGTGCTGCATCCGGTTGCCGGCAAGCCAATGGTTCAACACGTCATTGATAATGCCAAGGCCTTAGGGGCCACCAGCACCAACCTAGTTTATGGCCATGGTGGCGAGTTGCTTAAACAACAACTCGGTCATAATGAGGTCAATTGGGTGCTACAAGAGCAGCAGCTAGGCACGGGCCATGCTGTCGCTGTAGCCAAAGAACATATTGGCGATGACGATAGAGTACTGATTTTATATGGCGACGTGCCACTGACCAAGCAAGAAACCTTAGAAGGGCTATTAAAAGCCACTCCTGAGCGTGGCCTAGCGGTGCTTACCGTGGATTTGGCCGACCCTAATGGCTATGGGCGTATGCTGCGCGATAATGGCAAACTGGTGGGCATTGTCGAGCAAAAAGATGCCAATGAAGAGCAACTGAAAATTACCGAAATTAATACCGGTATCATGGCCTGTCATGGCGGGTTGTTGAAAAAGTGGTTGGGCAATTTATCGAACAGTAATGCTCAAGGCGAATACTACCTTACCGATATTGTCGCTATGGCCCACTCAGAAGGCGTTGAAATCAGTTCAAGCCAACCATCGCACCCTATGGAAGTAGAAGGCGCTAATAATCGCGTACAGCTCGCTCAGTTGGAGCGTGCCTATCAAGGTTGGCAAGCCGAACAGTTGATGATCAACGGTGCGAGTCTAGCCGATCCGGCCCGCATCGATGTACGTGGCACAGTGACCACAGGTCAGGATGTACACATTGATGTTAATGTCATCTTTGAAGGTCAGGTAGAGCTCGGCGACGATGTTGTTATCGGCCCGAACTGCGTACTAAAAGACTGCAAAATTGGTGATGGCGTGGTGATTAAGGCCAATACCTTGATTGAAGATGCCAGTGTCGCTGCGAAGTGCACTTTAGGCCCCTATGCGCGCCTACGCCCTGGGGCAGTTATGGAAGAAGACTCTCATATCGGCAATTTTGTGGAAATGAAAAAGTCTCGTCTAGGAAAGGGCTCAAAAGCAAACCACCTGACCTACTTGGGCGATGCACAGATAGGTGAAAAGGTGAATATAGGCGCCGGCACAATCACCTGTAATTACGATGGCGTTAATAAGTCGCAAACTATTATCGGCGATCATGCCTTTATTGGCTCTAACTCTTCGCTGGTGGCACCGGTAGAAATTGGCGCCACTGCCACAGTGGGTGCCGGCTCAGTCGTGACCACCAATGTGGGCGATAAGCAGCTGGCGGTAGCGCGAGGCAAGCAGCGTAATTTAGACGGCTGGCAACGACCTACAAAAAAGAGCTAAGCTGTTAAGCACTCGCCAAGTGATAATAGAACAAGCCGCGCTATGCGGCTTGTTATTTATAAAAACTATTTTAAAGAAGGTTGCAGAGCCTGCTATAATTACTAGTACGACATATATTTAATTTATGTTTCAAAGTTGATAACATTGCCGAAAAGACTCTAGGATTGAGTCTAAGCTTTTACATTAGCAAGGAGTGCAAAATGCCAGGCCCATTTTTACATCAAAAACCCCACCAACACCCAAGTATCACTCGCGGCCGTAATCAGGCTGCTCTCAGAAGAGATCTAAACAAAGAGCAACACGATATTTATGCACTGACAAAAGAAGAGTTTGTCAGGCTGTGGATTGAGTTTCATAAACGTAGAAATAAAACTATAGAAGAAGTGAAAGACTATTTTTCCAGAGTGACAGCACTTTCTGCAATAGAGAGCGCGGCTTGGTTTGGTGCAAACTTAGGCGCAGCGGTTAAAGATACTAGCTCACTTATAAGGTTAGTAAATGATTTTAAAAAGTCTGGGAATATTCTTGGTGAGTACAACATTGTAACGAAAAAAGGGAAAGAGTATATAGTTTTTAAAGGCAATCACAAATTACGAAGCATAGTTACAAGTGCGCGCTACCCGGTCAAAAGCCCTAAGCTTATGACGGTTGGGGTAGGTCGAGAGGCCATAAAAGCCGGAGCAAAACAAGGTTTTCTGATTTCAATTTTCTTTTCAATTACGTTAAACACGATTAACTGGATTTTTCAGGATGAATACCGATGGACTAATTGGCTAGCTACAACAGCCATTGATGTTGTAAAAGTAGTTATCGCATCATTAGCTGCAGCTGCGGCGGTTGCTATGGCAGGTACCGTAACGGTTATTGCTTTGAGCCTTGGAATAGCAGTGGGTATTATTATGGGGCTAGCTCTCACTTGGGGGGACAGTAAAGTGGGAGTAACAGATGCTTTAGTTGAGGTACTAAACAAGTTTGAAGAGCGTTTAAAGCGCGAAGAGCAGCTAATTAAATACAAAATTGATGAATGTATTCAAGAAATTTATTACGTTACATCCAAAGTCATTGTTAAAACAGTTGAAATAGCAATTTCAGAGCGTTTACGACGCTTGCTAGCTAGTTACCCTTACTCTTATAGGAGATACTATTAAATGCGTGGGGAGGTTGATTCTTTCTATTTGTACTGCCTGGCAGGTATGTTATTAGTCGTTGTTGGACTTACGTGGTTTATGTTAGCAGCTGGATTTGAGATAAATATCACACATTTTACTTACCCAACCAGTGGCTTAAGCCTGATTTTATTTGAGCCAGTTATGTCCGGCTTGATTACTAGTTGGATGATTAGTGTATGTCTTTTAATAAATGGAACCTTGAATACTGTAAAAGCATTTTGGTTAGATAATAAATATATTAATTTGGCTTTAAATTGGCTGAAAATAATATTAGTGGTTCTACTGATACTGACTATTACTCTGGTTTCTGCCAGTTACTTACTCTGGCCATTATGGGCGTCACACAATGGTTATCAGCCCTGTCCTAGCTTTACCTTATTTTTTACAGATCCTGTTACTACTGCTTGGGTGACGGACATTGAAATCTGTCATAATGACAAGGTTGATGGTGTATTAAAAAACAACTTGCATGAGACTGTGTTGCGTGCCAATGAGCTTATTGAAAACCTGAAGTAGTAGGTTTTAAAGTAGTTAAAACAAGCCGCGCTATGCGGCTTGTTCTATTTTTACGCAGCCCCATGAACTAAATAGTCGTATCTGCAGTCCTTATAAGGTGATGTTATTTATGTAGCATAGGGATATGTTTTTACGCGCCTTACTCATTTCAATTACTTGCCATATGTTAATTCTTGGGTATGTGTTGAGCACCGCCACTCCGGCGGTAATGCGAGCACATCAGCAAGAGCCACCGGCAACAATGCAGGTGGTGATGATTCGCTTGCCACCGCCAGAAAATAAGAACCAGCAGCCCGTGCATGCGCCAGAGACGATTAAGCCGCAGCGCTCAGCCACGCTCGCTCAAAAAGAGGAAGGTGAAGGAAAAGCTAATCAGCATGGTGAAGCTCTTAGAAACCGTGCGGCTGCTGCTGAAAAAGCAGACAAAACCCTGGTGAAAATAAACCCTTATGCGCACTTTGAGCAACGTGTCACTCGTGCGTTTGCAAAAACGCAGTCATCAGCTGGGGTGGGCAAGGTACAGCTTGATGAGCTTCCTCGTTACTCCGGTCCAGATATCACATCAGTGCAGCAATCAACAGGCGCGATGCAGGTGCTCGCCGGTGACAAGGTGACGGGTAACTATCTATTACGCCAAGATGGGCGCTGTTTTGTCATGGATGCTTCTTCACCGATGGCACAAGCGGATATGCCTGCAGGTGAAGTCATTTGCCCGCATCTCAAACAAAGAAAGCAGGCCGCCTTTGATGCGGCCATGAGTAAATGGTTGCAGGATTAACTGCGTGATAGAAACACAGTGAGGGTGTCGCCAACCTGTAATATATTGCTTGAAAGGTTGTTCCACTGTTTTAATTTGGCAATGCTCACTTGGTACTGGCGGGCAATTTTCCATAAGCTTTCACCCGAGCTGACCTTATGTTCGATTTGCTCATCGGCTAATACCGGTAAAATCAGCTTATCACCAATGCGAATACGATCGGAGCTAAGGTTATTGAACGTCTTTAGCTGTTTAACACTAAGCGCATAACGCTCGGCAATAACACTTAAACTATCTCCTTTAGCAATGGTGTAATGCTGCCATTGGCTGTAATCACTACTTTGTTGTTTGGCAATGGCTTGCTGCCAGTGTTGTTGCTTCGCCTTGGGTACGACTAAATGCGGAGCATCGATGATCGCCGGAAAGCGGATTACGCCGTGATTGAGGTCTTGCACATCTTGCCATTGCGACTTATCGGCTAAAATAACCGCGCCTTTGATGGGGAGAGGCGAAATGGCTGGGCTGTTATCAATTGCTGGGAAGTCCATTTTTTCATGTTTTAGCAAATGCACTGCAGCAAGCAGTTTGGGCACATATTTGCGCGTTTGTTTGGGCAGTTTGAGCGCGAAAAAGTCCGTGCTTTTCCCCGCTTTTTTATTGGCCGCAATAGCATTGCGCACTCGGCCTTCACCAACATTGTATGCAGCAATAGTATGATACCAGTTGCCATCAAAACGCTTATACAGGTATTCAATAAAGTCCAGCGCCGCCGCTGTACTGTCGAATACATCTTGACGGCCATCGTACCAAGGCGTGATTTTAACGCCAAAGTATTGAGCAAGCGAAGGCGTTAACTGCCATAGGCCGCTAGCATGCTTGTGAGAGTAGGCACTGGCATCAAAGTCACTCTCAATCAGTGGCATTAGCGCTAACTCTATTGGCAGGTTTCGCGCTTCTACCTCTGTCACTATATGATACAGGTAAGGTTCGGCACGACGGCTTATTTCATCCATATAATTAGGATGTGATAAATACCAATCAACGCGCTTTGTCACATCCGGGTGAGTCGAGTCTGCAAAGCTCAATTGCATACGGATACGCTGCCATACATCGTCCACTTGTTGCGGTGTTTGTTGAGGTTGTTGCGGCTTTTTCGATTGCACTGACGGCGGTACCGCCTTTTCACTTACACTTGGGGATTGAGCCTCGGTTTTTATGGTGTCTTTGTTTACAGGGGGCTGAGGCTTTGAGCTCATGCTCTGGCAACCCGCGAGGAACAAAAAAACTAATAGCGCTGAAATTCGATACATAAATGCTACTTAAATTATAAACTGAATTCGGTCATTTTCGGCGAATCAGCTTAGCGTTGGCACCTTAACATAAGGTGAGCTAAATCTGAGCGGCCGCTGAAGCGAGGGCTTACCAAACGCGCCCTCAGATCTCATTGGTGTTATCCAAAGACGCAGCGTAAACATGCCCCTTGGGGTTGCTCATGGTAGGTTAGGTCGCCACCATGGCTAACCATAATTTGTTTGCTCAGCGCTAAACCTATCCCTGAACCTTGCTGTTTAGTGGTGAAAAAAGGCACGAACATCATTTCTTGAGCTTGTTTACTGATGCCACCACCGGTATCACACACGGCAATGTATAACTGCCCTTGGCTATTTTTATCAACAACCATAGACAAGGTTTTGTCTGCACAGTTCACACTCATTGCTTCTATGGCATTTTTGATCAGATTAATTAATACCTGCTCAATTTGCTGGGCATCACACATCACTAAAGTGTCGCTGTGGGTTTGTAGCTCTAGAGTAATATGCTGCTGCTCCAAGTCTGTTTTGAAGAGGGCACAACAACGTGTTACCACATCTGCAAGAGATTGCGCCTTGAGATCTGGCTTGGGCAGATTACTGATCGATCGAAAACGTGCGATAAAGGCGCTTAACCCTTCAGTGCGGCTATGCAGGGTTTGTAAAGCAAGTGCTAAGTCTTCTTTATCTTCGCTATCAGTAAAATTCAGTCCTTGTGGCAACAGACCGGTGCAGGTGTGTGCCAATGATGACAGTGGGGTAATCGAGTTGGCAATTTCGTGCGTGAGAACGCGCGTTAAGCGCTTATAGGCTTGTTGTTCTTTCAGTAGTAATTGCTCATGAATCGACTGCAAAGTCACAATTTTTAGCTCTTGCCCTTGGATGGTGGCCAAACTTATTTGTATAGACAAGGTGTCCTGCTGTTCTCCTCGCTGCCATAGAGCTGTTGATTGACACTGACTGTGTGCTTCACTAATAAACTCACCGAGCTGCGCTAACGATTGCAGATCTTTCACAGGAGCCCCGAGCAGCCTTGCGACAGCCGGGTTTTGTTCAATAATATTGCCCTGCGCATCGAACACTAACACCGCCATATCGATATGGATTAGCAGGGTTTGCATAAACTGGGCTTGTTGCTCCGCAGCCAACCGGGCTTGCAAGATTTGCTCTTTAACTTCGTTATACTGTACCCGCATAGGATGGTTGCGAGGCAACCCCAGGCTACTATCCCCGTTAGCCAAGGCTTTAAGTGCTAATTGCGCTTGGCGGCTTTGGCGTTTAAACAGCACTAAAATACTGCAAATGCAGGCCAGTGCGACCAATATCATACCTGTGGTTAGCGCCGGTAATTGTAAGCTGTACCAACTATATTGGGCGCCTAATGCCGTGAGTATAACGCCAGCTAACAATAACGACAGTTTTGTATTTGCAGACATCAGTGTTAAAGCCCGTATTTTTCTAAGCGTCGATACATGGCACCACGAGTCAGCCCTAATGCTTTAGCGGCGTGGCTCACATTACCTTGGAAGTGAGTGAGTGCAGCGCGAATTGCGCGATGTTCAAGCTCTTCTAGGTTGAAGGTATCATATTGCTCACCTTGCTGTGGTGCTACGCTACCGGTGGTCGCCGGTGCGCTAATAACTGAGCCAATATCTAGCTCAGTGCCGGTAGAGAGGATCACCGCTCGTTCTATTGCATGCGCTAGTTCGCGTACATTGCCTGGCCATTGATAGCTACTTAACGCCTGCATGCTGGAGTTGCTAACGCTAAGTTCGCGTTTGTATTTTTGGCCAAAATGGTTGAGGTAGTAGTCAACCAGTAAAGGAATGTCCTGATGACGCTCGCGCAGTGGCGGCAGGGCGATTTCCACGGTATTGATTCGATACAGTAAATCTTGGCGAAAACGGCCTTCGCCGACCGCCTCATGTAAATTATCATTGGTGGCGCTGATTAAACGAATATCGACATCGATGGTTTTGCTGCCACCAATGGGTGTAATTTGCCGATTTTGCAATGCTGCCAAAAGCTTCACTTGTTGCTCCAGCGGCAAATTGCCCAGTTCATCCAAGAATAAACTGCCACCGCCAGCGAGTTCGAAGCGGCCAACGCGGTCTTCTTTGGCATCAGTGAAAGCGCCTTTTTTATGGCCAAATAATTCGCTCTCCATCAGTGATGCGCTCATGGCTCCCATATCAACGCTAATAAAAGGGCCGCTATGACGTAGGCTTTGCTGGTGGATAGCATGGGCGGTGAGTTCTTTACCGGTACCACTTTCACCGGTGATAAGAATATTGGCGTCGGTTTGGGCTGCTCGCTCGATGGTATTGAATACTTTTAACATCGCATCGCTTTGCCCTAAAAAGGCAAACTTATTGCTATTTAACGCATCATTTAAGCCTTGGGTTTGGCGCTTCAGCTGACCCACTTGGCGCTTATCTTTGGCGTGGCTAAAAGCAGCAGCCACACTGGCTAACAGCTGATCGTTTTGCCATGGCTTGGCGATAAAATCTGCGGCACCAGCCTTTATTGCATCTACAGCCAGTTGAATGTCGCTATATGCAGTCATAAGCAGCACCACGATAGTGGGGTCTTGTGCGGCGATTTTTTTTAGCCAGTAGAATCCCTCTTGGCCACTGATGGAGTCTTGGGTAAAGTTCATATCCAATAAAATCACATCAATGGGCTGGTCAGCCTGTTGTTGCTCGTTAACAATACCTTCTATATCAAAAGGGTTGTCTGTGGTTTTAACGCTTTGATAATGCTGTTTAAGTAATAAACGCGCGGCGATAAGAATATCGGGGTTGTCATCAACCACTAGTATAGAGCCTGCCTGTTTCATATCCCTGCCTTGGCTTTTTCTTTTTAGCCTACCCCAGTTATTCATTCCCTGTCCACAAATGGGCACTGTAAAGAATTGAGGTGTTCTATAAGCGGACACCTTATTGCTCAAAATAATCTTGTTTTAACAATAACACACTGAAATATATGGAAATTAAATTTTGGCACGGAGCTTGATAGTTACCCTGTATATAGCGAACACATATATTGGGTGACTGAGATGGATAGAAAAATAGAATCATCAGGCTTAAAAAAGCACGCGAAGAAAGTCGCAATGTCGGTTATTGCTCTCAGTGTTGCGGCCGCTGCTTACGGGTTTAGTCAAAGCTCTTCACAAGGTCGTAGCCAAACGGTTAATGCCAGTAATTTAACGGTAAGCACCGTGAACCAAGGCGAATTTGTCGATGCACTAAGTTTACGTGGACAAGTAGTACCAAAAACCACCATCTACCTCGACACTATTGCCGGTGGGCAGGTGGAAGAGCGTCTTGTAGAGCAGGGTGAGTTTGTCAAAAAAGGTCAGCCTCTGGTGCGTTTAAGTAACACCAACTTACAACTTGATGTGATGAGCCGGGAGGCACAAGTTACTGAGCAACTTAACTTTCTGCGTAACACCCAGATGAATATGGAGACCAGCCGCTTAAACTTACGCCGAGATTTATTAGAAATTGAACTGAAAATCACCCACCTAACTCGCCGCCTTAAGCAAACTGCGCCGCTGGTAGAAAAAGGCATGCTTTCTCAAGAGCAGCTCTCTGAGTTAAAAGAAGACTTGGCTTATTATCAAGCGCGTAAAGAGCTCACTATTGAGCGCCAACAGCAAGAGAAAAGCATTCGCGAAGTGCAGTTGGCACAGCTACAAGATAGTGCTGAAATGCTCGAGAAAAACCTTCAGTTTGCGCGCCGCAACCTCGATAACTTGCTGATCACTGCCCCAGTGGACGGGTATTTGAGTGAGTTGGATGTCGAAATTGGCGCATCAAAGAGCCGTGGCGCGCGTTTAGGTCAGATTGATATACCCAATGAGTACAAGCTAGTGATCCGCTTAGATGAGTTTTATCTCAGCCAAGTACGCTCTGGTATGGAGGTCATTATTGAGCTTGAACAAGGGGATGTCAGCGCCACAGTCACCAAAATAGACAGTCGCGTACAGCAATCACAATTTCAAATTGAAGTCGAACTGCCAGAGCAAGCGAGCAACATAAAACGGGGGCAGAGCTTGGATGTCGAGCTGATGCTTGGCGGCAGTCAAGATAATGCGCTGTTGTTGTCGCGAGGCGCATTCTTTAGCAGCTCAGGCGGTAACTGGGTGTATGTCATGAATGATGATAATAGTGGCGCTGTTCGCCGCGATATTCGCCTAGGCCGAAAAAACCAAGGTTATTACGAAGTGCTCAGCGGTCTTGAACCCGGTGACAAAGTGATCACCTCAAGCTACAGCAACTTCGATAAAGCACAACAATTACAATTTTAAAGGAACAATGATGATCAAGCTAACTAACTTATCGCGCGTATTTCGCACTCAAGATGTTGAAACAACTGCACTTAATGATATTAACCTCAGCGTTAAAGAGGGTGATTTTTTGGCCATTATGGGCCCTTCAGGCTGTGGTAAATCTACCTTGTTATCTATCCTTGGCATGCTTGACTCGCCAACTAGCGGACAGTTTGAGTTTCTGGGTGAGGACATTGCTGGCTACAACGAAAAGCAATTAGCGCAGCTGAGAAAAGCCAGCATTGGCTTTGTGTTTCAAAGCTTTAACCTTATTGATGAGCTCACTGTGTATGAAAACGTTGAGCTGCCGCTGCAATATCAAAAAATAGATAAAGCTGAGCGCAAGCAACGTGTTGAAGCCATTTTAAAGCGTGTAGGCATCGATCACCGTGGCGATCACTTACCGCAACAGCTTTCCGGTGGTCAGCAGCAGCGCGTCGCCGTCGCGCGAGCACTGGTAATTAATCCTAAGCTGATCCTCGCCGATGAGCCCACCGGTAATTTGGACTCTAAAAACGGGGATGAAGTCATGACCATGCTGCGTGAACTCAATCGCGAGGGCACCACAGTGATCATGGTGACGCACTCAGAGAAAGAAGGAAACTATGCCGACCGCCTAGTTCGCCTGCTTGATGGCCAAATCATGGTAGATAAAGCCAATGCCGCTAATCCTGCGGTTAATACAGAGGTGGCATAGCCATGATCTTAAGTTACATAATTACGGCGCTGCGTGCTTTTAAGCTACAAAAGCAGCACTTCGCGCTCAACGTGTTTGGTTTGAGCGTGGGCTTAGCCGCAGCTATTTTGGTAGCGCTTTTTGCCGTTAATGAGCTTTCCTATGACGCGCAGCAGCCTGACGCTGAGCGGGTTTATCGCGTCGGCCAAGACTTTAGCAAACTTGGCTTGGCAGTGATCCCTATCTCTAACTACACGCAGGCGAAAAATGCGCAAAGTTACAGTCAAATCGAGGATGTGTTTGCCCTAACTTTGTCGGAACAAACTCAGGCCACCCCTGCCAACGTGACCTATCGCTCCCAAGGTTATAAGTTGGATGGCTTGTTTGGCGCCACCGCTAATATTGAGCGTTTTATTGCCTTGCGCACCTTAGATGGCTCATTAGGTCAGGCGTTGAGTACGCCAAATGGCTTGGCATTGAGCGAATCCGAGGCACTGCGTATCTTCGGGAAGGTGAATGCGGTGGGTGAAACCTTGGTGCACGAGCATGGCCAGTACACCGTGCGAGCCGTGTTTGCCGATTTGGCCGACAACACCCATTTTGCCTTTAAGTCCCTGGCCTACTTTGAACATAACCCGGAAAACCTGCGTGCCAATCACAGCTATGTGTATTTAAAGCTGGCTCCTAACACCGACACCCAGGCTCTGGCGAAAACGCTCACAGAGCAGTACTTCGCTAACGATGAAAGCTATCAGGTGAGCATTGAGTTACACCCACTGCGTGATCTGCATTTAACCGCTAAATCACCGTTTGAAATGAAAACGGGGGGAGCTAAACAGGTGGTAGTGATTTGTGCAGGGCTGAGTGTATTGCTGATTCTTATTGCCGGCTTTAACTTTATTAATATGACCGTGGCGCAATCGGCTAAACGCGCCAAAGAAGTGGGTGTGCGCAAGGCCCTAGGTGCAAGCAAAGCCCAGCTTGTGACGCAGTTCTTATCAGAGTCGGTGTTGGTATCGCTGCTGTCCATGGTGCTCGCGTGCATTGCCGTTGAGCTTATTCTCCCTAGCTTTAATGCCTTGGTAGACAGAGAGCTGGTGGTTAACTACGCCTCTATGTTTAGCGTTGTGGTGCTGGCGGTGGCCGTAGCGGTGGGCTTACTTGCAGGGCTGTATCCTGCCTTCTTTATTTCGTCATTTAGCGCGAAACGGGTGTTAAGTGGCGATTTACAACGAGGTAATACCGCAATATTCGTTCGTAAGAGCTTACTTACCTTACAGGCCTCGTTATCTATAGCTTTAATTATTGCTACTGTGACTTTGCAGCAGCAATTAGCCTACTTACAAAGCTTACCTTTGGGGTATGAAACGCAACAGCGCTTAGTTATCTCTGAGTTGCCGCGCAAAATGGTGCTGACCAAAGAGCGCAGTGCTTTAGTTAAAAACCTCGCTGCAATTGAAGGCGTAAACAATGTCAGTGTGGTGGATACTCAGCTCACTGTCTCAATCAATAATACCGTGGCACCGGTGTGGCCTAATGGTGAGAGCACTGAAGGCTTAACGCCAATTATAGGTACCGATTTTAATGTTGTGGAAACCTTAGGTCTTAAGCTCATTGCCGGTCGTGGCTTTAGCGCCGAGTATGCTGGTGATTGGGCGCAGCGAATTAACGGTACCACTCAGGTTGGCACCTTGGTAACCGAATCTATTGCAAAGCAAGCGGGGTATTCACAGCCGAGTGAGATGGTGGGTAAAACCATCACCACTCAAGGGCAAGGGATGGCAATGCGAGTGGTCGGTGTGGTAGCCGATGTAAAAGTGGGCAATGCCCAAGATGCAAACTCGAACATCATGTTCCTATGTGGGCTGAGTTATGGCCCTGTGGCTGAGGTCATAATGAATATCGATCAGCAAAACTTGCCATACATTCAGCAGCAAGTAACAACGGTATTAGCCAATCATGCCAAGATTTATGAGCCTAAAATCAGTTTACTTTCAGAGGACTATACAAACTTACTGCGTGGCGATGAGCGCGTGTCGCAAGTGGTGTTTATATTCACTGCGTTGGCCGTGTTCTTAACCTGCTTAGGCACCTTTGGTTTGGCGTCATTCGCGACTATTCGCCGACAAAAGGAAATTGCTGTACGCAAAGTTCTTGGCGCCTCTCGAACCAGTATTATCAACATCTTAGCTAAAGAATTCTTACTGCTAGTGGCGCTGAGCATTGCTATAGCCTATCCAGTGACCTACTGGCTGGTGGGTGATTGGCTAGCAAATTTCAACGACCGTATTGAGCAGGCTATCTGGGTGTATGGCATTGCCGCTCTCGCTGTTGCCGGTATTACCTGGCTGACGGTTGCGGGATTAGCCTTTAAAGCGGCCAGTACGCGCCCTTCATTAACACTGAGATACGAATAAGGTGTAGGCGGCGCCATTAGGGCGTCGCCGCAAAAAATCACAATGATAAAAAACATATGCAATATGCCGGCGAACAACAATAACGACTTCGAAGTGGCGAACAATAGCGCACGAAGCAGAAAGATATTGGCATTACTCAGCTTGTATATACATCAGCAGGAGTGCACTTATGCTCACTAGTTACTTATCGGCTGCGCTACGCGCATTCGTAACCCATAAACAACATTTTTTATTAAACGTATTTGGCCTGGCGGTGGGCTTGGCTGCGGCTATTTTAATGGCCCTATTTGCCCGTTTTGAGGCCAGTGTAGACGCGCATCAGCCCCAGGCTGAGCGCACCTATCGGTTATCGCAACATTTTCGTGAAATGGGGGTGAATGCGCCGGTGACTAATTACTACGCAGCGCAAGAGGTGGCAAAAAATGGTGCGGTAGACGATATCTTTGCCTTGAAAATGCACCCTCGGCTATCCGGTGACTTTAGCGCCCACGGCAACTATTACAAAATGGAAGATCTATTTGCCACAGGCACCAATATCACCGACTTTGTTGCGCTCGATGTGCTGTTTGGTGATTTGCAGCGCACGCTGAGCGCACCGAACAGAATCGCGTTGAGCGAACATGAAGCCATACGTATTTTTGGCCAGGCTAATGCCATTGGTGAGACCTTAAGCAAAGGGCAAACGACCTACACAGTTACCGCCGTATTCGCCGATTTGCAAGATAATACCCACTTTGCTTTTTCCGGGTTAGTGGCAATGCAGGACGAAAATCCCAATTACCAGCTCAATAACTTTTATGTGTATGTACGCTTTGCTGCCGACGCTGATATCAAAGCCGAGCAAGCACGTTTTGCCGAGGCTTACCCTGAACTTGTTTATCCAGATCAGCCGCTCGGTTTCGTGACCTTATCCTTTGAGCACCTACCTGGCATTCACCTGCATTCCGATAGCCGTTACGAACTTAAAGAAAATGGCTCGTACACCGTGGTATTGATCAGTTTTTCGCTGAGTATTCTATTAATCGTGTTGGCGGCTTTTAACTTCATTAATATGAGCATCGCGCAGTCGGCTAAACGAGCCAAAGAGGTGGGTGTACGCAAGGCGCTGGGGGCGAGCAAGGCGCAAATTATTAATCAATTCCTAGTGGAATCCTTATTGGTAACTAGTGTGGCAGCGGTGCTTGCGTGCGCGCTACTGGAATTAGCATTACCAGCGTTTAACCAATTGGTAGGACGCACTTTGGTGATCAACTATTTTTCAGAGTTTGGCATTATTTTAGTCGCGGTCGTGGTATCGGTGGGCGTGTTAGCTGGCGCGTACCCCGCATTTTTTATGTCGGCCTTTAGCGCGAAACGCGTGCTCAGCGGTGATATTCAGCGCGGTCGTACTGCTATTCTGGTGCGCAAGTTGTTGCTGACTTTGCAAGCCTCTTTATCTATTGCCCTGATCATCGGTGCATTCTCCTTGCATCAGCAACTTAGTCACTTGCAATCGCTGGCGGTTGGCTATGAAAAACAATACCGTTTAGAAGTGGATGATATCCCGGCTAGGCAATTGTACTTCAAGCACAACAATGTCTTGAGTCAGCGCATCAATGCTGTACCAGGGGTGATCTCTAGTAGCATTACCGATGCCTCTTTTACCTCGTCATTCAACACCAGCTTTACTGTGACTTCGGATAACGGTGAGTTAAATGATGCTGTGATCCCTTTTATTGGCGTGGGCTTTAATATTGCTAAAACCGCTGGGCTAGAGGTTATCGCTGGGCGCGACCTGAGCGCCGACTACGGCAGTGATTGGCATAGCTTAGGCGACGATGGCAACGGCCGGGCTGGGGTGCTGGTATCGCAATCATTCGTTAAAGTGGCCGGGTATGAGAGTGCCGAGCAAGCCATTGGCAAAGAGCTTTACAGCAGCTCCGGAGACAATCAGGAAGTGCTCAAAATTGTGGGCGTGATCAATGATGTTACCATTGGTTCAGCACGTGAGGCTTCGGCATCGCCATTAATTTTGGTGTGCGGCTTTAGCTGGGCTAACGAGGGCAAGTTGATTATTAACTTTGAGCCGAGCCAGCTTAACGCAGTAAAAACGCAGGTGCAGCAGATCGTCAGTGACCAGTTAAATGTGCACAATGCTGATATTGAGCTGGTAGCAGATAACTACCGCGCGTTATATAAAAACGATGAACGTGTTTCCACCTTAGTTGCCATCTTCTGTATTTTGGCAATCTTATTAACCTGCCTAGGTACCTTTGGATTAGCTGCATTTTCGACCTTACGCCGTCAAAAAGAAGTGGCTGTGCGCAAAGTTCTTGGTGCGTCTAGGTTAAGTATCGTTAACTTGCTCGCCAAGGAGTTCCTCCTGCTGGTGGCCATAAGTACTGCCATTGCCTTTCCGTTAACCTACTGGCTAGTAGGTGACTGGCTGGCCAACTTTAACGAGCGTATTGATCAGGCTATATGGTTTTACGCTGTCGCCGCCGCTTTGGTAGCCATGATCACCTGGTTAACTGTGGCTAGCCTCGCCTTTAGAGCGGCTAGCACTCGGCCTTCGTTAACGCTGCGCTATGAATAATTAACTCAACCCTACTCAAAGCGCACGAAAGTGCGCTTTTTTTAATCCATTCCCGCTGTTGCTGCGTTTAACAGTTAATAGACCGAGGGAGTGCAACCTATGCAAGCAAATCAACTTAAAGCCGCGTTAGCCGATAGCCAATATCGCGCCATCATCCTTAGTTATGCCGATGCTAATCATTATTTAGCCGGAGCCCTTGATACCGACGGTAATTATCATATTCTGAGCGATAACAACGACGCATTGAAACCCTTTAATTCCTTGCGTGAAGCCGAGTGTGCGCTGGTCGAACTCGGCGCGACTCAAGCATTATTGAAAATGCAGTCTGCGTATGAAGAAATAGGACCCAGTGATTTTTGTGGTGATGGCATCAGCAATATGGAAATTCGTCAGCTCAAGCGAGCCGGCTCAACGGTGTAGCGCTGCTACACACGGCAGTAGCAGCCAGAGACCTTGCTTACTAGCATCGAGCTGTGGAAGCCATTTTCGTAGTTGCTTATAACAGTATCAATAATGCCATCTTCGATGGCACATCCGAGCCCAACAGAGAGAGGGCCAGCGTAAAGCACGCTGCCCTGCGCTAACATAATGGCTGCGGGCACAGCAGGTAGCAGGCCTGTGGGCAGTGACGATGCATCGACCTGGCGAACCTGTATTCCTGCTCGGCGAGCATCAGCTATGACCTTACTTTGGTGAGGCGCAGCGACTTGTTGGCAACGACATTGCTCATTGCTTACCAACAGCAAGGTGGCGCTGTGCTTTTCACTATCAATATCTGCCAATACCGGCAGTAACGAGCGTTGCCACTGAGGCTGTTGCAATATGTTATTTGGATCAAATACAGTGGCCCGTTTATCGACCACAAACCACAAAGCCACTGCACTACACAGCAGCCACAGGCCGCTGATAGCCAACTTAAACACTTGTTTGTTAGCGCTGGACAAAACGAGATACCTGGGCCTTCAAACCTTCTAAAGCATTGAGCATATTGGCCACCTGCTCATCAAGTTGATGGATGTTGATGCTGTCTTTTTCTGATAGTTCGCGGACATGAACGCTTTGCTGGGCTATTTGCTGAGTATTGCTGGCTTGCTGCAAAACAATGTCTTTAACATTATCAGAATCATCCTTAATCACTATCATGGTTTGTTCCACCGCTGAGATAGCCTCCAGGACTGAGGAACTCAGTTGCTCGACAATATTCACTTTATCAATGCAGTGCCCCATGGAGGTGGTCGATTTATCACTGTTAGCGACCAGCTCTTTAAGCGTATGTGCTATTTTGTCGGTGGCTTGCTTTGAGGTATTGGCAAGCGATCTTACTTCATCGGCAACCACCGCGAAGCCCCGGCCTTGTTCACCCGCCCGGGCTGCCTCTATAGCGGCATTCAATGCTAATAGGTTGGTTTGCTCGGCAATGGCATTAATGTCATTGAGCAGGTTAGAGATAAGCGCACAGCTAGACTCCAAATCCTTTAACTGCTGCTGCGTGGTGTCGAGCATTTGCGCTAAAGCATGGCTTTGTGCGTCGGTCTCATGGACTTCTTTCATGGCACCTTGCAGTTGCGTTGAAATCATCGAGTATTGATCGGCCACGTGCTCGCTTTGGCTTTGAACCTGGCTAAAGCCATCACTCACTTGCTCTCCCGCTTGAGAAATCAGGTTATTTTGCGTTTGTTTATGCTCGGCGTTTTGGGTGAGTAATTGTTGTAGCTCAGCCACCTTGGTGGCGCCTTGAATAAGCGCTTGCTGCTCTTTATGGACCGAATCAACAACGCTACTGAGTTGATCGAGTAGGGTATTGAATTGTGCCAGTGCATTGCTATCTTTCGCATCAATACGCACAGAAAGGTCTAGCTTCATTGGGTCACGGGCTATCTTTTCTATGGCAGACTCCAGCGCTTTTCCACCTTGATATTCCTGATACAGCATGTGCGCGATATAAGCAGCAATGAGTGCTTCTGCGGTGGCGTATACAGCGTGGATAAGCACGGTACTAAAGGCGAGTCTTTGTGGGTCGAATACGTAAACGCCCACATCGCCCGTTTGCATAAAGTAAAAACTGATGTGATGCGCAGCGACTAATAAAAGTGCGGTGATAAAAATGCGCCAGTTTTTAAAAATGACCAAAATCGCCATAAAAATAAAAATCTCAAAATGCACTTCAATCAGGCCGTAGGCTTGATGAATATGCAAAAACGAAAACATCATCAGTGCTGCGGCACTCACATGGTGTGTCAGCCGACTTTGCGGGGCGCTTTTAAGCAGGTATATAGGTAAAGAAGCGATAATAAAGCTGATCACTAAGCCTTGTCCGATGTTGTCGTAATACAAACCCAGTGCCAGCGACTCAATGGTGAGAATAATAAACAGCGATATGAACAATGATGAGGATTTAACCAAGTTGAATTTCCTTTATTAAACACTCCGTTGTTTTAGGCTAGGCGCTGGCAAGAGCAAGCGCAAATTAAGTAATGAAATTATTACGTTGGTCGGCTCAGTGTTGATCACTGACTGATTGCGCTTAAGCTGCAATTAAGCATTTTGCGACTATTTTTATGTGCATACCATTTGTGCATTGAGCTTGACATAAAGTTTCGACTATAATGGCTTATCTTTCGAATCGAAACTTAAGTGTAACTGAATGACTAAGCGCAATACCCAGCAACGCCGCCATACTATTCTTAGCCAAGTTAATGAAGTGGGTGAAGTCTCGGTAGAGGCGTTAGCGGAGCAGCTGCAAACATCAGAAGTTACGATTCGAAAGGACTTAGCAACACTTGAGAAAAATGGCCTCTTGCTACGTCGATACGGCGGCGCGATTGCCTTACCCAATGAAATCGTTGCCAGTGAAGAGCCGCAAGACTCAGCCCGTAAACGCGCTATTGCCAAGGCAGCCGCTCAGCTTATTAAAGATCATCACCGTATTATCATCGATAGCGGGCGCACCACCGCCGCCTTGATCCCTGAACTGGCGAGCAAACGAGGCCTAGTGGTGATGACCAATGCCATTAATGTTGCTAATCGCTTACTGGCGTTAGAGAACGAGCCGACCTTATTGATGACCGGTGGCACTTGGGACCCACATTCAGAGTCTTTTCAAGGGCAAGTAGCAGAGCAGGTATTGCGCTCATATGATTTCGATACTTTATTTATCGGTGCTGATGGCATCGATGTTTCCCGTGGAACCACTACTTTCAACGAACTTATCGGCCTAAGCCAAGTGATGGCTGAAGCGGCTCGTGAAGTGGTGGTGATGGTGGAGTCTGACAAGATAGGCCGCCGTATCCCAAATTTAGAACTGCCTTGGCACAAGGTCAGCACTCTGATCACCGACAACACACTGGCTGCAGACTTGCGCCAAGAGATCAGCGCGCATGGCGTACATTTAATTTGCGCCAAGGTATAAACACATAACCCGACCGACAACATCGGGCTTTTTAACAACACATACTGTGCAAATGGAGAATCTATGTGTGGAATAGTAGGGGCTGTCGCCGAACGCCCTGTGAACCGAATTTTAATTGAGGGCCTTAAGCGCCTTGAATATCGTGGCTACGACTCAGCAGGCGTAGCGCTATCGCAACAAAGCACCTTAAATTGCGTTAAAGCTTTGGGTAAGGTGGCGGCGTTGGAAAGTGCGCTCAATGAAGCCAATGTTTCCGGCACAACGGGCATTGCCCACACTCGCTGGGCGACCCATGGTGGCGTTACCGAAGCCAATGCCCACCCGCATGTCTCTAACAGTGAATTAGCACTGGTTCATAACGGCATTATTGAAAACCATGCGAGCTTGCGCGAAGCGCTACAAGGCGATGGCTACGAGTTTGTATCGCAAACAGATACCGAAGTTATGGTGCACCTTATCCATCAATTGCGCCAACAGCACAACTCCTTGCTCAGTGCCGTACAAGCGGCGGTGAAACAACTAGAGGGTGCCTATGGCACGGTGGTATTTGATAAAGCTAACGATAATGAAGTGATTGTTGCGCGCTCAGGAAGCCCGCTAGTTATTGGCCTTGGGCTCGGCGAGAACTTTATTGCCTCTGATCAGCTTGCACTATTACCCGTGACCCGCAGCTTTATCTTCCTAGAAGAGGGCGATGTGGCACGTATTACCCGCGATAGCGTGGAAATATTCGATAGCAACGGTCACAGTGTTGAGCGTGAAGTGGTGGAGTCTAACATTACCCAAGATGCCTCTGGCAAGGGCGACTACCGCCATTACATGCTGAAGGAAATTTACGAGCAGCCATTGGCAGTGCGTAATACCTTGGATGGTCGTTTGCACGATGAGCGCGTTAGTGTTGATGCCTTTGGTGAGGGCGCAACGCAAATTTTTAAAGACGTAAAACACGTGCAAATTATCGCCTGTGGGACCTCGTATCACTCGGGAATGGTCGCGCGTTACTGGCTAGAGCAGTTTGCCGGCGTTAGCTGTAATGTCGAAATTGCCTCAGAATTCCGCTATCGCGAGTCGTTTGTGCACGAAAACAGCCTATTAGTAACGATTTCCCAATCGGGTGAAACGGCTGATACCTTGGCTGCCTTGCGTTTGGCTAAAGAGCAAGGGTACATGGCGTCAATGACCATTTGTAACGTACCGGGCTCATCGCTGGTACGCGAGTCTGATTTAGCCTTTATGACCAAAGCAGGGGCTGAAATTGGCGTGGCTTCAACAAAAGCCTTTACCACTCAGTTAGTTGGCTTATTGATGCTAACGGCGTCTATCGCCCAAGAAAAAGGCCTTAATCAACGTGCTATTGTAAGTGCCATTAAGACCTTACCTAACAAGCTTGAAGAAGCGTTGACCTTGGCCGAGGGCATTGAGGAGTTAGCGGAAGAGTTCGCCGACAAACACCACTCGTTATTCCTAGGCCGTGGCTCGCAATACCCGATTGCTATGGAAGGGGCGTTGAAACTCAAAGAAATTTCCTACATTCACGCCGAAGCCTATGCTGCGGGTGAGCTCAAACATGGCCCATTAGCCTTGATTGACGCCGATATGCCGATCATCGTCGTGGCACCAAATAACGAGTTGCTCGAAAAGCTGAAATCGAATGTAGAGGAAGTGCGTGCCCGTGGCGGTATCATTTACGTGTTTGCTGATAAAGATTCCCACTTTGCATCGGACGAGACCATGCGCGTAATCAATGTAAATCATGTGGAAAACATCATTGCCCCAGTGGTTTATACCATTCCACTGCAATTGCTTTCGTACTACGTTGCGGTTATCAAAGGCACTGACGTTGACCAGCCCCGAAACCTAGCCAAATCGGTAACGGTGGAATAAGAAGAAATTGAAAAAGGCGCGCAAGCGCCTTTTTTGTTG
>CEVA01074912.1_pt1 | contig 21942 bp, 7 predicted proteins | sample 361521 | NCBI WGS metagenome assembly CEVA01 (sample SAMEA2622823, study PRJEB7988) | marine metagenome | isolation source: saline water (ENVO:00002010), including
GGTCGCCCAAATCGCAGAGAGGATTCTATTCTCATAACAGTAATTTGTCCTGTTCTCGTACTTGGAACATTGAAAAGGGTGGCATTCTCAGGAGCGAACGCCCGAGTTAGGGACATCAGAAATCGTTGGTGACCAAATGGACAATGCGATGAAATCAGTTTACGAGAGAGTGATAGCAAGAGATCCCGACCAGCCGGAGTTCCACCAGGCTGTCGAGGAGGTTCTCGATAGCCTAAGCCCAGTAATCGAGGACAATCCAGACTACATGGACGTAGTCCATGGAATGGTCGAGCCAGAAAGGGTCATTCAGTTCAGGGTCCCTTGGTACGACGACGACGGAAAACTGCATGTGAACAGGGGCTTCAGGGTCCAATTCAACAGCGCAATCGGGCCGTACAAAGGTGGACTAAGGTTCCATCCAAGCGTGAATCTATCAATCCTGAAATTCCTAGGATTCGAGCAGGTATTCAAGAACAGCCTCACAGGCCTACCAATGGGGGGCGGAAAGGGTGGTTCTGACTTCGATCCAAAGGGGAAATCTGACGCCGAAGTAAAGAGGTTCTGCCAGTCATTCATGAGTGAGCTATGGAGGCACATAGGGGCTGACCTAGACGTTCCTGCAGGGGACATCGGGGTTGGGGGTAGGGAGATAGGGTACCTCTTCGGGATGTACCGCAAGATGGCCAACGAGTTCACCGGAGTGCTTACTGGCAAGGGACTATCATACGGCGGCTCACTAATTCGTCCCGAGGCTACTGGCTACGGTCTGGTGTACTTTGCCCGAGAGATGCTTGCAACCAAGGACAAGTCGTTTGACGGGGCTTCCGTGGCTATTAGCGGCTCCGGGAATGTTGCCCAGTTCGCCTGTCAGAAGGTACTTGATCTGGGCGGAAAACCCGTAACGATGTCCGATAGTGGCGGATACATTCACGACTCTTCTGGAATAGATCGGGAAAAGTTGGCCTGGATAATGGATCTGAAGAACAACAGAAGAGGCAGGATAAAGGAGTATGCCGAGAACTTCGACAACGTCGAGTTCACCGAGTCAAAGCCCGAACCAAATCTGAACAAACTGTGGAGTTCCGAGGTAGATGTTGCTTTGCCTTGCGCCACTCAGAACGAGGTCAATGGCGATGAGGCGCAGATGCTAGTCGATGGCGGGGTCATGGCAGTTGCAGAAGGTGCCAACATGCCTTGCACCCCGGAGGCTGTAGAGGTGTTCCAGAAGAACGGTGTTCTCTTCGCTCCTGGAAAGGCCAGCAATGCAGGAGGCGTGGCAACTTCAGGACTCGAGATGAGCCAGAACAGCCTCAGAATGAGCTGGTCCAGGGAGGAAGTGGATCGGAAGCTAGAGGGAATTATGGTCAATATCCACAAGAACGCATTCGAAACCGCGGACAGGTATGGTATGCCTGGGAACTACGTGGCAGGCGCGAACATCGCTGGGTTCCTGAAGGTCGCGGAGTCCACTATGGCTCAGGGAATTCTCTGACTAATCTTCCGACTCTTGCTCTTGGTATATCGAGAACAACAAGTACCCTCCGATGCCTGCACCAACTAGTAGTGCAATCAATGCAGGAAGTAGGGTGACTCCTCCTCCCGAGCCACCGGAATCTTCCCCCCAAGAAAGAACTCCAGTGGACATCTGACCCCCTCCGAATGCACTCTCTTCCACAAGTTGAGTGGGGGTCAGAATCCTGCAAGACAGGGTTTCATCACCAGAACTCGAAGAACGCCAGCTGAAGGAGATGGTGGATTGTTCTCCCGGACCTACGAGGGTATTTGGGAACGAAGGAGAAATCTGAGCCGCTTCTCCTGTACTGCCGACTTCACAGTTTATCGCCAAAGAGGCAGCAGCCGTCCCAGAGTTTGAAATCACTGCTTCAATGTTGACAGAATCTCCAACGGTAGCCTCGTAAATTTGCTCTCCATCTTCACCTATTGGGATTATTGAAAGAAATTCGATATCGGGAGTGCCAGAGTCCAAAACAACCATTGAATGCCAATCAAGTTCGAACTGCCCCCCGCCGTAGTTTCCAATCCCCGACGCTACTGGGTTCCAAGCTGTTCGGTATTCCGTAATGGAAACTAATGCCTTCTCTGTCCAAATAGGGGCTTGCTCCAATGTGCTGTCATCGGACCAGGCAATCTCGACAACCCTCTCTCTGCCGCCATCAACGAATGAAACTCCATCCTGATTGCTAAAGTTGGTGTAGACTTCTTTCTCAAACATCCCAGTTATTTCGTAGGTAACGAAGACTGCATCGAATACCAGTCTCTGGGCTGCGACCCTCCTCTCCCACTTGTTCGTCGACCCTCCAGAACCGCTAACTTCCTCGCCCCAGTTAATTTCGGAAAACGCCCTAGCCCGGATATCGACTCCGCCGCTGCTATTTGAGAAACTGGTGAGGCCCCCGAGAGCAATCGCGGCTTCATCGGATTCCAGAATAACTGGCCCAACTCTCTCCAATGAAGTGTCGTTAATGTAAAGTGATCCAGATGCGGAAATCACTCCTAGGAGAATTGATGAATTTGTAGCTTCCATAACTCCTTCTACCACCATCGAGAAGCCCGATCCAGAGTCTTGGCCACCTTCATCCGAAGAGTTTGTTTGCAATACTGAGTTATGAATCTCTATCGATGATGACGAGTCAACAAAAATTTCTATTCCATCTGTGATGGAGAAATCTGCACCTGAAAATATCAGTGAACCACCATTCAACACTCTCACGTTCTTTGAGAGATCCATATCATTAGCCCATGTAAGGTGGGACTCGATAATTATGTCATCATCTTCGGCAATCGAATTTCCTGGGAGGGATATTACCGATAATACAAGAAATAGGCAAACAAACTGGGCAATCCTATGATTCACGAGTCTGCGGTTAATTAGGGGGGAGATTAATCTCACCCCGGTAAGTTTGGAAATTTCCCCAATTCTCCCTAAACCTAGATGTGCGAAGGTTCATTCTCCCTATTTCGTTGCCCCAAATGATGCCATCGGAGAACCTTCCGTGGGATGACCCCCTAATGGCCCCATTAGTCGTTCTCTGGCTGTACCTCCCCGGTTACTTGTCCAACACTGCAGCAATGCTCGGTGGTAAGTGGATTCCAGACTTGACTGGAATTTCCGTGTATACAATAGACGGGGGGAGGGTTATGGGCGATGGCAACAGGATCCTTGGTGATGGCAAAACTTGGAATGGTCTGTTCGGCGGTATCTTGGGGGGCGGTCTATTGGGAGTAGTTACTCACTCAATTGCCAGGGGAAACCCAATCGGTTCCGCACCTTTCTTGGACCCCATAGGGTCCTACGGTACTGGATCTACAGATATTTCTGATGCCTGGTTCTATCTAGGTGGGGACCTTTCAACGGCCTTTGCAATGGGATGCGTACTTGGCCTTGGTTGCATGTTCGGCGACTCGGCCGGATCATTCGTAAAGCGAAGGGCAGGACACAAGAGGGAGGGGAATGTCAGTTCAGAAGCGCCACTTCTCGATACCATTCCCTTTGCAATGGGCACTTTCCTGTTCGGGAAGTTGTTCCTAGAACCATCTATAGTAAGTAGCTCCGAGCTACTAATGGGGATGGCCATCCTTATCCTCATTACACCAATTCTTCACAGATCTTTCAACGTTCTAGGCTACCGTTTGGGGCTGAAGTCCGTCCCTTACTAGTCAGCCTCTCGGGTGGAATCCATTATCACCCAAACAGTGAGCGCAAAGCATGGATGGAATAGATGTACTCTTAGTGGGCAGCGGAGGGAGGGAGCATGCCATTGCAATTGGCCTGTCAGAGAGCGAATCTGTTTCAGGATTGCATTGCACTCCGGGAAATGCCGGAACATCGATTGTCTCAACCAATCACGAAGTATCTGTTTCCGATATTGAGGGCATCGTAGAACTGGCAAAAGAACTGCCCGTTTCACTCGTTGTAGTAGGTCCCGAGGCTCCACTTGTTAGTGGCCTTGCCGATAGGCTAAGGGAGGAGGAAATACCCTGCTTCGGACCAAACTCAGATGGAGCTATGTTGGAGGGTTCAAAGCTTCATGCAAAGAAAATTATGGATTCACTAGGCGTTCCAACAGGTCAGTTCACTGTGGTTAGAGATATTCATTCGATTGAAAAGTCGCTAGAATTGTTCGAGCCTCCATGGGTAATCAAAAGGGACATTTTGGCCGGAGGAAAGGGTGTTATTGTCACTTCTTCTAGAGATGAAGCCCTGGATGCAATGAGTGAGTGGATCGAATTCGACGGATTCGTCTTAATCGAGGAGCACCTAATGGGCGAGGAGGTCTCAGTTCTTGTCATGATGGATGAGTCCGGGTATGTAATGCTCCCAGCGAGCCAAGACCACAAGAGAGTGGGCGAAGGGGATAAAGGCCCCAATACTGGGGGTATGGGTGCTTACGCCCCAGCGCCAGTTGCCACACCCGCAGTTATGACAAGAACAAGAGAGGAGATAGTTGAGCCAATGCACCATTACCTGCGGAATTCCTCAATCCCCTATCGTGGATGTCTATATGTCGGACTCATGATTGACGAAGAAGGCTCACCAAAGGTGGTAGAGTTCAATGTCAGGTTGGGCGACCCAGAAGCCCAAGTCACAATCCCCCTTTTTGAGACTGATTTTGGAGATGCTCTACTAGCAACAGCAGAAGGTAGGTTATCTGACACTACAGTTCTTTTCAGCAAGATGCATGCATCAACTGTGGTTCTAGCTGCTGAGGGGTATCCGGGAGAGGTAGTTTCCGGAAAGAAGATTCACGGATGGGATACAATAATCGACCAAGGAGAGGTCAGTGGATTCTCTCATTTGGCCGGTGCTAAGATCGATGATGAGAATGTGATGGTTTCTAATGGCGGCAGGGTGCTTTCCGCTACGGGAATTGCTCCCAGCCTGAGAGAGGCGTTGGAGGTGTCTTACCAACTAATTGATGGGATTGATTTGGAAGGCTCTCACTATCGTAAAGACATAGGATTTCGGGCCCTTCCGAGGTGATTTTTCCCTTCGTTCTCAGTACCTTGAATCCAAACCGTTCTACGAACGGTTAAAACAAGCGTTTGGGTCGCCGCGCTGCTGAGTCAAAGGCAACTGGGTCCGGTGGATGGGATGGAAACTGAGATTGATGCTCCCCAAGATGGCCAATTTCTCCCAGGAATTGTGACTCCAATTGCTATCTCGATTTCCCTACTAGGGCTTCTAATCGCCACCTCTTTCGCCGAGGGAAGGGATTTAGGTGGCGAATACATTTCTGCAGCATTTCTGATTTCTCTTTCTGCTATGTTGCCAGCCTGTGCAGGAAGGGCAACGAATCTGATTCCGCTTAATTCTGGAATGATCAGAGCAGCGAGCCTTTCTCTCGTTCTGGTACTTCTCTCACTTGTTGCGAACTGGATTGACCCATCCAACTTCAACCACATGTTCGTTGCAACATTCGTTACCATAGGCCTAGTCACTTCAATCCTCAATGAGTCTGAGAGATTCGAGGAATCTGCCCTCTTCCTCTCAACTATACTAGGAATGAGGCTAGCAGCGTTTCATGCTGCTCACCTGGGTATCGCCGCATCTGGGTCTTCGGCGTTAGTCGACATCCAAAGAGCCTCAATTGGTAGCGCATTCTTCTCATTCTGGCTTGCCTCCATCTCCTTGGGCGTTGTTGTGATGGTTTTGCTTAGGGGGACTCTGGAAAATAGGGGAAAGGGCTCTATGTTTTCGAGCATACCATTTGTCAGTGAAAATAGAGAAGTCTTGGCATATCCAACCTTGATCTTCATTGGTTTCCTCGTCCCTGTAATTTGGGTAGGGCAGATTAGTGACCTATCCGAGTTCTCCCAAGGAAGTCACCTAGGCGTTGTCTGGGCAATATTCTCGTCCGTCATCGTCCTCTTATTCGCGTTTTTCAGAGCTGAGGGCTGGCATGTCCTTAGCTCGATGCTTGCTATAAACTGGGTTTTGTACACTATCGGGCATCTCCACGAGATTGGCAATGAGCTTCCTTCACTTTTCTCTGAAGACGGATTCATCGGGTCATTCACTTGGTTCTTCCTTGGCTTCTGGCTGAACTTCTTCGCAATCTTCTTTGCATCAAGAGGTGCCTTTGGTGAAGTTGCTCCGCGGAGGGATCGCGGAGGATTTAGGATTTGGTGGGAAGACAACTCATACCCGGTCATGGTGGCTATTGCATTCATCGTGGCCCTTGTTGTGAGGACGGCATGGAACGTCATACCAGCGATGAATGCCTCAGGAACCGGCCTTTGGGATATGACTGGTGGATCTGACCCATGGTACATGAAGAGGGTAGTGGACTACGTAATAGCTGAGAGAAGCCACTTAATTTTCGATCATGACAGGGCATACCCCTCGGGAGGCATTAATCCTAGACCACCTCTTTTCTCATGGTCCCTTGCACTAGGGGCCCTTGCACTTTCTTGGTTGCTCGAGATCTCTCCTGACCAGGCTGTCTGGTGGTCAATGTCGGCACTTCCAGCTATTTACGGGGCTCTAATAGTACTTCCAATAGCGGGAATTGCAACTAGGGCACACAGCAAGAGGTCAGGAATTTTCGCAGCATGGCTGATAGCTCTGATGCCAGGTCACATGAGCCGTTCAACATTCGCAATGTCCGATCACGACTCATTCGCCATGTTGTTCCTAGCTATAGCATTCTATTTCTGGATGCGGGCTCTTGAAAACCTAGAGCACAAGCAGGTCTTCGAGAAGACTAGTACAAACCCGCTATACATCCTGGCCGGGATGAGGGACACATGGAAGAGAAATCCTGCATTAATGGCCAACGCTACCATGTCCGGAATAGCGTTCTCAGTGATGGCATTGGGTTGGAAGGGATTCGTCTACGGCCCCGGGATCTTGTTCCTAGCTTACTCCTTCCAAGTTGCAGTGAACATTTTCCGCCGGAAGGACAGCCTACAATTTACATCAGCAGCGCTCCAGATGATGATTACTTCCATCATAATCCCAGCCCCATTCTACGCTTGGCCGGGCATGAATCTCCTATTCGCACCAAGCGGGATGCAGCCGATGTTCTACATTGTGGGATTCACGTTCGCAGTGGGTTGGGTCTCTAGCTCCTTCAGGGACAAGCCATGGCTATTGGTGGTCATGGGCGGGACAGCACTTTTCGGATCTATACTAGCAATGCTCTTCTCCCTACAGTACGCGGACTTGTACAACGGTTGGGACATACTATTCACAGGTGGCTTCTATTTCTCCAAAAACAAGATTTTCGGAACTATCGGTGAGGCACAGGCTCCTGACAGGGGCGTACTATTCGCCTCTTACGGGCCCATAGTCGCGCTAATTGCTATCGGGTGCTCATTCGTTCTTCTTTGGAGGGGCAGTAGGAAGAGCAAGTCCGGCCTAACCCTTCTTGGGCTCTGGACCATTATTGCAACATACATGGCTTGGACAGCCGGCCGATTCATCATCAATGCCACCCCAGCCATGGCAGTAGCTGGTGGGATAGGAATTTCTATGCTCTGGGGAAGTGCTAACCTCTCCGCGTTCACCAAGGTTTGGAGAAACTCTGGGATAGGGACCCCAAGATCACGGTTCAAATCTCTTTGGCCTGCAACAAAGTCAAGGCCAGGAGTCCCGGCTATGATCATGGTTCTCCTTCTAATCAGCTCTCAGCACGCGACATATGGGGTAGACTCAGGAATTCCAAGGGGGGAGCAGTCAGCTTACGAAGTTGATCAGAGCATCTACGAAATCGCCCCAGACATCCTCAGACAAGACTTCTTCAACCTGTTCTCGTTAATGAACAGCAAGCCGTACGATCCATTCGAAACAGGTCTGTGGTACATGGGGACCTTTGGCCCTAGTTTCAATACCCAAGGATGGAACGAAGCCTACGAATGGCTCTCTGAGCAGGACAACTCCACCCCATTCAGCCAACGACCGGCATTCGTATCTTGGTGGGACTACGGTTTCCAAGCACTTTCCTCTGGTCAACACCCAACCGTTGCTGACAACTTCCAGTCGGGAATACCAAACAGTGGAGCAATGCTACTGTCAGCTGGCCAGGAAGACACACTTTCCCTATTCATCGCGACCCTTGCGTTGGGAGACAGGAACATGAACGGCGGAGAAATGAGCCCGGAATTCAGGTCTGTCCTAGAGTCATTGATGACAGGCGAACAGATCGATGAATTTGCCGATATTCTCTACAACGGAGACTGCGATAGTTGCAAGCAATTTGCATTGGATCGTACAATGGCACTTCGCGCTGTGTACGGGACAACAGAACTTCTCCACGGCCACATGCTTGATGACAACGGAATTCCACAAGCCGACGAGGTCTGGATCGTTGTGAAGGATGGGGAGAATTTCGGGGAACCTACCTCGAACGAATCTTCCGCCAAGTCACTGTTCGACGAGGCCAGGGGCTCCTCATCTTCATACGAATTAATGGACGATCCAAGTCACTACGACATGGCTGGATATAGGTACACGAAAGACCTCTTCGAGGACTACTACGACATCTCGACAGGACTGCATAGAGCAAACGCAAAGTTCGGGATGATGAGAGCTTTCTTGATTACAGCATTTGAGTTAGAAGATCTAGTGGACATTTACCATGGAATATCATCTATTGACATATACGAGGTAACAGATTACGAGGGTGGAACCACTACTAGGAACCATGAGATTCGGTACTTCGCTGTGGACAACAGGCTTTACCCACTAGGGGGAAAGTACAACGCAGACTATCAGAACTATCACCGTGGCCAAACAACCGGAATCTTCCACGCTCCGACCCACCTTTCGGGACTAGACATAGGGACATACATCACAACAACTTACGAGACAAACCAGGGTATGATGTCCTCCGAAGAATATCAGGAGAGGTATTTGGAGGATATTCGGTCCCAGGCTTCTGGGGCATCAACTGCTGAGGAAATGATAGCAATCAACGATATCGAATACCAGCATACCGCCGATTTCTTCGAGACAATGGTTGCTAGGACCTACGTAGGTTACGGAACATCCTCCCTGGGCCTGGAATCCCCGGGAGGCATGGCCGGTGACGCAGACACTCCTTCTTCGTGGATCGCACCAAGCGCTCTTCCAGGATCGCCAGGAAGCTACCTAGAGGGTGCGATGTCACTGCCGGGCGCCATGATGAATCACTTCGTAATCTCAAACTGGTACGATCCCACAGACGGTGCCAAATGTGAAACTAACGATACCGGCGCCAAGTTGGACCAGTATTGCGGAACCGTATACGACTCAAACAGATTCGTCAAGATTCTGAAATACTACAGCGGTGCAACCTTGGAGGGCACAGTCACCCTAGATGGGGTCGGGCCGGTACCTAACGCTAGGATTCTTATCGAGAGGGACGCATTCAGTGGAGAAGAGGATGCGGATGAGCAAGGAAACGTCATAGACAAGGACTCCCGGACATTCTGGGTCCCAATAGGAAGCACTCAGGCAGACGAGAATGGGGAATTCTCGTTCATCGTACCGTCTGGAAAGATCAGAGTCTCAGCTTTCTCCGGAGAAACCGATTTAGAACAAGCTAGAACTTCGATAATGACTGGAATGGGCTATGCTATGAGCGAGCTATTCACCGAGGATCCGCAGAATAGGAACGTGAACCCCGTGACGGGCATTCTTGGTAACGTGTATGGATCAACCTGGCTCACACATTCTATAGTGAACGTATCCGGTACCGATGGTCATAGCAATGGCCAGTCGAAAATCGAAGCCTCGATTTCGGTCCCCCCCTCTGCAGCTTCGGGTGTGCTAGCTTGGTCAGGGCAGCTTGACTTCAATGGAGAACCAGTGCTCTCAACGGAAGTAATCCTCACACCCAAATCCGATGAGGTCAGCATACAGCCCTACGTCGCCTCCACATCAAACGGAAGCATGGAGGGCGACTCCATGAGATTCAGCGGAACTGGCGAGGTGACATTCCACGGCATAGGTTCAGTGGTATCCCAGGGAGCCGCTTCTGTAAGCGAGTTCACAGGGAACCACACGCAGACTGTTTACGACAACCACAGCATGACTGGGGATGGCCAATTCACAGGACGCGGCACACTAGAAGGGGACATCTCTGGCAGCTTCCCAGAATGCTCTGGAACCGAGGTCCCCGACGACTTCCAAGCATGCTCTTTTGGAGATGGTACTTACCTAATCAACGGCTCAGTAAACGCCTCTGGAAGATTTACCTCTGAAGGGATTAGTGAGTACACGAGGGCCCTTTTCCAAGCCACTTTCATAGGGTCTGGGACATTCGAAACGGACGTCTCACACGGCCTTGAGTCATATGGGACCGTAAACGGCACTGGAACATTCTCGGGCCATGGAGTATTTAGTGGCCCAATGGTCAGCCCTGGATCTTTCCATATCGTCGATGCACTGCCAGGGGAATACAGAGTCTCAGTGGACTTCGGTGATGGCAATGTTGTAGATATCTCCGAGAACTTCCAGATTCCACTTGTACCAAGTCAAATTCAGACTCCTCTGTCGATATCGGGCGGGGCGGTCAAGGGAGTTGTCTCACTTCATACAGGCGATCCAATTACAAGCGAGCTAGTTATTCTCGCAATAAACGGATCCTCAGAGGATGCATTGGTAGAGTGCAGCACCGTGGTCTCGCCACCGTGCTACATTCTTCCTGGCGATGAGGGTTCATTCGAGATAGGCCCGATCATCCCTGGGTCATATTTGGTCGAAGTGGACGTTGACGACGATGGGTTCCCTGAGATATCGGAAACCTACGTCTTCGAATCAGATCAAGACTTACTTGCAGCATTCCCTTCAGTAGTGCCACAGACATCTGACATCTCTTTCAACCTTACAGACGGAGAGTCCAGCGTCAACAATCTGCAGTTGCAATTCCGCTCTGAGAACCAATCTATTAATCCCGTGAACGTAGTTTTCAACAACGATTCAGAGACCTATTTCGCCGAGCTAACCACAGGGGAGTGGATCCTTAACTACACTCTCAATGAAGAAAAGCAACTATGGCAGAGAATCAGGGTGGGTTCGGATGATATCAGCACATCCTTCGAGTTCCTTGTTAGCCAGATGGTAAATGGCAGCGTAATCGATGACTCAGGTAAGTCCTCGTCCGATTTGCCCCCATCAAGAGAACCAGTCTCTTTCCAGGAGATTGTATTCCAGTGGGAGGGATTCTCGATAACCTCCATAACCGACTCAAATGGAAACTTCAGTGTTATTCTCCCAGTAGGGGCATTCGTAGACGCTACCGTTGAGAGGATGGTTGGAGCTGGCGGATTCATGTCAAATGGCACTAGGTTCCAAGTATCCGAGGGGATGGGAGAAGTCACAATAGAGCTCAAAAACTCAATGGTAATATTCGGGAGCGTTAGCGTAAACAGGGAAGGTAACATCTACAACCAAGGATTCCCCGGATGGCGTCCCGTATCCGCTCAGGCATTCAACGTGGATGGAACCACGGATTCGGTGTGGAGGGAGGAAGTAGACGAGCTCGGGAGATTCGAGATGCTCCTTCCACTTGGCAACTGGTCCTTCTCTCTTGATGCCGGCGAAATGGGGTCTAGTTCTGTGATGAAAGAGGTCAACTCATCAGTCGATGTCGAGCTGCTTATTCTGCCAGACGAAAACAGCACCGTCAACATTGATTTCTTCATAGACCATGAGGGGGATAATAACGCATCCAATGGAACCCCCGTATCTTACCCGTTCCAAATCAAGCCACTCACATCAAACGGATCGGGCTACTCTGTGCCGCGTGATGGGCAAGAGTGGCTTTCCGAAGGTACAGCTCAAGTCTCCCTTGAACCAGGAAGGTACAGGATTGTTGTTGACAGAGCAAACTCTTCTGCCGACGAACCGTTCGACACTCTTTACGACACAAACAAGATTTTCGAAGTGGGGCTCGATCCGTCTGAGATTAACAGATCAGTAGGTTTCGAACCACTGTGGCTGGTAAACATCACATTCAGTAATGAGAGCGGGGATCTGTTGGTTAACCACCAAGTCAAACTACTAAATTCGGAAAGTGGGTGGGTCCAGACATTCACCACCGACGAGAACGGACGGATTCTGGATTACATCAATGAGGGTGACTGGGTAGTGATAGTTGACGAATTCGAGAGCTACTCCGGTGTCTTCGAAGGCCTTAGGAGAGCAATCTTAGTTTCCCAGTCTACTGCGGGAACCCAAGACGTTTTCTCTACCTCACAACTAGCGACCGTGAACATCGAACTTACCTCCAGTCCAGAGGGAAGCGATCTGGAGACGATGGAACTCATATTCACTTCTCAGGAGGGATTGGGGTCCTTCTCATCACCCTATCCCGGATTTGGCCAGCCACTGGAGATCCGAGTAACCCCCGGTCATTGGAACATCGAGATGAATGAAACAAGCGTGGATGGGGTCAGGATTCTCCTGGAGAACACCTCACTATCCGAAACGGGTGTGACTGTAGGGGGCGAGAACAATGTCTCCCTTACTGCACATAGGCTTGTCCAAATTAGCGGCACTGTGTTCTGGGACCTAGACGACGACGACTCGCCAGGCTTCTTCGAGGGCCTACCCAATGCCACAGTGAACTTATCTTCAGAGAATCCAGGGTTAGCACCCCCATCTCAAGATTTGGTTACAAGCCCCACCGGAGCCTGGTCGATATTCCTACCCGCTCAGAGCACATGGGAAATAGTGGTCGAGAGGGAGGGTTTCGGAACCGTGAACGTGTCAGTGGATCTGGAAAAAGTATCGGTAGTCCAAGACATCGAGATTATCGCAGGAGAGGTTGATATTTCGGGTTCTGTTTCCTATCTAGATCAGACCTGCATCTCTAGCGGTCATTGGGATGTAGTACTAATCCCATCGCACGGAATATCCCGTGACAGGGTAATAGCCAACAAGTCAAGTGACTCTTCCGGATGGACTGGGGAGTGGGTTTCATCTGTCCAACCAGGAAGTTGGGTGGTTTACGCATACACTTCCGACGAGGAACCGAATTGTCAGAGACTGGTATCCATCAGCTCGCTTGAGGTAGGTGTCGAAGGAGCGACCGTGGATTCTGAGTTGACCATAGGAGGGGTATTGAGCCTAGACACTCGATGGCTAGACTTCGACGGATTGGAGCACGAACTTATGGAGATAGAAGACTACGATCTGAAGGTTGAATTCGGCCCTATGTCATGGTCTGATTCATTGGGCCAAGATGGGACATTGTCGCTTCTACTGGAAACTGGTACCGTTCAGGTTTCCAGTGAGTTCGATGTATCGGAAGAGGGGAGGAACGTCACATACTCGGGCGGGCAGGGGGTAGCTATCCGCGCAGGTCAGGACACTCCTCTTGAGACACTTAGCATAGAGAGGGTCTCGAAACAAGACATTTCTGCAACACCCATCGGAGATGGTAGAGAAACTGTTCAGGAGATTGACCAAACTTGCACCAACGATGACGACGGAGACGGGTTCATCAATGGAGAGGACGCTTTCCCCGACGATTCCTCGGAGTGGAGCGATTTAGACGGAGATGGGACAGGGGACAACGCTGACAACGACGACGACAACGACGGAGATCCAGACTCAGAAGACGACTCTGTTATTTTCTCGGGCCCAGACAACTCTGCCGCTGGTTGCAAGTACACGAATGCAGACTTCACAATCTCAATCGATTATATGGGTCACAATTCGTTGGATGAATACACAGTTGTCGGAACAGTTCCAGGGGCAGATGGGGTGCATTGGAAGGTTGAGTTCGAGAATTCTTCTTCTGAAGGGGACTGGCTAGACTCGATCTCATTCCAGATGGGCCTCAACAACTCAGTTCTGTCAGAGGAAGTCAATGTCAGAGTTACCCCTGCTAATGTCGGTGTAGCCCACCACTTCCCAAACGGACACATGGTTCTGGTCAAGATATCCACCCAGCAGGGATACTCAACTCAGGTGGAGTTGACAGTAGAAGTTCCGTCCTCATCCGGCCTGATACTAACTGATAACTTCCAAGAAACGACATATTTCTCCCCCAGCGACAATACCGTGGCAATAGGGGTTCCGTTCAGAAACACGGGCAACTCCGACGAGACCTTCATCTTCGAATTCGAAGACTCCGATATGTGGGAAGTTGCAGGTCCCATGGTACAACCAGTGTCGCCCTTTTCAGATGGATTGGCGACTTTCACCTTAGTCCCAGTAGCTCTTCAGGACCTCCCATCGGATTACGTTGAATCAATTTCATTCACGGTAACCGACTCTTCAAACAACTCTTATCAGTTCCAGACAACGCTTGCCATGGATGCCCCATCCCTGTCCATAGTTGGTGACTCTGTGAGCCTCTTGGGTGGATCATTCGCCACCTATGGTGACGTAGAAACATACTCCGTGAACATCTCGAACACCGGCAATGTCGACGCAGAGAGCGTTACTCTTACTGCAAAACTCTGCGAGGAAATCTCATGCCAAGACTTGGTCGGAATCAACTCTACATCGTCTGGCTCAGTTCTTGCAAATAGCGAGTCAGAATTCTTCATCAACATGGACTATACCCAATTCGACGAAACGAAGAAGTACTACATTCTGTTTGAGATAGAGGGAGAGCCCACCGAAGGAATCGAGGCATGCACTGATTCAGATTCCGAAGGCAAGGCTTCATGCGTATTCGAGGCACAGTTGTGGGCAGCCTCAGATGAAAATGAGAATCTCAAGTACATGGCATACGTATTCATTGTGCTACTCGTTGCTGCTCTACTATACTTCACTAGGAGACCAGGAAGAAGAGTCAGCGCCCCGTTCTAATACTACAACTCTTAGGGCTCCTCGGGGAAGGGAATGAGGGGAATCCAACATCTAGAGCTAATGCCAGAGCCCGAAGATCCCAGTCTTCTTACCGCGGTAGATACCGACGCACCGGGATACCCCGGAGAAGCCTATGGGATAAGTGATCAGGAGGCGAGGGAACTTAGGTGGCCGATAGGCCCTATCGTCAGGTTCCTCTGGCCATGGGGGGCAATAGGATTCTCAGCCATAATTGCCTCGTTCATTCTGCTATATCCCTCCATAGCTCCGTTACTCGGAGAAGTACTTCCGGATTCAGAATGGGCTTACGAGGACAGCGGAATCCGTGATCTGCAATCAACCGGAACTCTCGGAGAAGGCGTCAAAGTTTGCATTGTCGACACCGGGATAGACACTTCACATCCGGATTTCTCCATGTTTGAATTATCAGGATTCAGGGACTTCTACCAAGAAGAGAATGATGAGATCAGGGACATCGGTTACGATAGCCACGGCACTCTGATGGCAGGCCTTCTTGTAGCCAATGGATCCTTCGTTGGGGCGGCACCAGAAGTCTCACTGTCCGTAGCCATTGCACTAGGGCCAGACGGAAAATCAGGAAATGAAGGAATGGTTTCTCAAGCCATCAGATGGTGCAGGATATCCCAGAGCGCCGATGTTATCTCGCTAAGCCTGGGGAGTGAACCAGGTTCCAGAATTACCTCCACTTCAGAGACAGTCGAAGCGGTTCAAGAGGCTCTAGATGCCGGAATTTTCGTAGTCGCAGCAGCTGGAAACAGCGACTCCGGATCGAACAACTCCGACGTTTCAACGCCTGCTAGCATACCGGGGGTAATCGCAGTGGGGGCCCACGACAAGGGAGGCGATCCATGGGGTGACAGTGCTACAGGCTCCTCTATGGATCCAGAAACAGGAGAAGACCGTTCTTTCCCCAATCAAAAGCCAGAGATACTAGCTCCTGGTGTATTGCTTTGGTCCTGCATCACAAGTGAAAGGGAGCCACCATACGCTTACTCAACAGGAACTAGCGACTCAACCGTGATAGTGGCAGGTGCCCTCGCACTGATACTATCGATACACGGGGATTCAATTTCCGGTGGTGACGGGACTATCGACCCCCAAGAAATGAATCTGGTTAAGGTAGCACTGGCAAACTCTGCAAGGCTCCCCCCCAATCAGGAATCGACCCATGACCTAAAGTCCGGCTACGGCCTTCTCGATGCAATGGAGTGGTCAAATCAAGTGGCTCTAGAACTAGGTATTGATTAGTTCCGCAGCCCGAAACTAATGCTAGAAGATGATACTCTTTGTCCCTATGGTTAAATTGGCCCGCTGGAGCCCATGGCATATGGCGCGGGATGGAAAACTTAGGTCCGTTTCATTGACGGGTTTGTTTTTGCTCAGTATTTTGCTCTCATTGGCCTTGCCCGCCGGGCCCGTGGCCGCTTCAAACGAAACGACCCAGGGTACAATCACCGGGACGGAAACATGGGCAGGGGTGCACACTCTTACTGGTGACGTGACAATCGCACCGGGAGCCAAACTCATAATCAACCCCGGAGCTACCATAATCTTCCAGAACGGAACTCACCTAGACGTCAGAGGGAGCCTTTGCGCGGGCTCTTCCTCCTGCGGTGCCTCCTCAAACGGAGGTCCGGCAATGAAAATCACCCTGAGGTGGGAAGATCCCTCCAATGCGAGCGCAACGGGGGAGTGCTACGGGATGAGTTATGGGAACCAGGAGATATGGATAGATGACCCTTCGTGCGGAGAAGGGGTTTTGATGAGGAGCTCAATAGACTTGTCTCAAACTGATCTTAGGTATGTCTCATTTGAGAGCGCATGGGGGATACCGCATTACATATCCGCTGTAGGCGAGTTCCGCTATGCTGCGCTCGTTCTGGATGGGGCAAGCCCGACACTGACAGAGCTATCATTTTCCCAAGTCAACACCTCTAGCGTGCTAACCACTAACCTAGCCCAGCCAACTTTCAACGGAGGGCAATTCGCCGTAGGGGTGGATGAGAGCAGAAGCATTGTTGGGGCGGCCCTGCAGATATACTCTTCCGGGTCTTCAGTCAGCCCATTCCTCCTCTCCGACATCTCTCTAACTGGAACCGACAATGGTTGCGGCAACCGAGATGGGGGGAGGGCCACAATCTGGGCAGAGAACTCATTCGTCGAGATTGAAAATGCTGAGATTGTTTCGGGGGACTTCGGATTGGGGCTCTGGACTTCCGCTGGCAGCGTAAAAAACACCGTGATCAATGTCAATTGCAATGGCATAGACATAAACGGAAAGAAGGCCGTCGGCTCTACATCCTTCGATTTCGATATTTCGGACAACGAAATTACCACTGTTGAAGGGGCGGGAATTTTCGCCTCTGCAGGAGCTCTGGCAAACCTGAGAAACAACAATATCGAAGGAGCCGCAGGTGGCTCAGGCATAGTGGTCTACAACAGCGAGGCCCACATCCACGAAAATGAGATTGGACCTATTGGCGGATATTTCGGCCTTTGGCTGGGAGGTTCGTACGACGTCGTTGCTGAGAACAACTCTATTTTCCAGACCACCCTGACTCCTGTAGTGGCCGGGATGTACGCTTACTCTATCCAATCAGCTTCCAGGCTTTTCCTGGCAAACAACTCCATTTCCTATGCCGGAACTGGAACCTGCAACAGTAACACTCACTGGGATGGCCAGTTCCCATGTCCTGTAGTCCATGCGTATGTTACTGGCGTAACCATGTACGACAATATCATCACTGCTAGCGGCAGCTCCGACGGAATCAGGGCTATTGGCTCGCTTCTAGATATACAGAGGAACTCATTCGACGTACCTAAGACCGGCGCTGTGATCAAGAATTACGACAGTGGTTACTCCGAGTCACAGCAATACGGGTCACTCGCCTATTTCTCTGATAACGACTGGAACCAAGTTGAGACAACATACAACATTACCAAGAGCTCAGTAACAGCACAGTCAGAATACATCCCGTCACCACCATCGGGAGAATACCCTGTCCGCCTGTCGTGGCCAGACCAAGAGGCTTGGCCGGACAATGGGTTCCAGGGCGCAATCATCCCAACGCCGGTTAAGGACTGCAATAACTGCCAAAACATGACTCCCAGGAACTTCCCCCTTGGTGTTACCATGGACAACAACTCCACGGTGTTTACTTTCGCAGATCTGACCAACCTGGACCTTTCTAAGGTCAAGATTGCTACCCAGCCTACACACTACGCCGTACAGGTGAGTAGGGCCGAACTAGTTAGGTTCCAAGCCCTGATCAATGGAGAGAAGGTCAGCGAGGCGATGGTGATCGTCGAAGACGCCGTGGGCAATGACCTATACAGAGTTACTACAGGAACAGACGGATTCACTCCTTGGATCGCGCTACCGTCAAATTTCCATCTTGACTTCAGGGGCCTTGGAGGTGGCGACAATCCTGACGGATTCGCTGACGACGAGTACGAAGACTCTTGCTCTGACGGGAAGGACAATGATGGCGATCTTCTGATTGATACCAACGATCCAAGCTGTGACTACTCAGCTGGGACAAGGGAGATGTCCCTTTACAGGTATACCGCGTATAGGTTTGGATACGGTTACTACACCAGCGAATTCACCCTCGAAGAGAACTCCCTTGAGGAAACTGCCCACCTAGAGAACGTTGCACCCACTGTCATGGTAACCCAAGATGAAGGCCACTCCTTCAGGAGGGTGGTAAACATAACCGGTAGCGCACATGATGGCCAGCTGGCCAATAGCTACGCAACAGACGAGCTTGCCCAGTGGGACCAGGGCGGATATGTTCACGCTGTTCAAGTCAAGAATCCTTTCACAAGCTCTTGGGAGGACGCAGAGTTAGCAATTGACACTAGCGGGGCTGCAGACGGAGAGGTTACTAGGTTCAATCGACCGTTCAGCTCATGGTACTACGAAATTGACCTAACAGGTTTGGCTGGAGAAGGGGACTACACCTTCGAGTTCAGGTCATTCGATGGGATAGACTACAGCCCCGTGGTGTCTAGGACAATAAAACTCAACACCCAGCCCCCCACCATTTTCGTGAATACCCCTAGTTCATTCTCTTCTCACGACGAAGGCGAGGTAGTTTTCGAGGGTTATTCCCAGGACCCATATGGGTGCCCTTCCGAATGCAACTCAGACATCGGCCTGGTGTATATGCAGATAGATGGTCCAAACTATCAGGTTACCACGCCTGTCCAGACCAACGAGGATGGAACTTGGGGGTGGGCTTGGGACTTCGGATCAAGACCCAGGGAACTTTCAACATACACGTTCACCATTTGGGCTTCCGACTCGGACTTTTGCAACGGTTTCATCGATGAGTGCCAGCCTGTGGTGCTTACTCTGACCATAGACAACAGGAACAGCCAGCCCACGATTAGCGTCAACCAGCCATTCTCTGGTACCCGGATATCCTCTTCAACCGAAACCATGCTTCAGGGAGTAGCTAGGGACTTCGACGGCGATGTCACTAGAGTGGACCTAGAAGTCAAGGATGTATCCAATGACTACGTGACAGTATTAGAAAAGAGCACTAGCGAATTCTCCGAAGACGGGGAATGGGAGATCCAGTGGGACACTACCCAGCTAAGACACGATGCCGAGTATCTACTACGGTTTAGATCATACGACGGAATTGACTACAGTGGCTGGGCCGAGGTATCAATAGTGGCAGACAACCCACCAAACGCAGGAAATAACCAACCAACATTCGACTCCTCTGGGTGGGAAAGCGAGATTACACTATACTGTGATGCAGAGTCAAACTCCGTAGATAAATGTACTACAATTGAGATTGACCTGAAGGACTTCTTCTCTGATATGGACAACGACATACAATTCATCTCTGTTTACAATGACACCTCCATCAGCACCGACGATCGTCACCCGTTGGTTGTTGGCGTCGGTACGGATGGGGTGGCCCGTTACGATCCGGCAGATATGCAGTTTTTCGATGACAACATGGATACTTGGACGCTAAACAATGTGATATTTATTGCAACAGACGCATGGGACTCACGAGCCAACTCTGACCCTGTTACGTTCAGAGTAGTTCCTCTCCAATTTTCAATCCAAGAGCCAGAGAAGTCTTGGTTCGACGATGACGAATATGCAATCTACACTGGCGTAGGCCTTCCAGGAAAGCAGGTCTCTGTGCTAATCGGAGGAGTCCCGGTCAACAACACGATTGTTTCCGAAGACGGAACATGGGAGTTAGGAATACCAGGATCAAGAATCAAGGGAGAATCCTCTACGCCCCAATTTACGTATAGCGGCCAGACAACCAGCGTTGAATCGATTAGCAAGGGAGAGCCACAGGACGACTCCACAAACTGGGCCATAGTTGCGGCATTAGCAATGGTTGCAGTACTCGCTCTTGGCGCACTCGCTTACTTCAGCGGGTTAGTAGGGTTCGAAATCGAGGACGATGAGATCCAGAAGTCTCCTGTTGAAATCCCAGAGGGTTACGGGGATGACGAAATAGACGGAGAAAGTCCCCTAGAGAGGTATGAGGACCATCCCGGGTGGCTATGGGACTCTTCTTCCGAAGAATGGGTGGCTGATCCCGATTACAACGAGTGATCGTGCTCCCACATGTTACTAACATTATTGAGTGGGTCTGAGGGTTGAGTGACATGACCACCATGACATCATCTCGCCCGGGTGTCCAAGAGAGGATATTTCTCCATCTAAGCGACTACGTAGACCACAGTGACAAGGTCGAGGTCCCTTTCGCTTTGTCACAGATGGGAATAGCAAATGCTGTATCAATAGCTAGGTCAAACGTTCCAAGGGCGATTTCTGGAATGAAGGAGGCTGGACATCTAATCGAAAAGCAAGTCCATGTCACAGGAGTTTCTAGGAAGAGAAAGGCGTATTTCCTAACGGATGAAGGTGCTAAGGTCGCTGATGAGATATGGGCAAGGGTATCGGAGAGCACGGTGAGAATAATTCATCCAGACGGTCGATCTGAGGAAATGTCGCTCTCAGAGGCAATCGAGGGCGTCGACCTCCCCCTTAGGCACGTGGACATGCTAAGGTACATGGAAGATTCAGGTACGATAGACCTGTCAGGACTTACTCCCGAGCTCATCGAGAGGGATCTGTCGAAACATATCGAAAAACAACTGGTCTCTTACTTGAACGACCTACCTCGGTCCCGACGCTTCTACGGTAGGGAAGAAGAACTAGACGTAATGGCTAATCTCCTTGAGGCAAAGTCTGCCTCCATACTCGTTCCAGGAATAGCTGGAATTGGAAAGACCTCTTTATGTACAAAAATCCTCGATCGGTTCACCCATAGGAGAAACCTACTCTATCACAGATGCCAGGACTGGGAGGGCTCGAGGGCATTCCTTGAGGCTTGTGCAGAGTGGCTTTCATCTATAGGAAACAACGACCTATCTGACTATCTAGCATCAACAGCAGTTCCCCAGACCAGTATGGCAGTAAACCTGATCGAGGCAGGACTGTCTGAATCCCCGTCACTAATCGTAATAGATGACCTCCACAAGGTAGGCGACGAAACTCTGTACTCAATTCTCAAGGAGCTAACTCTCAGGATCCACAATCTAAAGGAAGTGGGCCTTGTAATGTTCTCAAGATCTTTCAGGATGGTTGTCCCGGAGTCAGATCAGTCCGGGAACATTGTGACGCTTGTTATGCCCCTGCAGGGTCTGGACGAGGAGTCTAGCAGACAAATCCTAACTGCAATGCCAAAAATGGATACCGATCAGTTCACGCACATCTACTCTCTTTCCCGAGGTCACCCTCTAATTCTGGAACTCATCAACAGAGGAAATGTGGCAGAGACATTCCATGCTACATTGGAAGCATTCGTTGAGAAGGAGATTTTCAGTAGACTTTCCGGTTCAGAGAAAAGGCTACTGGGCGCAATTGCAGTATTTCGTGAGCCCGTCCCAATCCAAGCTATCCACCAAGTAGAAGGAGGGGTAGACCTGCTAGATGAATTGGTCGAAAAGGGGCTGGCCCGCCAGTCAGATGCCGACAATTTCGATGTCCACGACTTGGTTCGCGAATTCTTGATGCGCTCTATGGATGAACGGATGAAAATTGATCTGCATTCCTCAGCTGTAAATTGGTATAGGGGTAGGAAAGACAGCGCTGCTGATAGGAT
>CEVA01039595.1_pt1 | contig 21938 bp, 16 predicted proteins | sample 361521 | NCBI WGS metagenome assembly CEVA01 (sample SAMEA2622823, study PRJEB7988) | marine metagenome | isolation source: saline water (ENVO:00002010), including
CTTCTCTGGAAATGAAACTATAGACGTTAGGGTTTCGGAATCATCATCAACGATCGTGATGAATGCTCTGGATATAGATATAGGATCAGCTTCGATTGCAATCAATAACTCTGTACTGAAAACCGAAAACATTGCATATAACAAAGAAGCAGAGACCTGTACTCTGACTTTCCCTGAGGAAATCCCAATCGGAGAAGGAAAGATAGACATAGCCTTTACAGGCATATTGAACGACAAACTTAGAGGATTCTACCGAAGCCAATACATAGACCCCGAAGGGAATACCCAGTATCTGGCCACTACTCAATTTGAAGCTACGGATGCTCGTCAGGCTTTTCCATGCTGGGATGAACCGGAATGCAAAGCAACGTTCTCTGTAACTCTAGTTGTCCCCAGTCACTTGGTTGCTCTAGCCAATACACCAGAAATTGAAAATACGACACTTAGCGGTGGCATGAATTCAGTCAAATTCGCTGACACCCCGATAATGTCAACATACCTGTTAGCATTTGTAGTAGGAGATCTCACTCACATAGAAAAAGAAGCTGCTAGCGGAACTATAGTGGGAGTATGGACAACAAGAGGTAAAGAAGAACAAGGCCGGTTTGCGCTAGATACTTCAGTAAAGCTACTATCATTCTTTAACGACTATTTTGGCATTCCCTATCCCCTAGAGAAGCTGGACCATATCGCGATACCAGATTTTGCAGCAGGCGCTATGGAGAATTGGGGGGCCGTTACCTACCGAGAAACAGCCCTATTAGTAGATCCTTTAAATTCATCAGCTGGAACTAGGCAAAGAGTTGCAGAAGTGGTAGCGCACGAGATGGCGCATATGTGGTTCGGAGACCTAGTAACTATGAAATGGTGGGACGACCTATGGCTTAATGAAAGTTTCGCTTCCTGGATGGGAACAAAAGCCGTAGATTGGTTGTTTCCCGAATGGGCAATGTGGACTCAATTCGTAAACATGGACACTAACAGAGCATTAAGCTTGGACGGACTCAAGAATTCTCATCCTATTGAACAAGAAGTTAAAAACCCTGCAGAGGTTAGCCAATTATTTGATGCCATTAGCTACAGTAAAGGCGCATCGGTAATACGTATGCTAGAGCAATTCTTGAGTCCCGAGGTTTTCCGGCAAGGTCTCCACAAATATTTATCAGCAAATCAATACCAAAATGCACAGACCGTTGATTTGTGGAACGCCCTTGAAGAAGTTTCTAAACAGCCTGTCACAGAAATAATGAATACTTGGACTAGCCAAATGGGCTACCCAGTCGTCTCTGTTACATCTGAAAGAGTCAATAACAGCTTGACTATCAACCTATCCCAAGAACGATTTGTGTACGACAATATACTGAGCGATCAACCATCACCGCAAATGCAATGGCAAGTTCCTGTCAGGGTCCTAGTACCACAAGACAACCGATCTTCTGGCACCTCTATAGTCTCTGACTCCGAATCATCAGTCACTCTCTCCGGTATCTCAGATGATCCCAAGTGGTTCAAATTGAATCCTGACCAGACGGGGTTTTTCAGAGTCAACTACACCTCAAAGGACTGGCAAAATCTTATTCCAGGCATAGAGTCCCAGGTATTAAGCGCTACGGATAGACTTGGGATACAAAATGACGCTTACGCATTATCAAAGGCAGGTTTATTACCAGTAACACAATTCCTGTCATTGGCCAATGCTTATAAATCCGAGTCCGACGCTTCGGTATGGAGTGATCTAGCCAGCAACCTGAAGGAGATTGAAACATTGATCTCCGATGAGGGTTTCTACGATGCATATAGAACATTCGCCAAAGACCTGTTTAAGAGTGCTGCTCAAAAAATAGGTTGGACTCCAAAGACTGGAGAAGGCCACCTAGATGCGCTATTAAGAAGTACGGTATTGAGTCAAGCAGGAAACTATGGGGATACCGAAGTCCTGAAAGAAGCTCAGTCCCTATTCAATAAATATCTACAAGATACATCATCAGTCCATCCGGATTTGCGAGGTCTTGTATATAGCTTAGTCGCACAGTCTGGTGACAGGAAAACCTACGACGCTCTCTGGACATTGGAACGCGACTCAGAACTACAAGAGGAGAAAATACGGCTGCTCATAAGTTTGGCAAGATTTAGTGACGTAGATCTACTTAAGGACCTTCTAGCTAGATCGTTAACTGATGATGTCCGGTCACAAGATACTATAACGTTAGTATCTGCAGTAGCCGCGAACATAAGAGGTAGGGATATAGCCTGGGAATTCGTGAAGGATAATTGGACCGAATTTGACAAACGATACGGCGGAGGTGGGTTTGGATTAATGCGACTGGTAGCTATTACCGGATCATTCACATCTGAAGAAAAAGCTACCGAAATAGAAGACTTCTTCAAAGAACATCCAACTCCGGCTGCAGAACGGACAATTCGCCAATCGCTAGAACGGATTCGTATTAACACAGCGTGGCTAGGGAAAAATAAAGACGAACTATCAAAATGGTTTAACTAAACCTTAGAATCAAAATCTACAATAAATATAATTGGAATAAATATCAAATGGTAACTTCTGAACGCATAGCTTTATTAAAAGAACTTCTTACCCAGCGGGTCTTGGTAATAGACGGCGCCATGGGGACCGCTATTCAAGCATATGATTTGGGACCAGATGACTTTGGTGGTGTCGAATACGAAGGCTGTAACGAACACCTCTGCCTAACACGCCCGCACATCATATCGGAAATACATAAAGCCTACCTAGACGCTGGATCAGACATAATAGAGACAAACACTTTCGGATCAACATCCGTAGTATTGTCTGAATACGATTTGAGTCACTTGGCTAGAGAATTAAATCGAGAGGCTGCTCGGTTAGCGGTCGCGGCAGCCCAAGAATTTACCACAACGGATAAACCTAGGTTCGTCGCGGGCTCAATGGGTCCAACAACAAAGACAATTTCGGTAACAGGCGGAATAACATTTGACGAGCTTGCAGATGCGTACAAAGAGCAAGCTATTGGACTTATTGAAGGTGGTGTAGATCTACTGCTTCTAGAAACCAGTCAAGACACCATAAACGTGAAGGCAGGATTGGAAGGAATTGACCAAGCTTTTCTAGAACTTAAAACAGCACTACCTGTTTCCGTACAAGGCACAGTAGAACCAATGGGCACGCTCCTCGCGGGTCAAGATGCTGAGGCCTTCTACACATCGTTATCTCATAGAGACTTATTATGGGTCGGTTTTAACTGTGCCACTGGCGCTGAATTTATGACAGACCATATAAGAACGTTGGCTGGGATATCTAAATTCCCTGTTGCATGCCTTCCTAACGCAGGATTACCGGACGAAGACGGGAACTATAACGAAACCCCTGAAATGATGGTTTCTACTATCAGCCGATTTCTAGAATCTGGTTGGATTAACGTCATAGGGGGGTGTTGCGGCACAGTTCCAGAACACATAAAAAAACTATCGGAACACGTTTCACAATTGTCAGAGACGCGAACACCAGTGACCAACTATGAGAGCAGAGTATCTGGTATTGAGGCTCTGACTATAGACGATGAGAGTAGACCTACCATAGTAGGTGAACGAACTAATGTCCTCGGAAGTCGCCGATTCCGAAGATTAATCAGTGAAGGCTCATATGAGGAAGGAGCTGAAGTAGGACGACGACAGGTAAGAAACGGAGCTCATATATTGGACGTCTGCCTACAAGACCCAGATCGGGACGAGCTGTCGGACGTTACGAAATTCTTAGACGAATTAACCAAAAAGGTTAAAGCTCCCATAATGATCGACTCAACCGATGCAAAAGTCCTGGAGGAAGCATTAAAAAAACTACAGGGTAAGTCGATTATAAATTCGATAAATCTAGAAGATGGCGAAGAACGCTTCCAGGCCGTCGTACCATTAGCCCAGAGATATGGTGCAGCACTGGTAGTAGGATGCATTGACGACGATCCCAATCAAGCACAAGCTATTACAAAAGAGCGCAAGTTGGAAGTCGCTTTACGATCGCATAAATTGCTCACAGAAAAATACGGCGTACCCGAACAAGACATTATCTTCGACCCTTTGGTATTCCCTGCAGGCACAGGTGACCAAAATTACGTAGGTTCTGCCGCGGAAACCATAGAGGGAGTTCGGTTAATCAAAGAAGCACTACCAAACACCAAAACTATACTCGGTATATCCAACGTGTCCTTCGGACTTCCTGCAGCTGGACGCGAAGTATTTAACTCAGTATTTCTATATCACTGCGTTCAAGCTGGACTTGATACAGCGATAGTCAATTCAGAACTAATGCAAAGATACGCATCCATACCCGAAGAAGAACGTAATCTTGCTGAAGATTTAATATGGAACCGAGTGGGAGATCCCATAACACCATTCGTTGATCACTTCCGAGATAAAGCACCCAAATCCACTGTTGAAGAAAGGCGTAATCTACCGCTAGACGAACGTTTAGCGCAAGCTATTATTGAGGGAACCAAAGAAGGATTAGCCGATGACCTGAACGAGGCTCTAGAAGACAGGGCTCCTCTTCAAATAATCAACGGGCCATTGATGGCAGGAATGGATGAAGTAGGACGTCAATTCAACGCCAATCAGCTAATAGTAGCAGAAGTACTTCAGTCCGCTGAGTCTATGAAGTTCGCGGTCTCTCATTTAGAACCACACATGGACAGAGCAGATACTGCCACAAAAGGCAAAGTAGTTCTAGCTACTGTAAAAGGAGATGTCCACGATATAGGGAAAAATCTAGTGGAAATAATACTGTCCAATAATGGCTACGAGGTCATCAACTTAGGTATTAAAGTTCCACCTCAGGACTTAATCGAAGCATGTAGAGAACATAACCCAGATATGATAGGTCTATCTGGGTTATTGGTTAAATCTGCCCAAATGATGGTCGAAACTGTCAAAGATTTCCGTCAATCAGGAGTCGACTCACCTATTCTAGTTGGGGGAGCCGCCCTATCTAACCGGTTCACAAGACTAAGAATATCTCCAGAATATGACGGACTAGTATTGTACGCACAAGATGCTATGACCGGGTTATCATTAGCTAATGCGGTACAAGATTCTGACGAGAGACAAAAGCTAGTTATCACGGCTGAAGCAGAAACAGAAGCTATGCTGTCAGAGCAATCGACTGCTTCAGATGCCCAGCCGAAAAATGAAGCTCCTGTAGTAGCTCCGGCGCAAATCAGCCATAATATTGACATCCCCAACCCACCAGACTTGGTATCTCACGTTCTGACTAATCATGACATGGAGAAAATATTCCCATATATCAACCCGCAGATGCTATACGTACGGCACCTTGGTTTTAAAGGAAGATTTGCCGAAGCCTTGGAATCCGGTGATTCATCTGCGGTAGAACTCCAGGCTGCGGTCAGAGCTGTAGAAGACATAATATTGAGTCAGGCAGACATAACGGCAAACGCTGTGTTTAAATTCTTTCCTTGCGTGTCCTCAGAACAGGAGTTACTAATACTACAACCTGACCGCGAGACCGTAGCAGAACGATTTTATTTCGGACGTCAGAGTCAGCACGATGGATTATGCTTAGCAGATTATGTTAATCCAGCCTCTATGAATCAGATTGATTACCTAGCCATGTTTACAACTACAATAGGCCCGGGAGTGAGAGACTTATCTGAACGGTGGATGCAAGAGGGTAATTATCTAAATTCTCACATATTGCAAGCTCTGGCCATAGAAAGTGCAGAGGCATTCGCTGAGTTACTTCACCAACAGATACGGCAGATGTGGGGATTTAAGGATACCGAAGGCACTACTTATCAAGATCTCTTTAGAACCCAATACCGCGGACGCAGATATTCCTTTGGGTATCCAGCCTGTCCCAGATTGGAAGACCAAAGCAAGATATTCACTCTACTAGATGTAACCTCTAATATAGGAGTAGAACTTACAGAAGGTTTTATGATGGATCCGGAGGCTTCTGTATCAGCAATCGTTTTCCACCACCCTGAAGCTAAATACTTCAATCTTAGTGAATCAGATATCGATCAGTTAGAAAAAGATATTCTAATCAGATAAATAACAGTGTTAAGAGTGGGTACCTCTAGCCAGAATATCCCAGACAATCTCAACCTTTTGGTCGCGTATACCCACTATATTGTCCCAACGACTGATCATCGCATCCTGCTGCCCGGGAATCAATCGGAGTTGCTCCCCCACACTTAGCTGCAGATTAGGGGTATTAAAAACACAATGGTCAGCATCCATTCCAGAGACACTGATATCCGGTCTCTGATACACCAATGGTACCCCTTTTATAGCCCCAACACACCGAGTCCCCGCATCTCCAATGGCGATACCTAGCCGTGGTGCGCTTATGACCGTCGTCAGGATGGAAGCAGCAAACTGGAAATCAGACATATAGTCGTACGCAGTCTCCATTAGCAGGTAGGTACCCCCTTGTATCTCTGTTACACCATCAATATCCCCAGCAACGTCATAACTCCAAGTTTCACCCGTAGATACTATTTCTACTTCAATTCCCTCCGATTCAATCGCCTTTCTCAAATCTATCATAGGCTGTATAAGTCGTTTTCCTTCCAATATCCTATCTTCCTTATCAGAAGATACTTCAGACATCATCTGGTGACTCATAATTCCTTTAAATTGAACTGCAGGCAACCCTGAAATAGATTTAACAAGCTCCACTCCTGATTCAATATCCTGGACGCCGCACCTTTCCAACCCCGTCTCGAGTTCTACTACTATTCCTATACTAACTCCATGGGATACTGCAGACCGTGATATATTCCGCGCGTTATCCAGATTGTCACACGCCACAATAATGTCAGCTTGTTTAGCTAAATTACACAGCCTTTCAATCTTCAATGGAGCGATAATTTCACTAGTGATCATCACATTTTTGATCCCACCGTGCACCATTACTTCAGCTTCTGACACCTTAGCTGAACATACTCCTTCAACAGTCCCACCGCGGTTAATCTGACGCAGAGCGATTGCAGGTGTCTTATGGTTCTTACCATGTCCTCTGAGTTTGGTATTTCTAGTAGCATAATAATCTGCCATTACAGACATATTGTGATCCAGATTATCCATATCAACTACCAGACAAGGCGTATCGAGATCACCCATTGGAGTCCCTATTAAAGGCCTATACGAAATTGTCATACCATCATCTCCTAGATATGCAAGCTAATCCTATCCAAACGATCCTCTTGATGATATTGGCCACAATCCATGCAAAACATTGTTTCGAACAACTCTAAAATAGTCAAATTGGTTAGTACATAGACTCAAATCAAATGGTATTAACCAGACTTTATCATTGGGAGCCAAAATCTGTGTAGCATTGTCACCAACCTCCAAAGCTCCATGTTCAGCACTGAATTTCACAGCTTCAATACCGCTCAATCCGTCCACAACCGGAAGGCCGATATCGGGTCCTGTAGTTTTATGACCTGCATCTACAACTACTCGGGTTGGAATCGGATGACTCAGCACTGAGCAGAGGACCTTTACCGAGGGTTTAAATTGGAGATTCATTTTTAGAGACTTCTGATCCATCAACGGCACTGTATCTATTTGTATTTCACTAATCTCAGAAGCACTGAGTAGATCTTGGAAACCCTCATTAGATCGGACACTCAAAAACCGGTATTTAGCATCAATGTCAGTTACCTGACTGATCGTATCCGTGAATATTTCCAGCAGGCTCTCCGTGGAGGGTTTTGTCGATACTGATGAGACGTGTAAGGGCAAAAAGTTAGCAGTCATACCAGTAAGCTCCAGATTATCCAGCGCCAATATCGAGTTAGCTAACTCTGTTATTTCACCAGGATCTGAAAGTCCGCCGCGACCGAGACCAACATCAATCTCAACCTTACAGCCAATTATTACTCCACTATTTACCGCTAAATCGGACAGATCTCTGACGTTTTGGGGATTATCCACGAGGACCTGAACTGAGTGATTAGCAGCAAAGCTACAGAGTCTGAGGATCTTAGATCTAGTGATGATTTGGTTGGTAATTAAAATGTCCGAAAATCCTGCATTCGCAAAAACTTCGCATTCACCTATAGTGTTTACGGCTATCCCGCTATTCCCAGGAACTTTGTCAGCATATAAATGTGCAATCGCTGGACAACCAAAAGTAGAGACATGGGAACGAATTCCCACATCACTCTGGCCGATTATTGAAGACATCTTTTCAAGATTAAAATTCAGCGCTTCGATATCCAATACCAAAGCTGGCGTATCCAATTCCATTACGGGGGTCCCTACAGGCTGAAATGTCGGTTTTTCCATATATAACCTTCCAATCTCGATGAACCCATTATACTCTGGGCAACAGCAACTGTATAAGCGCACCTTGCTTGCATTTAATAACTGCCAATGTAACAATATCTCAGATATTCTGAAAGGGCCCTCATTTATGCCTGGTTTATTGGAAGGGGTTAAGGTAATTGACCTCTCACGCTATTTTTCCGGACCTTATTGCACTAAACTATTTGCCACTCTCGGCGCAGAAGTCATCAAGATAGAATCTCCCAACAACGGTGACCCAATCCGAGGGTATGGTCCTTTTGCCTCCCCAACATCAACTATTGATACAGGCGCATGGTTCCTCTACCTTAATACTTCTAAGCAAAGCATCACCCTAGATATAAAATCGGAGCAAGGACAATCTATAGTAAAGGACCTAATTAAATCAGCTGATATATTAGTAGAAAACTTCTCCCCAGACACAATGGACTCCCTAGGTCTAAGCTACGACGAACTCCATAAAATAAATCCACAACTGGTAGTGACTTCTATATCAAACTACGGGCAAACTGGCCCATACAAAGATTGGAAAGGTACTGAACTTAACCTATATGCAACCGGCGGATTGATGAATATAACAGGGGAGCCCGAGGGTACCCCGCTAAAAGAGGGCGCACCATTAGCACAACTAGGCACAGGTCAGAATGCTTTTGTGGCTAGTATGACTGCATTGATGCATGCAGAGGAAACTGGGGCGGGACAACATATAGATTTATCAATCGCAGAATATGCGACTAATGTCCTTGAAAATGCCCTAATGCAATACAGTTACTCTGGACAAGAATATTCTCGCGTAGGTAATAGAGGTTACGGACGAGCAGCATGGGGCATATACCCGTGCGGTGACGGATACGTGGGAATAATTGCCGGACCGGATCAAAACTGGCCTGAAGTATCCAATATCATGGAACGTGAAGAACTGGGCGAGGAGAAATACGCTTCCCGACAAGGTCGTTTATTATACGCTGATGAAGTAGATGCCTTGATGTTGCCATGGTTATTAGACAATAACAAAGTCGACATATTTAAAGCTGGTCAGGAGCACGGATTAGGGTTTTCCTTTGTAGCCAACATGCAAGACATCCTAGAAATGGAACAACTCGAAGCCAGGGATTATTTTGTTGATCTCGACCACCCCGTTGCTGGAACTCTCAAATACCCAGGCCCTCCTATTAGGCCACACACAGAAGTCGCTGCATGGGTATATCAGAGAGCTCCACTTCTGGGGGAAAACACCGAAGAGATTATATGTAAAAAACTTGGATATTCTCAGGAAACATTCCTATCTCTTCGCTCAGATGGAGTGGTTTAGATGGAAAACAATCAGCCTTTAAAGAACTATAGAATACTTGATCTGTCTCGAATATGGGCAGGACCATATTGCACCAAACTAATGGCGGATATGGGAGCACAAGTCATTAAGATGGAATCCCTACGAGTATACGATTCACATAGAGGCCCAGTGACTCCTGCTCCTGGAATTGCTGCATATCCTGATGCTGAACCTGGTAGCGAACCTTGGAATCGAAATGGCTGGTTCAACTGTCTACATATGAGCAAATACGGTATAAGTTTGGAGCTTACGGAAGAACCTGGCCGAAAAGTATTCGAAGAACTTGTGTCCATCAGTGACGTAGTTGTCGAAAATTTCAGGCAAGGCAGTCTTGAAAGGCTCGGATACGATTACGAAAAACTAAAGTCCATTAGACCGGACATAATTTACGTATCCATGCCAGCGTTTGGGAATAGTGGGCCATGGAAAGGATACGTTGCGTACGGTATTGGGCAAGAGCAATTATGTGGAATGGCTCATATGACAGGATATGAGCATGATGGTCCTATGAAATCCGGAATTAATCACGGAGATCCTATAACTGGCTCCCACGCTGCGGGACTTGTATTGGCTGCGTTAAGATATCGGAAAAAAACCGGCAAGGGTATGTTCGTGGACGTGTCCCAGCAGGAATCAGCAGTATCACTAATAGGGGGAGAAGTTGTAAGCTACCAGATTAGCGGTGCTGAACCTGAACGAATAGGAAATCACTCACCATATTTTTCGCCTCATAACATATATCCCTGCAGCGGAGATGACCGCTGGGTGACTATTGCTATAACTAATGAATCCGAATGGCAAAATCTTGTGAATGTAATAGGCGATCCGCAATTACATTCAACCGACAAATTTTCAAATAATGAGCAGCGTCTCTTCCATCAGGCCGAACTAGATAAGTTGATCGGTGACTGGACAATTAACCACGAAATGTACGGTATTGTCCATAAACTACAGGAAGCTGGTGTACCCAGCGGTCCCGTTCTCCGTGGTCCAGATCTTTTGGAAGATCCTCACTTTTCAGAAAGAAACACATTTAACAATGTGGACCACCCACAAGTAGGCCCCAAATGGTACCCAGGCTTTGCCTGGAAAATGTCGGTTACACCAGGTCAAGTCCATTGGCCTGCACCCACTTTAGGCCAACACAACCATACCGTATACAGTGAATTCTTAGGGTTAACTGACGCAGCGATAACAAACTTGGAGGAAACGGGAGTAATAGGGACAAAACCGACTGGCTCCCGTATTATCTGACATATACTAGACTATAAACATCCGTACTTCTAAAAAGGACCAGACACACTATAAAATAATAAGGAGACACGATTGTGCCAGAACCAGAAGCATTATACGAAATAAAAGACGGAATAGCCTTCATAACCCTTAATAGGCCAGAAAAGCTTAACGCTATAGATCCCCCTATGCGCCAGATTCTCTGGGACTCGTTTCAGGACGTCCAAAATAACCCAGAAGTTAGGTGCGCCATTGTTACTGGTAATGGTAGAGCCTTCTCTACCGGTCACGATTTAGTAGCCATGGCGAATGCCCGTGCCAACGAAGGCCCAAGCACTGGTGACCTATATGTAGTTCAATCGAACATTTGGAAGCCAATAATTGCTGCGATAAATGGTGTTTGCTTGGCACAGGGATGCGGACTGGCCCTCGGTAGCGACATAAGGATAGCTTCTACTGAGGCTCAATTTGGTTGGCCTCAAGTAAAACGAGGTATAGCCTCAGTGAGCGGACCTGCATTGTTAGCGCAGGTATTGCCGAAAAACATAGCCTTTGAAATATTATTTACCGGCGATTTTATAGACGCTGAAAAAGCGAGAGAGCTGATGTTAGTGAACCATGTGGTCGAACCTGACCAAGTGTTAACCCGTGCAGAAGAAATTGCTCGAAAAATAGTAGCTAACGCACCATTATCATTAGCAGCCATAAAAGAGTCCTCTATTATGGGAGCAGCCATGGATCTAGAGCGACGTGTCGCATTCGCTCAACTGAAGAGAGATGTAATACTTCATACTGAAGATGCGGAAGAAGGTGTAAAAGCCTTTGCTGAAAAGAGAGCTCCTGTTTGGAAAGGCCGATAAAATATCTGGATATATACTTAGGTCACTGATAGTCTTAGCACATATAATAAAACCCCTCTCTTTAGGAGGGGTTTTATTATTACCAGATCCGATTGATTATTGAGACTTTAATGATCTCCCCGGCAGAGCTCTCGTATGGTTTCCAGAGTCAATGACCAGTTGACCGTTGACTATCACATAATCTATACCCGACGGAAACTGTTTTGGATCTTCAAAAGTAGCTGGTGTCGTGACAGTATCAGGATTAAACATTACTATATCGGCTTTCATACCATCTCGTAGTACGCCTCTATCCGTAAGGCCTAGCCGCTGAGCAGGCATAAAGGTCATTTTTCGAACTGCTTCCTCCAACGACAAAATTCCTTCTTCACGAACAAGTCTATCCAAAATAAAAGGGAACGTGCCATAAGTTCGAGGATTAGGATAATCCCCAGTCATAATCCCGTCAGATCCCACCATTTGAGCATCATGTTTTACTATGGTTCTAATGTTTTCGTTATTCCCAGTCCTGGCTACAAAAGCAACCTCAAGATCTTCTTGAATCAAAATTTCGCAAATCGCGTCTATCATACGTTGCCCTCTAGCCGTCGCGAGATCGGTTAAAGAACGTCCTTCCCATTCTTTGTTAGCATCTGTTTTAACGTTACTAATTATGTAATGATCAAGGGTCATGCCCCATTGTGGATCAACAGAATCACCTATTTCATCACGCACGCTACGTTGTTTAATACGATTCATCAGTTCGGTTGGCCCACCATCATGCACCCAGATCGGCAATAATGAATGTAGGACAGTACTTGCTGCTGGATATGGATACTGATCAAATGTGACGTCTATATCCGCACTCCTGCCTTCATTGACCAGCGCGACCATCTTCTCACCCATCCCATCCACAGGATTATGGTAATGAGATATATGGACAGGTATACCACTTTGTCTACCTATAGTGAGAACTTCTCGGAAGGGATCTAGGAGCCTATCTCCCAGAGAATACCTGGCGTGTGACACATATATCCCACCTGTATCCCTGATTGCCCGACATACCCCGACCAATTCCTCGGTATCACTGTACGCACCCGGAGCATAGGTCAATCCGGTAGAAAATCCAAATGCCCCATCTCGCATACCTTGGATAGCCAATTCTTCCATTTTCATCTGCTCAGCAGCATTGGGAGGTCTGGCATCCCAACCCATAGCCTCGACTCTAATAGCAGCATGTGGAACAAAATACACAACATTGCACGAACACTTATTATCAAACAGTTGCAAAAAGTCACTGACGCTGCTCCACCTGACACCTTCAGGAGCAGTCCCATTTATAGCAGACAGATACCCCAACAACAGTTCCAAGTTAACAGTCGAAGAAGGAGCATAAGATAGACCATCCATGCCGAGTGCCTCTGTAGTGACACCTTGCCTAACCTTAGGTTCATGAAAAGGATCATTTAACAGCATAAGATCAGAATGAGAATGCATATCGATAAACCCGGGGCATACTATGTAGTTGTCAGCATCAATAATCCGATCAGCATCTATAGCGGAAGTATCTCCTGTGATTATAGTTATTGTATCTCCATCAATACTTAGACTACCTGAAAATGATTTTGAACCTGTACCGTCAACTATGCGGCCATTACGAATCAATAGGTCAGACATATTTCTCCTCTGATATAATCGTGTTTAGTACATTACTTTTACAGACACTATAAAGCAAGTAATGAAGTAGGCATTAGTACCCGCTAATAGAATATCCAATTGCGACGTAGCCAAGAGCCCGACACACGATACGGTTACTAAAGATAGGTAGGTTACAGATGGAAGAACAGAATAAAGTCCAGTGGATCTACTCTTCGGCTAATAACAGCGAATTATCAGCCAGATACGATGAATGGGCAAACGATTACGAAACGGACCTTGAAAATGACTTTGAATGGAATGGCCACGAACGAGCCGTAGCATCTTTGTTACCGTATATTCACTCTAATTCAATAATACTAGATGCTGGGGCAGGCACGGGCCTAGTAGGCCTACTCCTACACGCAGCCGGATGCACAAATTTAGTAGCCATGGACCTCTCTAGAGGGATGCTGGAACAGGCATCTAAAAAACAGGTGTATTCGGAACTTCACCAAATGGTTATGGGAGATGCGTTGGCGTTTCCATCGGATCATTTTGACGCAGCTATAACAGTGGGGGTTTTAACAATAGGGCACGCTCCTCCGCACTCTCTAGACGAAATAGTGAGGGTGACCAAACCAGGTGGTTACATAGCGTTCAGCCTTAGATCCGACATCTATGAACCAGCGGGGTTCAAAGACAAGCAGGATACACTCTCCAGTGCCAAGAAGTGGGAACTAGTAGAATGCACCGAACCGTTCCAAGCGTTACCAAAAGGTGAGCCGGACGCCTACCATCAAATATGGGTCTACCGTGTGATCTGATCTATTCTCGAGTCTCCATTGGCAATCCTTGTTTAACAACCTCTTCAATACATTCAGGACATCTGTCAGATAGATCATGCCCAACAGCTGAATAAATATTGTTCGTCATTAGCCCACACATGAACAGGGCTTCTATCTCTTCAATACCCAGGCCATCCACATAATGTACCACCCCTTCTTTCTCTGGAGTAGACCACCACCAAGGGGTTAATCTCTGGGCAATGCTATGAACATTTTCTTTAAAATCATCTTCCCAAGGCCCATCTGGAAGCTCCACTACCCAAGAGGTACCTCCGGTTTCTTTCGGTTGTTTTCTTGCGTTAAGCCTACCATCCCGAGCATATCGACGAATCACATCTTGAGAAACATTCAATATATGAGAGGCTTCTTGTATAGAGACCCATTCCATGATGCAACCTCATCCTTCAGAATATAAAACTAGTATCACAACGTTAATCAAATATATCCAATATAAATTAGTACCTGAACTAGACCCGTGTCAACGGATCTTCTAAAGTGTCTCCAAGTCCACCACCAGGAGGCACCATAGGATATACATGAGACTCAGAATCAACGACAAATTCAATTAAATACGGACCGTCTTCCTCATTTGCCTTCCTTAATGCGGGCATCACATCTTCTTGATGACTAACCTTTAACGCTGGAATGCCAAAAGAATTAGCTAATTTGACATAGTCGGGACCTGGAATAGGAGTCTCTTTCAAATGTTGTTCAAAAAATAGTTCTTGCCATTGTCTTATCATTCCCAAAATACCATTGTTGAATAACGCTATTTTCAAAGGCATTTTCTCTTGGGCAACGGTGGCGAGCTCTTGTAAGGTCATCTGGAAGCCTCCATCACCGGCAATACTCCAAACAGGAGCCCCCGGCCTACCTAGTTGGGCTCCCATCGCCGCAGGAAGTTCAAATCCCATAGTACCTAATCCACCTGAAGACACAAAGGTATTACTGTTGTTGAACTCAAGAAATTGCGCTGCCCACATCTGGTGCTGACCTACACCGGTTACAACAACCGTCTCTGGGTTTTCCTGGATCAATCGATTGATCTCGACCAGAACTTCCTGAGCCTGAAGATTTTCGGAGCTAGGAATTGCCAATGAAGGATGCCTGTCCCTAGTTTCATTTATGTAAGCCATCCAAGCTGGCCTAGAAACATTCTTTACCAAGGGTACCAGTGATTGAAGTATGGATTTAGCATCCCCTTGAAGTGGTACTTCTACAGGCACGTTACGCCCTATCTGGGAACCTTCAATGTCCAGATGGATGATCCTAGCATGTGGCGCAAAGGTAGAAGCTTTTCCAGTAACCCTGTCGTCAAATCTCATACCAAGGCCAATAATCAGATCAGATTGCTCTATAATCATATTATTCCAGTACATACCGTGCATACCCAGCATCCCTAAACTCAATTCATGAGTTCTAGGGAATCCGCTTAATCCGAGCAGTGTGTTTATAACTGGTATACCAGTGGTCTCTGCAAGATCTTTTACTTCATCAAAAGCTCTAGACATGACAACACCGTGTCCACCGATAATAACCGGACGTTCTGATTGATTTATGAGTTCCGCGGCTCTTTTAACATTTATAAGCGTCTCTTCAGATAATACCTCGAGTTCAATAACGCAACCTGGCGTTTCCGGATAACTGAATTCAGCGAGTTCCAGTTGTACATCTCTAGGTACATCTACTAAAACCGGTCCTGGCCGTCCAGACACCGCAGTTCTGAACGCCTCGTGTATAGTCGATGCGAGATCATCAGTTGACATCACCATATACGTTCTCTTGGAACAAGCTGCTGCTATAGAACAAATATCACATTCCTGAAAGGCTTCAGATCCTAACACTGGTCGGGCTACTTGTCCTGTTATACAAACCATGGGAATAGAGTCTGCCCGAGCATTCATGATACCGGTTACTAAATTAGTAGCTCCTGGTCCAGATGTAGCTACGCATACGCCCGGCTTCCCTGTCATCCGAGCATATCCATCAGCCGCATGAGCCGCAGACTGTTCATGTCTCACTAAAATATGTTTCAGTTGAGGATAGCTCCATAGAGCATCATAGAATGGTAGGATAGCTCCCCCAGGATGACCGAAAATAACATCAATGCCTTCTTTGAGAAGACTTTCACAAATGATTTCCGCACCTTTAAGTTTCAATTAAATCCTCCTTGGCTATATTAGCCAAAAATAGACACATTTATGGTTTCTCTGAGACGTGAAAAAGTCCCGCCCCACTTAGGGACGGGACTTTCATAAATCCCGCGGTACCACCCTATTTGCCTGAAAATTCAGACCTCTCTAATAAGGACACTATCATGCCCCGTCGTTAATAACGGACGACGAACTCGGCCTGGCTTACTCAGGATTCTAGCCCTTTCTGCTGGCAGCTCCGGAGGGATTTTCGGTAATTTATACGCACCTGCTCACACCATACCAGGCTCGCTTTGCGCTTTAGATTAACCTACTCGTCTCCATCAACGCTATTATATTGAGCGTAACATTATTGAAAATTACTGTCAATATACTCCGTTTATCGACTTACGACTTTTTAAAAGCGTTGGAACCCGTCACTAATGCCGGAGTTCCACCCATGACAAAAGCTACACCTATGGTTTCTGCTATCTCTTCTTCAGTTGCACCAATAGCTCGCGCCCTATTAGCTATATTCTCAACGCCGTGATCGTGCGCCAACAAAGCATCACAGAGCATAGTCATCAAAACTTTTACTTTCATAGACAGAGCTCCATCAGTAAGAACATTGTCCCTAACAGCAGTCACATCCTTAAATAATTGAGGTGCTGCCTCTTCTATTATTGCTTGCCATGAACCAGGGTTTGGTAACGTCATTCTACTCTCCTTATATTGTTTATTACGATTCTAGTTTGCTATGCCCTGATAATACCGAAAATTTAAAAATCCGGTCGCTTATCTTTCCAAGGATTACTTTGTTCATAAGCGTAAGCGGTATTTAGAACTGTAGCTTCATCAAACGGCCTACCGGATATTTGAAGTGCCAACGGCAATTCCTTTCCATCGATATTTGTAAATCCACAACATATAGAGAGGGCTGGAACTCCGGACAAACTGTAAAGGCCCCTGAAACTTCCCTCTAATAGGTCTTTCTTAGCCTGATCTAGACTTCTTACCCCGGGCTCTAGATTTATCTTTCCAGCAGGACCTGAAGATGTCGGCTGAATTAATATATCAACTGACTTAAAGGTCTCCATAACTTGATTCCTAACCATCTCACGTAGTTTCTGGGCTTTGTAATATACCTGCGCTGGTATAAGATTTGCTGCCATGAAAGCAATTTTAGTATTGTGATGATGATCTGACGCCCTTGTTCTAATCCTGTCAGGAAACAAACTTACCCTATCTGTATGAGTAATGGTACGTACTACAGCCCCAGTATATTTTGCTATAGGCATAGATATTTCTACTACTTCAGCCCCAAGGGTCCTAAAATGGTCTGACGCTGCTACAACCGCCTCTTTGGTTGCCGTTGTTACTCCTAACTCATCACTATCAAGAAAGTCCGTTACTAAGCCGATCTTTAATCCCTGAAGATTGCCACTTAGAAGATTCACATAGTCTGGAACTGGAATGTTGCTAGTATATCGATCCTTTGGATCATATCCCGCTATTGATCCAATGGTGAGAGCGCAATCCGAAACCGTCCTTGATATAGGACCAATAGTGTCGATTGACCAACAGGCTCCATCTACTCCATATCTGCTAACTCTACCCCACGTAGGACGTAGGCCAACAAGACCACAATTAGCTGCAGGCCCCCGGATTGACCCACCAGTATCCTCCCCCAAGGAGGTAGCGCACAAAAATCCTGAAGTAGCAGCTCCCGAACCTGTACTCGAAGTCCCTGGATTCCTTTCTATGTCCCAAGGGTTTCTAGCTGGACCATAAACCGAACTTATGGGATCTCCAAGAGCAAATTCGCTCATGTTAAGTTTCCCGAGTAAGATAGCCCCCGACTTATTCAGATTTTCCAACACCGTAGCATTTTCCCGAGGTACGAAATCAGAACGAATCTTAGATGCATCGCTAGTCAGTATTCCCGCACTGTGGATTTGGTCTTTGACCGCGACCGGCACTCCATGTAAGGGGCCTAAGTAATTTCCATTGTTAATGTCTTTTTCTGATTGCTTAGCCTGCTCTAACGCCAACTCACCGCTAACAGTGATATATGCGTTCAACTTAGGATTCAATTCTTGAATCCGTTCGAGATAAGCCGTTACGACATCTACAGGCGACAACTCCTTAGATTTTATTAAATGCCCAAGATCAGTAGCGGACAGGAATGGTATGTCTGCATTAATCATAAATGTGATCCTCCATAACATGCCGTATTGGCAATGGCTCGATCAAATTCACGTCAGCAACGTAAATATCAGACATTAGTTGAAGTATGGCATTAAGACTCATAGCAACTTGATCCAAATCATCATCCGGAATGTCCATATCTACAGACTTCGCCAAGGATAATATATCTTGATTGGTTAATTCTTCCATCAAATCCTCCACAGAATACGAAGGTACCGTGAATTAGATATGGTAGTATATTTCCGGAGGATTAGATTGTACATAGAAGAACCCCAGCCCCATAGTTTTCTGAAAAAGGTAAGGAAGATTGCTATCTTACACAACGAAGATATAATCCTCTCCTTCTCTTCACAACAAGGGCTTGTTTCCGAACCGACTAGTAACGGTGAGCTTTTGATAGTAACGTCAGAGAGAGCATTATCATTTACTGACGATAGAGGAAACCGCGCAGGCCAAGTTGTCAGATTAGAAGATGTAGACGAAATCATCGTCACAAACGTTAAGAAAAATTACTGGAACCTATATCAAGCTATTTTCATGACCATTTCAGGTCTATTCATATACTTATGTTTAGCTTATTGGATAACTGGAAAATGGAATGGCCCTACCGTACCAATAATAAATATAGATGCCGGACCACTAATACTTCTTATAGCAATATTGGTTTGCTTCTGGCTAATATCACAACACTACTACAGGCAAAAGAATGCCTCTATCACACTTAGGGGACGGTCATGGTCTATCACTACGTCAGCCGGTGGTCCCAAGTCTGAATCAGATTTATATGAACTTGCCAACGTTCTAAGTGCTAAAATTTCTGGAGCACGATCCGCGCAAAATACGCCCGTATCCTTAGTCTAAAAACCTATCCGAGTGGAAGGCTAGGATTAACGTCGAGCTCGAAGCCGTACTGCTCACCTCTCTGATATTGATAGTAGGCACAGGCCGCTATCATTGCTCCGTTGTCAGTACATAATACTGGAGGAGGAATTAGGACCGGAATATTCGACCGATCCACCACTTTGACACGTAGCCTACTATTCGCCGCAACTCCTCCACCGATCAATATTCCCTTCGCGTGGTATTGCTCGGCCATAGTCACCACTTTCTCAACCATAACGTCAACAACGGCCTCCTGAAACGCATGGGACATTTGATTTACTAACACGCGTACTTGATCATCTGTAAATTGGCATTGATCAAGTGGATAAATACCCTTGTTCTGGGCCATATGAAGCAAAGCAGTTTTTACACCACTAAAGCTGAAGTCCAAGGTACCTTTCATCCAAGCTCTAGGTAACTCTAGATCGTTCTCTCCAATCATTTGCTCCGCAGCCTTTTGTATTTCTGGCCCACCAGGAAAACCTAATCCTAGAACCCTAGCAGCTTTGTCAAAAGCCTCTCCAGCCGCATCATCGCGCGTCCTACCAACCAACTTATAGTTCCCATGACCTTCCATTAAGATTAGGTCAGTATGTCCTCCCGACGCTATCAAGCACGCAAGCGGAAATCCTGGTTCCGAATCCGGCAATTCTCCTGATTCTTTTAACCACGACGCATATAAATGCCCTTCTAAATGATTGGACCCAATAAAGGGAACTCCAAGAGACATGGCTAGGGCTTTCGCTGTATTTAACCCAGTTATTAGAGATCCTGCTAAACCTGGCCCGTACGTGGCAGAGACGATATCAATATCTCCCAAATTAATCCCTGCCGTTTTTAGGGAACTATGTACAGTTACAGAAATGTCCCTGATATGTTGACGTGAAGCAAGCTCGGGGACTATCCCTCCATATGGGGCATGTATGTCAATTTGTGAGGCTATGATGTTTGACCGAAGCACATGACCATCAGTTACTACGCCGACAGCTGTCTCGTCACAAGAAGTTTCTATTCCAAGTACATTTACCATATAAGTCATTATAAAGTGAAATTGATGCACCTCTCAACTACCCAGATATGTTTCACATAAGATCATTACTCAAAATATAGTTATCCATATGCCAGCTTTACATCGCAAATTAGCGAATGGTATCATCGGCGTTGTAATTTTCCTTTCATCAGCTCTTTTTGCGAACAATCGCGACATACTACCATCTTCATTCTCTAGTTAAATTCAGGACAAAGAAATTTTGAAAATTTATCTAGTTCGTCACGGAGAGACCCAGTGGAACAGCGAAGGTAGATTCCAAGGACAAATCGACATACCGTTGAACGACATTGGAATCTCCCAGGCATTGGCAACTGCTAGAGCATCTCTAAGATTGGGATTAACAGCACTGTATTCGAGCCCGCTGAAGCGTACGATACAGGTTGCCCAACACATATCATCAATCACGGGTATTCCGATTAATCTGGACCCAGGCTTAATGGAATTAAATCTCGGTTCATTAGAAGGGATCACAGGAAATGATATGCGTCTGAATTGGCCTGAGGTTTGGAATCAATGGAGGCTAGATCCGTCTTTAGTCAGCATGCCAAAAGGGGAGTCACTAATCTCTTTAAGTGATCGATGCTGGGAATCATTTGACAATATACAACGAAACCATTCGGACGATGATCAAATCGCAATCGTATCGCACAACTTTGCAATTCGTTGTATTTGCGCGCGGATCCTACAAATACCACTTCATAATTTTCATAGTATGACACTTAGTTTAAGTTCCATAACAACTGTAGAACTCTTTAGAGATTCGTGGCGTCTGCTTAGTTATAATTCGGTATCCCACCTAATCAACTATAGTGGACCTAACGTATGACTAAAAAATGTGAAAATAGATATTCAGTATTAGAAACCCGCACCATACAAGCCCTGTTGAGATCAGGAATGGCGCATTACGAGACCCTAGTAGTCGGTGTATCCGGTGGCCCAGATTCCACAGCATTATTACGTTGTCTATCAAGAATCACAAGCGTATTCCCCCTAAAACTACATGTCGCCCATTTAAACCACGATTTTCGTGGTAAGGAAGCAGATGATGATGAAGCTTTTGTATTAGATCTGGCTAAACAATTAGGATTAAACTGCACGTCCGAATATCAGGATACCGATATGTATCAACGACAACAAGGAATCTCATCCTTCGAACAAGGTGCTCGTGAACTAAGGTATGAGTTCTTATTAAAAGTTGCCCAGGAGCAACAGTCCAACCTAGTTGCAGTAGCACACACAGCTGATGATCTCGCGGAAACTGTTCTTGAACATATCCTAAGAGGATCAGGACTAAATGGGCTACGGGGTATGTCTGAAATCTCTGGTTGGCCCTGGCCCTCAAAAGAGACGAAAGTGAAGTTATTCCGACCATTCTTGGACATTAACAAATCAGAAACTAGCCTATATTGCGATTCTATTAACCAAACATTCCGTCAAGATACAACCAAC
>CEVA01062840.1_pt1 | contig 21844 bp, 16 predicted proteins | sample 361521 | NCBI WGS metagenome assembly CEVA01 (sample SAMEA2622823, study PRJEB7988) | marine metagenome | isolation source: saline water (ENVO:00002010), including
ACCCTTTTTAATTGCTGAAATTGGAATCAATCATAATGGTGATATCAGGATAGCGAAGGAAATGATAACTGCGGCGGCTGACGCCGGATTTAACGCAGTCAAATTCCAAAAACGTGCCGTCGAGTTAGTCTATACGAATGAATATCTCGAAAGTCCCCGCAAAAGTCCCTGGGGCGAAACGCAGAGAGATCAAAAGGAAGGCCTCGAGTTTGATGAAGCTGAGTACCGCATAATCGATGATTATTGCAACGAATTAAATATCAAATGGAGTGCCTCATGTTGGGACCCTGATAGCTTTAGGTTTTTACAAGCCTATGATCCCCCTTTTCATAAAATCGCTTCCCCTATGCTCGGTCACCTGCCGCTTCTACAACAGGTCGCTGCAGAGAGAAAAAAAACCTTCATTTCAACCGGCATGTCCTCGATCGCAGAAATCGATAAAGTAGTGGAAGTTTTTATTACGGCTGAATGCCCCTTCGAACTAATGCATTGTAACTCGACGTACCCTATGCCAACAACCGATGCCAATCTTCTCGCGATACCCATGTTGAGAGACCGATACCAATGCGACGTGGGGTATTCTGGCCACGAGACTAGCCTGATCACAATCTGTGTAGCAGCTGTAGCCCTGGGTGCCACTTGCCTGGAAAGGCATATCACACTGGATCGCACTATGTACGGCTCAGATCAAGCCGCTTCCATAGAAACCAAATCCCTACGGAGCTTTGTCACTGCGGTCCGGGCTATCCCTGCTGCTCTCGGCACTGGGGAAAAAGAGATCTTGGAAACGGAGCGCGAAGCTCGTGAAAAATTGCGCCAAGAGGTTCAATAAAGTGTTTATTTTATTTCAATATTTTGTTCATACCTCAACTGATCTCTGTGACCAAAGCTGTTTCTAAGGACCTGCTGGGGCCCACTTTAATCGGCGGAGCTAGTCGATCGGGCAAAACACTTCTAACTTTAGCGCTGGGCGACAGCCCTGGGCCGGTGGCCGGGTTTCCGCTAGAAGCGGTGTTCCATGTTTATTTTCGAAGAAAGTTTCCGTATTTTGAGGCGCAGAAGGCTAGAATTATCTGCGAATACCTGAACCGCCCAAGATACGTTACTGGAGGACGAACTGAGGTAAAGCGCCCATTAGATTACATGGGCCTAAAGCCGGACATGTTGACAAGAAATATCCCACAATCCATAGAAGATCCAATAGCACTGATAGGGTGGCTTTTGGATCAGTTTTCCACCAATATGAAACGCAGTTCTTGGGCTGCTTTTGATCTGCATCCAGAATTTTTATACAAAAGTTACCGGCGCTCCCTCCCTAACCTACGACTTATGATTATGGAGCGCGACCCTCACTCTGCCATAGCAGCAGGCTTATTTTGGAGAACCTGGCCTGCCCCCCCGCCCGATCGACACCAACGCTTTCTTTTATTGCTTTCACTTTGGCACTTATCCCGAATGGTTTCAGACTCCCTAATTAGAGAGCACCCAAGTTCCGTAGCACGGCTTTCTTTCGACCGTTTAACCAAGGGTGATAGTTCAGAACATTCCAAACTTTGCGAATTTTTTTTGCTGCCGCCTAACAGGCTTGTAAACTCTTTCGACTTCATCCCCCATTTCACATTTAACCCCAGTCTCGGTTTCCTAGGTCCTGATCAGACTTGGAAAGCCGTTTTAAGTAGCAGCGAGATGAACGAAATAGACCTACTTCAGAAAGGAAAAATAACAAGCCCCCACCTTCGATCTCTGTTAACCATGGGGGCGCGAGCGCCAGTACTTACACGGCAGCTCTTAGAAGGATATCTATATCCTGCAAAAACGGCTCAACGAAAATGGAATTCTCTAAAACAGCTTACCAAGGACGTTCGTGCAGGAGCCCGGTTGCAGTTTTTTGGCAGACCAAAAAGTGATTGAAACAATTATTACATTTTGGATTTTTAAATTGTCTTATGCTTGTTTCCGCAGACACTGGATGATTGTTGATGCCGGATTCTAAGGATCTTTTGATGGATTTACCGTCTCTGAATGGCGAATTACCCCATGTAGCTCTTAAAAATCTGGTGTGGCCCACTCCCTATTCCACCTACACGGGCATAACCAAAGACCTTATAGATGTGATTCTTCGCTGTCAGAAAGATATTAAAACTCATCAAATATCTTCAGCAATTCTGAAATCAAAATCATACGATATTATATCCGACATATGTACGATTGCGCGCCTCACGCTCGATATTTCCACTGTCCGAGAAGCTGGGCGGAAGTTATGTTATAATCCCCAATCTAGCCCTCTCTTGACTTATCTCGATGTTGGCACGGATCCTTATAGTTTTGTTATCCCCCGGGTGTGGCACCACCCTACTGCTAATGGTTGCTCAAAAAAGATAAAAAACTTGGCGCGGAGATGTCGCTCACATCTGCTATCATCTACAATTGGACGCAATCGCCTTGATATTCACAATAGAAATCATCTTGTTAACAATTTCGTACAACACAGTGCACTCCGTGGGGTCGACTGGCCTATTACTAATGTAAATTGGCCAGAAGGAAAGACCCTACCTAAAGACCTAACCGAAATTTCTCTAGGCCTATCTATCGATTTCTTGAAGTCAATCGAAAACGAAGTCAGCGAAAAGTCCCTAGCCGAAAAATTTCGACACCTTTCCCTTCGAATCATAAAATTCCATTTATCAAAAGCTTACGATGATTTGCTAGTCTTAGAAAAGCACGTCCTCGCACGTCCTATGGGATTAACCCTACTTAGTGGAACCCCTAAACACCTAGGTAGGCTGACAAGCTGGCTGTACCATAAAGAAGGCCGAACAACTATCAGGTGTGCCCATGGCGGTGAACGTGCATTTTTCATCGACTATGAATGGGGGTTAGCCGAGTTTCCTGACTGCGATATATACTACACACATGGACAGGGCGAACTTACCGTACTGGACCGTAGGATATCCAGTGGAGCTATACCAACCACCGATTCGGAGCAGCCGACTCAGTTCCAAACTATTGGCAGCCCACATCACCAGAAAATTTTTTCAAAAGCTTCAAACCAGGGCAGCGCTAGGCGAACAGGGGAAGTCCTTTACGTGGCTGGAGGTTACCTGGGGGAGGCTTTTGGAGATTTTCCGAGCAGAAAGCCCCCAGATGTCCTTTACCTGGATTGGCAGATAGATCTGATTACCACACTTAAAAAGCTCGGGTATAAGGTGATACTTAAAGCCCACCCTGGAGGTATTGCAGCTAACGAGGGACTTTTATCTGCATACGCTGACCGGTCTATTGAGGGGAAGTTCGACCCCATCGATGCTCCTGGCGACTGCTTCATCTTTGATTTTGCGGGCACGGCCTTTGTAGATGCGCTAGCGAGCGGAAGACCCATGGTTTTAGCTGATACAGGCGTACGACCCTTTGATCCCCATAGTTTTAAGGATTTATCAGCTCGATGCGGAATAGCACCCTCCACCATAAACGGCAATGGTGTGTTTCGCGTTAAGACTGACCCCCTTGGTGAGGCAGTAGCCCAAGCCACAGATAATCAGGCAAATTTATTTGAGGATTTCCAGCAAAAATTTTTTGCGTCATAATAATAGAAGATACCCGTAGCTAGGAAGATAAATGCGAAGCGTTCACCTACTAACTAAAGTAACCTCGCCCCGCCTCCGGGCGCGGTTTGTATCGGCATTGGCTAGGGCCATTCCCAAGAGAGCGTTACAGTCCCTTATGGAAAAGAAATTTATAAATTTTGGTGTTGAAACTACCAACACCTGCAATGCCAATTGTTCCTTCTGCGGATATCGGTTTATGGAGCGGCCGAAAGTTGAAATGGCTAAAGAGGTATTTGAGAACGCCATCAAAAGTTTTGTCCAAAACGGTGGTGGGAATCTTAACTTCACACCCACAGTCGGCGACCCCCTTGTTGATAAGACTTTATTGGAGCGCATAAGATTTGCTCGTAAACACCAGGAAATTCAAGAAATCTTTCTTTATACAAACGGAATTCTACTGGATCGTATTGGCTACACCAACCTCCTGCACTCGGGACTCAGCCGGCTTGCCATTTCTACATTCATTGGAAGCCGCGATGGTTATAAACAGTACTATGGAAATGACAAATACCAGAAGGTCGTCCAAAATATTATTGGTATTGCCGAAGCCAACAAGAAATTGGGACAACCAATAAAAATAACACTACATTTGCGCGTGCAGGGAGACCCCTCCATCTGGGAGAAAACCCAAGTATATCAGGAAATTTCCTCTTTGATTGGCATAAGAAATATCAACTATCTAGATGTTTATGACGCTTGGGGAGGAAGAATAAAAAGCTATGATCTTCCTGAAGGCACTTCTTTAGACAAGCCAATCCCAATCGAAGAAAAAATCAAATCTCCCTGCTTTGAAATGTACCGAAGGCTCCATGTACTAGCGGATGGAAATGTTGGCGCTTGTGTATGTGTGGACTTAGAGAGTGAAATAAAAGTAGGTAACATTCATAACCAAACCCTAACAGACATTTGGAATGGTGCCTCGATCCGTAAATACAGGAAGGACTGGCTGAACGGGACGCTGCCTGATGTCTGCATGCAGTGTACCCGTTATCAGGGGATTGATGATTTTATAAAAGCAAACCCGAAACGAATACTGATAGACTATGCCCGGCGAAAATGGCCAAAGACACTGAAATATCTGACCCAATAATGACGAAAATGAAACTAACCCTCTGACATATTAGAATGGCTGCCCGTAACAAAGAGAAATCAATCAACGGAAAATCTTTCGATCTAGTGGCCCAGATGGAAAGCCTATATACGACACTGGACTATTATATTTCCCTTCCTCCGAGGACCATCAAAAATCCAAATACCTATTGGAGCCAAGCGACCGATCCCGATGGACAGACCCGCAATCGACTCAATGAATCCCGATGTTATCTTACAAATCTAAGTGAGGAACTTAACTTTATCCGCGCATTACGGCCCGGCAAAATGCTTGACATAGGGTGTGGCCCCGGCTGGCTACTTTCCGCCATCGATCCCTTGTGGGATAAGCATGGCATAGAACCCTCTCGGGAGGCCGCTGCTATAGCAGCTAAACATGCGAAGATATACTCGGAACTTTTTGAGGAAGTAGACCTACAAAACCAGAGATTTGAACTAGTGGTTATGTACCATGTTGTAGAACATATGAAAGATCCCATCAGTGCCTTACAATCTGTATTCAATATGCTGGCAACTGGGGGTCATCTGATTCTCGGAACCCCTGATTTTGACTCTGGTGCCGCCCGCCGTTACGGCACCAACTATCGTCTGCTTCACGACCCAACACATATTAGTCTTTTCTCAAACGACTCCATGCACAGACTGCTGAGAGACCTGGGGTTTCAAATTCAAAAAGTTAGCTACCCTTTTTTTGACACATCCTATTTTACTGATGAAACCCTCCTACGTTTGCTTCGACCTGATGGCATTTCTCCTCCATTCTATGGCAACTTTATGACTTTTTACTGCACTATTTAATTTAATAAAGCCCAAACACACTCAACACTCACTATGCAACTACTACAGGAAGCGATTGCTAAAAGATGGTGAAATAATGAAATCAAAAATATGTTCCAAGTCATCTCCCGTGATAGCTTCTGATAGGCCTAGCGCACAATGGGCAACGTAGCTGTCATTTTAGCGCGCGGGGGATCTAAAGGTATTCCTGGAAAAAACTTGGTCCCATTTTGTGGCAAACCTTTGATGGCTTGGACCATTGAACAGTTGCTGGAAACCAAGGGGATGGATTCCATATGGGTAAGTTCAGATGATCAGGAAATTCTAGACCTTGGAAGACAATACAAGGTGGGTGAAATCAAGAGACCCGATGAGCTAGCAGATGATAGAGCGTCATCAGAGGTTGGATGGGCTCACGCGCTTGATACCCTCGAGTGTCGCGGGGTAGCTGTTACTAACCTAGTAGCGCCCCAATGCACATCACCGGTCCGCACCAATCAGGACTTCGAGGGTGCGTTGGCTAAATTTGCCGAGGAAAACCTAAGTTCTCTTTTCTCAGCAACTTTAATTCCTGACTTCAACCTCTGGCAAACTTCAGATAATGGCAAGCTTCAGAGCTTCACATACGACTATCGTAACCGAGGCCGTCGTCAGGAAAAACCCGCACAATATCTAGAAAATGGCTCCTTTTGGATCTTTCGCTCCGACACGATCCAGAACTATAATAACCGGTTAGGTGGAAAAATAGGGATGTGGCTAATGGACTTTTGGAAAAGTTTTCAAATAGATGAGACTGAAGATATTATTTTTTGTGAAATTTTGATGAAAAATTATCTTTTGGCTAAGCGTTAAAATTCTAGTTTCACTCGTCTATTTTAGCGAACCCTCTATTTTGTATGAGCTAACCCAAACTTTACACATAGTGCGCGACAGCTAATACAGCAAAGATCAAATTTAAAAAATATCTCTATAGGTATCAATGCGCAAAATCCACATTTTAACGACAGGCTTTGCGTCACCCAATAGTATAGCCTTCTTGTTTCCATTTATTGTGTTCCACAGGGAGCTTCGCCAAGTTGGCATTAACATCGAAATTTTTCGAGATACGGTTGACGACAAGTTAACCGACTGTGATTTCCTATTTATAGAAAGTAGGTTTTACAGTCAGCGGTGGGAAAACGATGGGGATCAAAAAGTGCTCCTGGAGATATCAGAGCTCTCCAGCAGGACCCCCATAATATGGTTCGATATCTCAGACAGCACTGGATGGTTGCAACCACAGGTGCTTCCCTTTGTCCTTTCTTACTGCAAAGCCCAACTTTACCGGGACCTTACTCTATACATGAAGCCCCACTACGGAAATCGAATTTGGACGGATTACTATTATCGGTCGGTCGGGATTCAAGATAGAAACCCGGCAAAACCTCGGGTGGTAACTGAGCAAGCTCTCCTACGAAAACTCCATGTGTCGTGGAATTCCGGCATTGCAGACTATCGAGTCTTCGGACCTCACATCATGGGTCTCAGGCAGTTCCTCCCCTTTGATTTCTTATTTCAACTTCCACGCCAGTTTACCCCAACGAGCGAAGCCAGAGCCATACCCTGGTCCTGCCGGATGGGCTTAACTTATGATCGTAGTTCAGTTTCCTACCAACGCCAGCAAATCAAAAATCTTTTGGGAGCTAAGTTAGATACAAAAAAACTATCTAGGCTAGCATATTATGCAGAAATGAAAAAAACACGGCTAGTAATATCACCCTTCGGCTTCGGCGAAATTACCCTCAAAGATTTTGAAGCAACCCTGTGCGGAGCAGCGTTATTGAAGCCAGATATGTCTCATATGGTTACCTGGCCCAATATATACCGCCCGAATGAGACGATGATAAGTCATGCCTGGGACTTGAGTGACTTTGACGTAAAGTGTGCCGAGGCGCTAGAAAGTCCTGGGAAAGTGGCGCAACTAGCTGCCGCAGCCCAGGACGAGTATAGAGCTGCCCTAGACCGCCGCCAAGCCAAGGCGAACTTCTGTAAGCGCCTATTATCCATATTAGAGCAACCAACACCGTTAACTTGACCTAATGAAGTATCAGAAACTCACTATCGCACTTCCAACTTCAACCTTTCTGCCGTCGATTGGCGGAGTTGAAGTGGGGCTCCACAATATTGCCCTAAACCTCTCGCGAAGTGGGCATCAACCCGTAGTGATTGCTCCCGCCACCCACATTTATCAACTTCGCAAACTACATCTCCCCCTACCATATAAGTTGGTGGCTCTACCCCCCAAGACCCTTACCCTTGCAAATATTTTACCCGACATAGCTATCGTCATCCTCTCTAACTATTTCTCGCTACTCCAAAAGAGACATAATTTTGATATTTGGCATGGGACAGTTGGATATCCGGTTGGCGTCGCGCTCGCCCGGTTTGGATTGAACAAATTTCCACATTTAATACGATGTGCCGGTGATGACATTCAAATAGACAGGAAGATCAACTATGGCATGCGAATTAATCCCCGGATAGATGCCCTAGTACAGAAATGGCTGCCCCAAGCGGATGCGATGGTAGCTATCACAGAATCCATTGAAAGAGAATATGAAAATATAGGCGTTCCTAAAGCCAAAATACTGCGGATACCAAATGGAGTTAGTCTGGAAAGATTCACAAAAACCCAACCCTCAGCTTCCCTTCGTAAAAAATACGATTTACCTCAGAATGCCTTTCTTTTTTTAACAGTTGGCAGAAACCATCCAAAAAAGGGGTTTAAAGATCTAATACGCGCATCCTCCCTCCTTAATGCGACAACCTCTAGACCCTTCGCCGTTGCGATAGCCGGTGCTGACACCCACTCGTTAACTAATCTCATCAGCCAAGAAGGTCTGACTGGAAAGATATTCTGCCTAGGAGAAATTGGCAGTAGCGCTCAAAATGTGCGACACACTAATTGGCCTTCTGAAGACCTTGTGGACCTCTACAAGACTGCGGATGCTTTCGTCTTTCCTTCTCATATAGAGAGTTTTGGAATTGCATTGGTAGAAGCTATGGCGGCTGGTTTGCCAGTAATTACTACCGATGGACCCGGGTGCGTGGATGTCGTTGGCAACGGTGCTTTTGGTAAGTTAGTGCCAGTTGGTAATCCGTCTTCACTTGCCAAGGCTATGCAGGGCTTCCAGGAAGAAAAAGCCCTGCGAGAACAATATATCAGTGCATCGCAACGGCGTGCGAAAGACTTCAGCTGGGAGACGGTTGTTGCAAAGTATTTAACTGCCTACCAAACGCTAATTACCAACAGTCAAACTGTATGAAAAACGCAAAAACCATCGACATTCTAATTATCATAGGATCGCTCGATACGGGAGGAACTGAAAGACACTTAACCCAGGTTCTCCCCCGCTTAAAGCAGGAGGGGATTAGGATTGCAATTGCAGCGTTTTCACGGCCTGGGGAGTTGGCTCCATTACTTGCAGCCAAGGATGTCCCCGTCTTATCACCCAAACTCTCCAAATGGGTTGAAGATATCACCCCTTTAAAATTCCTTATTAAGGTTTTTTGGCTAGGATGGATCATATCATCCTTGCGTCCCAGGGTGGTGCACAGTTTTCTTCCAGAAGGCTATCTATTAGGCACTTTATGGGCGATTCTCCTGAGAATTCCACTCAGAGTTATGAGCCGGCGTAGCCTAAACCATTATCAGGAGCATCACCCTTTCTTGACCCTTTTAGAACGCTGGCTTCACAGAAAAACGCACGCCTTAATCGGAAATAGTGATGCGGTGGTTGAGGAGCTAAAACGGGAAGCAGGCCCCTGTGCTGACCGCGTCCAACTTATTCGTAATGGTGTTGACACAAAACGATTTCTTCAAACAAAGCCTCGAACACAAGTGCGTTCCGATCTTGGAATTCCAGAAACAGGTTTACTTATTACAAAGGTGGCCAATTGTATTCCCTACAAAGGGCACCGCGATCTTCTCGACGCCCTACATTTAATCGCTGATAAATTACCAAAAAATTGGTGGCTTGCATGTGTTGGTCGCGATGATGGCCCACTGCAAAGTCTGCAAGCCCAGGCCCAACACCTTGGTCTATCCGAACACATCTTATGGTTAGGCTCCAGGCAGGACATCCCCAATATACTTTCTGCTAGCGATATCGGAGTGTTAACTTCGCATGAAGAAGGTTCCTCGAACGCCATCCTGGAGTACATGGCAGCAGGGCTTCCCATAATTGCGACCAGCGTAGGTGGTAATCCCGAAATTGTGCAAGATGGGATTACAGGAATACTCGTGCCACCGAAAACACCTGCCCCGCTAAGCTCTGCCCTTCTAACTCTGTCCAAAAACGTCAGCCTCAGGAAGTCTATGGGCATGTCTGGCCGCGATAGGGTGGAAGAATGTTTTTCGATAGAGAATTGTGTTCAGAGCTACCGGGAAACCTATAACTTATTGCTGAAAAACAGAACATGACTAGGACGATATAGTATGTGTGGGCTTAGTGGATGCATGATACCGGAACCCATGGACCACGATACTCTCGCAGCTTGGGTGCAGAAATCCGTGCAGAAACTCCAACATCGTGGACCAGACAATCAGGGCATATGGGTTGATGATAAATCACGGATTGCTCTGGGCCATCGTCGGCTTGCTGTGATGGATCCTTCACAAGGAGGACACCAACCCATGATTAGCCAAGATAACAGGCTGGTTATCTCCTACAATGGCGAGGTTTATAATTTCAAAGAGTTGCGCAGAGATTTATCAGCCAGTGGCATAACCTTTAAAGGCCACTCCGATACAGAAGTTTTGATTGCCGGGATAAACACATGGGGTCTATTTGATACCCTCAGAAGAGTAAATGGAATGTTTGCGTTTGCCTTATGGGACAAGCATACAAAACAATTGCAACTTGTTAGAGATCGCTTTGGTCAGAAGCCACTATACTACGGTTGGAGCGGAAATAACTTAGTTTTTGGATCTGAACTATCCGCCCTAATACAATTTCCTGGTTTCGAACAAAATATCGATACGAATTCCTTACAACTGCTTCTACAACACAATAACATTCCTGCCCCCTATACGATTTACGAAAACTGCTGGAAGTTAATGCCCGGGACTGTTTTAACAGTCTGTACCCAAGACCTAAAGTACAGAAAATTGCGAGCTCCTGAGGTCTTTTGGTCAGCAGTCGAGGCCGCAACCCAGGGCCTTGCGGCGCCCCTGAGAGTGCCGGCGGACGAAGCTATTGACCAACTCAAAACTGAGCTACTAGAAGCTGTGTCGCGATGTATGGTTTCGGACGTGCCAATCGGCGCATTCCTTTCCGGTGGAGTTGATTCATCATTAGTCGCCGCATTGATGCAGCAAGATTCGGAAATACCCATCAAAACCTTCTCGATAGGTTTTACAGATCAAAAATACAACGAGGCAATCGATGCAAAAAATATTGCTAATCAGTTGGGCACTAGCCACACGGAACTATACTTAACAGCCAATGAGGCCCAATCGATAATTCCAGAGCTACCTAAGATCTACGACGAACCGTTCGCTGACTCTTCTCAGCTTCCCACCCATCTTGTATCCAAACTTGCGCGACAACAGGTAACCGTGAGCCTATCTGGTGACGGTGGCGATGAGCTATTTGGCGGCTACAACCGTTACATATGGTCTCAACGTCTTGGTAAACTGGTTGCTGGTTATCCGCATTGGTTTCGCTCGTGTTTGTCTCGGGGATTACACGGTCCATCTCCAGAACAATGGGATAAGATGTATTCCGTTGTGACGAAATATTCAACTTCCAAGCGCCCCATCAGCCAATTCGGTGACAAGCTTTACAAACTTGGGAATATGATCAATGCAACAGACTGTAAAGAAATGTACTGGCGCCTTGTTTCCCAATGGGAAGATCCTTCCTCTGCTGTTATAGGTGGCGGAACAATACTACATCCAGCACGCAAGTATTACAGGTGGCCTCAGGTGGATGACCTTGTTCAACAAATCATGCTCCTAGATACCATTTTCTATCTTCCGAATGACATACTCGTAAAATTAGATAGAGCCAGCATGGCGGTAGGACTGGAAACACGTGTTCCATTCCTAGACCACAAACTCTTCGAATTTGCGTGGCGCCTTCCTCTAGACTTGAAAGTTAAGAATGGCTGTGGAAAGTGGATATTAAAGGAAGTCCTGAGCTCTTATCTTCCCCGACCTCTTTTTGAGAGGCCAAAAATGGGGTTTGGCATTCCTCTTGCAGACTGGCTACGTAAAGATTTGCGTGAATGGGCCGAGGAGCTTTTAAGTCTTAAAAATTTACAAGATACAGGCTATTTTGATCCCAAGATGGTCCAAACCGTGTGGAAAGAACATCTTTCCGGAGCACATAATCACCAATACCAGCTCTGGCCAGTATTAATGTTCCAGGCTTGGCTAGAAGCCAAGTAGATAATAAACACGGATACTAGTATTAGGAGAAAGGTGGGCGAATGGCTCTTATCAAATATACGCTCTTGCCATCAAATGCCCTCATACTGTGCAGCTTGGCTTGCATTATTCCAACTCTAGCTACCCTCGCACCTTTGCAAATCCCATCGGCCGCCATTTTAGCGGCTTTTTTTGTCTGCCTTGTGCAATACATTAAGGAAAAACGATGGCCTCTAAAGTTTACAACCTCCATCGTTGTAATACTGACACTAACCGCGTGGTCAGCCATAAGTAGTGTTTGGTCCATCGACGGAGTACATAGTCTGTCCGCCGCATTCCGTTTACTGCTTGCAGCAACGACACTAATCATCCTCTCTGAGGCCGCCGGGCGACTTAAGTCGTCGGAAAAGCACCTGCTACTTAGATGCATAGCATACGGGGCCATCACAGGGGTCTCTGTTACGATATTATCGATTGGGGCCATACACTTACATACCCTGTGGATTCAAAAAACCGAAATGGCAGCTCACGAACTGCATGCCTTGAACCGCAACGCAAGCGTTATAGTAATTTTCCTGTGGCCATGGTCTCTTGCCATTATCAAAACTCTCGGCCGCTCAACCGCATTCGCATTCGTAGTACTCGCAGCAGCGGCCCTTATGCTACTGTCACCTTCGGCACCACTGATAGCCCTATGCTGTGCAGGACTATCGTTTCTGGTAGCCTGGTACTCCCCAAAGTTTGCCAAATTTACTTTGGCCTCAGTGTATCTTTGCTCAATTATCGCCATCCCCTTTCTAGGGATAATAGTGCCTCACGCTGTCACAATGTTGACGGAACATATGGCAGACCCAACTGCCCTCGTTCATCGCTTGATCATTTGGCAATTTTCTTCCGAAAGAATCCTGGAAAACCCGATATTAGGTTGGGGCCTAAATTCGGCTCGCATTTTACCAGGGGGCAGCCAAGAACTAGCCATAGGCACAACACATACAGAGGGGACAACCATACTGGGACAAGCCCTACCATTGCACCCACACAATGCACTCATTCAAATTTGGTTAGAGCTTGGCTTGGTAGGCCTTGTAATATTCTCAGCACTATTCGCCCTTCTGCTGACAACGATCCCTAACAATAAAGATGGACGAATAGCATGCTGTACATATATATCAGTTATTACAGCTGGGTTTGTTATATCACAGTTGGGCTTCGGCTTTTGGCAAGGTTGGTGGTTAGGCACCCTAGGTATAGCTGCCATACTAACCAGAGCTAGTGTTTTCAGCGCTGCCATTCCAGTCAAGCAAGCCTAAAATTCCTAAATTGCCCATAGTGATGGTCAAAATCCAAAGGCCAATTCAGCCTTTCAGATGATCGAACTGCCCATGGCGACCGAAACGCCTTTCCTAGCTAGAAAAAATATCTAGCCAGTTTCTAAAATACATCCCGCCAGCGAATAACCAACACCAAACCCCATGACTAGCACTTTCATACCCTGGCACAATTTACCAGAGTGTCGAGCCTCCTTCATCGCTATCGGGATCGTCGCAGAGACCGTATTGCCTATATTTTGATAGTTACGAAACAATTTTTCTTCTTCAATGCCAATCTTTCTCTGAATTCGATCTAATACGACTTTACTCGCCTGATGAAATATAAACATGTCTATATCGTTGAGTTGGAGATCAGCGTCTTTAAGAAGACGGTCCACAGACTTTGGCACCTCATCCATAGTGAATTCAAGAACCTTGGGACCATTCATATACAATGTATCTTGCCTGGACGATATCTCGTTGTTACCTGAAGTTAAGGTCAGGTTTGGGGCCCCGCTTCCGTCGGTCGCAAATACAAAAGGCCCGATATCCCCACCACCTTCCATATCAACAATAGCAGCACTTGCACCATCACTGAATATTGGCCTACTTGTTCGATCGTGGATGGAGATATACCTACTATAGGCCTCCGCACAAACTATCAAACATTGGTTGACTTGACGTGCCCTTAGCAGCGAAACAGCCAATGACAGAGCATATACAAAACCCGAGCAACCTTGATTAACGTCAACAGCCAAACAATGCTTTGGTAAATTTAAACGCTCATGGAGCAGGCAGGCGGTTGTCGGGATCGTTGAATCTGGAGATTGCGTCACATAAAGCAGACCATTAATGCCATCACGTTTATATTCCTTGAACAATGTCTCGCACGCATCCTCCGCCAGCCCGATAAGAGTTTCATCGGGAGTCAAAACCTGACGCCTTGCAATTCCCGTCTTCGCTAATAAGCGATCTGTCTGCCAGTCTGGATTATGTTTCCCCAGATCCGCCAAGGTTTCGCTCTGAGACCCAAGCTTATACTCTATAGAGCTGATCCGCATATCTTGTTCCTAGCTTGCCCAGTAGTTGGTTTGGAAAGGTAATGCTCTCCTTAGAGTAACCATCAAAAAAGCCAAGGTCAAAATTTACGGACTTTTTCCGAGACCAGCCATGGAATCCTTTGTAAAGACTGTTATATGAGTTTATGAATGAATGTCATGATAAAAAAAGGATCAGATCCGCTATCCACCATCGGCGCTCTCAGCATCATCGCCGAGGATGCGGGTAAAATAATCAATGCTTCGCTAACTGGATCTGCGCCTCCGAAGCATCGGATCAAGCAAGATCTATCTCCTGTTACGGCTGCGGACGAAGCCGCAAATACTTTTATCGTTGATTCATTGAAGTCTATGGACTTCGGCCTACCAATCATAGCAGAAGAGAGTGTCTCAGGATGTCCGGCCAACCTGAATAGCAATAGTTCATTCTGGCTAGTTGATCCGCTAGATGGAACCAAAGAGTTTATAGCTGGGCGCAGCGAATTCACGGTTAATATTGCGCTTATAGCTATGGGTAAACCAATATTAGGTGTCATTCACCTCCCCGCTCAAAATATAACCTACATGGGACACCACACAGCGGGAGCCTTTAAGCGGACAGGGGCAGGAGAGCCAGAGACAATTAGGGTCCGGAAACAACCGCCCGATGGGGCTACCATTGTAGTTAGCCGATCTCATCTCACCTCTGAGACCAAAGAGTGGTTATCGAACCAGAACATTAGGGCATACAGAAAAGCGGGGTCGTCACTGAAGTTTTGCCTACTAGCAGAGGGCCGTGCGGACTTATACCCCAGGCTGGGGAGAACAATGGAATGGGATATCGCTGCTGGACATGCGATTCTTTCTGCTGCAGGAGGGGACGTAGAGGAAATAAATGGGGAACCTTTACGCTACGGAAAGCCGGGATTTGAGAACCCTAATTTTATCGCTCATGGAGGGTGAGCACGTTGCACTCCCAACTAGAGTCCGACACTATGGACCATCCTATGGCCTATCGAATTAATAGTTTCTAACTCCACAAGGGACTAGTTACCAACCTAAATGGACAAGAGCCGAGAAATATCAAAGTCTACCGCACCGCTATCACCAAGAAAGCAAACGATTAAGGCATTGGCTGATCAAGTGGCGATCGATAGAAAAAGCTGGATTTCGCGTAATCAGTTTTATTATGACGACCACTATAAGTTCATGCGTTTCTTAACCCCACCCAACGCTAGTGTATTGGACTTGGGCTGTGGCGTTGGAGATCTTCTCGGGGCGTTGGCCCCCAAAACCGGGGTAGGCATTGACCTTAGCCACCAATCCATCCAAATAGCCAAGAAGAGCTTCCCAGACTATCAATTTTATGTAGGGGACGTGGAAACGAGCGAGACCCTCAAGAAATTGGATGGCCCTTTTGATTTAATTATATTATCTGATACCATTGGAATGTTAGAAGATATTGCGGATACGCTAGGTTCCATCCGGACATTGTGTGGCCCTGACACCCGGGTAATTGTATCTTATTACTCTCTGCTTTGGAGTCCATTGCTAAAACTAGCTGAGCGTTTTGGACTTAAACAACGTCAGCTACCCCTTAATTGGCTCTCATCCCGCGATATTGGACATTTGCTCGAACTATCTGACTTTGAAGTGATAAAGCGAGAATGGCGCCAATTGGTTCCTAAATACGTCTTTGGAATAGGTCCATTGATAAATAGGCTGTTCTCTTGGTGGCCCGGTATAAGAAAGTTGTGCTTGAGAAACTACATTGTCGCCCGACCCGTCATTCATGAGCCACTGACTGAGTGTTCCGTATCAATAGTAATACCTTGCCGCAATGAACGAGGTAACATTGAGAATGCGGTGGCGCGAATGCCAAGATTCGCTCCCGTGATGGAAATCATATTTGTTGAGGGTCATTCAAGCGATGATACACTTCAAGAAATAGACCGAGTCATTCACGAGTACCCAAATTGGGACATACATTGTTATGTGCAAGAGGGTGCTGGAAAAGGCGATGCCGTGCGTAAAGGTTTCGCGGAAGCTAAAAATACTCTTCTCATGATACTAGACGCTGATCTTACTGTAGCTCCGGAGGCTCTGCCTAAATTCTACAATGCGTATATCCAAGGTAAGGGGGAATTTGTGAATGGAAGCCGCCTCATCTATCCTCTTGACCCTAACGCCATGCGCTTTCTTAACCTGATAGCAAATAGAAGTTTTTCGATATTGTTTTCATGGTTACTTAACCAAAGGCTCACGGATACGCTTTGCGGCACTAAGGTGCTTTCTAAAGAAAACTATCGGAAAATAGCGGAAAATCGTTCTTATTTTGGGGATTTTGATCCGTTTGGAGATTACGACCTCCTGTTCGGAGCGTCAAAACTCAACCTAAAAATAGCAGAAATGCCTATTCGGTATGGAGCTCGGAATTATGGAGAAACCCAAATTTCTCGGTTTCGCGACGGATGGCTACTAGTCCGTATGATCACGTTTGCGTGGCGTAAATTAAAAGCCATTTAACATAGGTGCCTTGCCAACTTAATGACCCACAAAATGGAACCAACAAATAACAAGTGCGATGCAGAATCCAACGCCATGTTTGCGTTTGGGCCCCCACAGCTGTCCCTGGACATCACCGGATTAACTTTCGTTTCGATATGCCAGTAGATGCCGCAATATTAATAGCGGCAGCAAGCATAGCTTGCGGTTCAACTTGGTTATGTGCAGCAGTCGCACGCCCTTTGCTGTTGAAACATCAAATAATGGACAAGCCGGGCGCACGATCGAGCCATTCAGGGTCTATCCCAAGAGGTGGGGGAATTGCTCTAGTGCCTGTGATATTAATTGGTTGGATCACCCTTAGCGAATTCGGCCTAGCCCACATGCGCCAAATTAGTGTGATAGCTTCAATGACGGCACTAATGGCTATAATTAGCTGGTTTGATGATGTCGGTAACCTCTCCGTTAAAAGCCGATTATCTGTACAGGCAATGGCTGTAACGATAAGCATGCTTCTACTCCCAACAAATTTTATGTTTTTGGAATTTCTCACCCACCCTCTAGGAATAATTGTGGTCGGAACAGCGTGGCTTTGGTTTATCAATGTGTTTAACTTTATGGATGGTATTGACGGCATCACAGGAGTTGAGACAATTTCAATATGTGTCGGAACGGCCCTCATATTGGGCTTTCAGGGATCAGGGGGTGATGTCTCCTGCCTCGCAGTAATTGTTGCCGCCTCTACCGTAGGTTTTCTGGCATGGAATTGGCATCCAGCAAAGTTGTTTTTGGGTGATATTGGGAGTATCCCCCTAGGTTTCTTAGTAGGATGGCTGCTTATCTGCCTCGCCAGGGAGGGACAATGGGCCGCTGCTTTAATTCTACCAAGCTATTACCTAGTTGATGCAACCCTGACCTTGATTAGCCGGGCAGTTAGGCTTGAACCCATTTGGAAAGCTCATAGGCAACACTTTTATCAGCAAGCTGTAGCTGGCCAGCTCAGTCATTCTCAAGCTGCTAGAGCAGTAGCAATTGTCAATATTTGGCTGATTGCTTGTGCATTGGTAAGCACAATAATGATCCTAGCAGGTCTCGTTGGAGCATTCTTTGGGATAGTGGCCCTTTTGTGTTATTTTCGGCTACTGTCTCAGCCAGTTGGATCCTAGTTGTTTCTCCAATGAATCACTTTCGCGTAAGATTAGACCGCCCCTATGTAGCCGCCGGCCACGATATAATTATGGCAGCGGTTGCCTTCATCTATTCCCTGTATCTTCGCCTAGGGTCGGATTTTTGGTCCCAGACACAAGGTTTTCTCGTGGAAAGCACGGTAATTTTTACAGCCATATGCGGCATCGTCTTCGCAAAAATGCACCTATACCGCGGGATTTGGCGCTACGCGTCCTTGGATGACTTTTTAGCCATTACTAAGGCTGTTTCGCTGGCAATCTTGATCTTTGCGCTCGCAATGTTCGTCCTTACTAGGTTGGAATCCATTCCTAGATCGGTATTAGTCGTTACGTGGCTCCTCCTCATCGGTCTTTTAGGGGGTCCCCGACTGTTTTATAGGATCCTTAAGGATAGGGGTATTGTTGGATTATTAGATAGCAAAGGCCTTAACCGAATTCCCGTCATAGTAGTTGGCACGGACGATATCGCCGACGCTTTTCTGCGTCAGCAAAAAAGGCCTGGGGAACAATACCGGGTTCTTGGTTTAATCGGAACCACCGGGGATGCTATTGGAAGATACATCCATGGCATACCCATTCTTGGTGATTTGACGACCCTTGGAGGGGTGCTTAAAAACCTGGATAAGGCGAGCGTTAGACCTCAGCGAATACTTATTGCGGGACCGGCGCTGACCGGCGCGGAGATCCGTGGCTTATTGGAATTAGCCGATAGTCACGGCATGACACTTGCACGGCTCCCCCGTCTGACTGACTTCAAAATGGAACGCTCTGATATAACCGAATCCCGCCCAATCGCCATTGAGGATCTTCTCGGAAGACCTCAATCCCGCCTCGATCGTGCAGCAATGACCTCTCTGGTACGTGGTCGCAAAGTGTTGATCACCGGCGCTGGCGGATCGATCGGCAGTGAGCTATCCCGCCAGGTTGCCGCAAAACAACCTCACCGACTCATCCTATTAGACCACGGCGAATACAACCTATATTGCATAGAAAAAGAGCTCACAAACCAAGCCCCATCTCTTGATAAATGTGCTGTTTTGGGAGATATCCGAGACAAAACCTTCCTGTCCCAATTGTTTGAGGCAGAAAGACCTGATTTGGTCTTTCATGCCGCGGCCCTAAAGCATGTCCCTCTCGCCGAGTCGAATCCTTGTGAGGCCATCCTCACTAATGTACGGGGCACAGTGAACGTTGCTGATGTCTGCAAAGCATTCCACGTCTCAGCTATGGTTCAAATTTCCACGGATAAGGCCGTGAAGCCCAGCAGCGTAATGGGTGCAACAAAATGGCTTGCGGAGAACTACTGCCAGGCCCTAGACACATTGAATCCAAATAGTGGTACGCGCTTCATGACAGTCCGATTTGGCAATGTTTTGGGTTCAACAGGTTCTGTAGTGCCCCTATTCCAGGAACAGCTTGCTAACGGGGGGCCGCTTACCGTCACGCACCCGGACATCCAGCGCTATTTTATGACGGTGAGGGAGGCCGTGGAACTAGTATTACAAGCCTCCGTCTTGGCACTCTCTCCGGACCAAAAAGCGAACAGCACCTCCGAACCTTTGGGGAATCTCTATGTGCTGGATATGGGGGAACCAATCCGTATCCAGGATCTAGCGAAGCAGATTATTCGTCTCTCAGGACTAAAACCTGATGAAGATGTCTTCATCGAATATATTGGCCTTAGAGGAGGCGAAAAACTCTCGGAAGAGCTCTTTCACGACTGGGAGACCCTAGTTCCGACCGAACACGAAGCCATCCGCCTTGCCGTCACTCAGCCGACTGCGATAGAGACATTGCAAGTAACTCTTTCAAAACTTTCCTCGTTAGCCAGTGCACGGGAAGAGCGCCCAACGCTTGAGTTCTTACACCAATTGGTGCCAGAGTTTAGCCTGACACAAGCTTCTGGAGACCCCACGTAAAACAGTTTTTTATCAGTATGCTAAGCCAGTCGACGACTGGTAGGCCACCACATTTTCTTAGACAACACCAATTACGAGGATACCTGCATGACTGATCCAAAAATCCTAAAAATCCAGAGGGCCCTTATATCCGTATCTGACAAAACTAACCTCGTTTCCTTTAGCCAACACCTGCACGATCACGGAGTAGAAATATTGTCCACCGGGGGGACGGCACAAACTCTGCAAACTGCGGGCATTCCGGTCACGGAGGTAGCTAGTTTGACGGACCTGCCAGAGATGATGGGGGGACGGGTTAAAACACTTCACCCGAAAATACACGGCGGTATTCTCGCACGCCATCATAATCAAAACGACAATGAAGATATGAGCCGACATGGAATAAAACCAATAGATTTAGTTGTAATTAATTTATACCCATTCGAAGAGACCGTTAAAAAAGGTAACAGTTGGACAGACTGTATTGAAAAAATAGATATAGGCGGACCCGCCATGATCCGCTCGGCGGCGAAAAATCACGAGAGGGTTGTCATAGTTACCAACGTAAATGACTATGAAATGGTCGCTAAAGAAATTAAAGAAAAACAGGGTGCTACATCGCTTAAGCTCCGCAAGGAACTAGCTCGCCTTGCATTTGCAAAAACCGCCAGTTACGACGTCGCAATTGCCAAGTGGTTTAGCAACAGCCTAGAGGATACAATTCCCTCCAGACTTTTGCTTTCAACCAACACCCACAGCCCTCTGCGTTATGGAGAAAACCCGCACCAAAAGGCTGCTTTCTTCCCTTTGGACCACGGTCGCGCCGGCGTGGGAAACGCAAAACAAATTCAGGGCAAGGAACTAAGTTATAATAATTTTAACGATACGGATGCCGCATTTGAGTTAATTGGGGAATTCGATAGCCCCGCGGCAGCCATTATCAAACACGCAAACCCATGCGGCGTTGCGCTCGGGGAAAATGCTGTAGAGGCCTATAAAAAAGCGCTTAAATGCGACCCAACCAGCGCATTTGGTGGAATTGTCGCCTTCAATCGTCCGATAGATAAAAACGTAGCTTCCGAAGTTGTCAAAACTTTTTCGGAAGTAATTATCGCTCCCAATGCGACTAAGGAAGCAAAAATTGTATTTTCAACAAAAAGGAACCTACGGCTTCTTTTAACGGAGACGATACCAGTATCTAGCAATAAGATCCTACACGTGAAATCAATAACCGGGGGTTTGCTAGTGCAGGAGACGGATAACTCGAAGATTACCGCCTCCGACCTTCAGGTCGTAACGAAAGAAGGGCCAACGGATGATCAATTGGATGATCTTCTATTTGCTTTTCGTGTGTGTAAGCACGTTAAATCAAACGCCATAGTATATGCAAAGGGCGGCATGACCATAGGCATAGGGGCAGGGCAGATGAGCAGGGTGGACTCTGCCCGAATAGCTGCATGGAAAGCATCAGAAAACTGTCAAACGGCAACCGGAGACCTCAACCCTACTGCTAACTCCGTGGCTGCATCGGATGCTTTCTTTCCCTTCCCAGATGGAATCTTGGCGCTGGTGAAGGCTGGTGCAAAGGCTGTTATTCAGCCAGGCGGGTCCATACGTGATGAAGAAGTTATACAAACAGCAAACGAACACCATCTTGCAATGGTGTTCACGGGCGTGCGTAATTTCCGACACTAACATTACGCTTCTTATATAAACGGGGAGGCACAGATCCCAGATTCTGAGGCAATGGAGAGAAACACATGACAAGCCGCACAAATATAAAGGAAAAACTCAAAAATCTAGTAAGAAAAAAATCTCTATTAAGTGGTGCCAATTTTACTCTGGCCTCCGGCGAGACAAGCCAATATTACTTTAATATGAAAAATACAACCTTCCATCCCGAGGGCTCGCTGCTGTTATCCGACCTTATCTTAGAACTACTGGAACCATATAAGGTAGAAAGCATAGGAGGCCTTGAGATGGGTGCGGTGCCTATTGCAGCT
>CEVA01013828.1_pt1 | contig 21797 bp, 17 predicted proteins | sample 361521 | NCBI WGS metagenome assembly CEVA01 (sample SAMEA2622823, study PRJEB7988) | marine metagenome | isolation source: saline water (ENVO:00002010), including
CATCACGCCAAGGTTGGAGTTGGACTTCATCGCAAAACATACCAGCCGGTCAAGAGGGGCAAGTGCGTCATTCAACTTGGTGAAGTGGTCGGTGAGCGTTTTGGATGAGTACACGTACAACGGTGTGCCATGTTTTTTCGCGAGGGATTCCACGGAAACCCCCTCACAATACAGCTTGCCGCGCACGTATCGAAAATCATGCATGGCCGAGGGTTATGCCAAAAGACTTGTCTGCATCCAATGCGAAAACAGGGTGAAAACGGAACCGCCCCGGATGTTAAACAACCGGGGCGGTGGAGAACCGGGCGGGATTACTGTCCCGTTCCGTTTAAAAGTATTTCCTTGCGCCGGTAATATTCGGCCGCGGAGATTTTGTCTTTCTTGTACAGGTCGATCAGTTCCTTGAGCTTGGATTCTCGATTCTGGTGGGCCTGTTCAGCCTTGAGGGCTTGTTGTTGCCGGGCGATGTCAGCCACCTTGCGGAGCGACATTCGTTGCTTGATGGAGCGCTCCAGTGTTTCCTTGTCCGGTCGGATTGTAATTGGCGGTGTAAATATCTCCGTGGGCATGATCTTGGCCACGAGGTTGTCCGTGGGCACTCCCCCTTGGTAATAGGTCATGGGCAGAGCATTGTTCAGAACCGGGAGGTCCAGCAGTTCCGTCACCATGCCTGCCTCGGCTTGTTCGGCCTGCCGTTTGGCCACGCGAATGGCGTTGTCCCGAAAATTTGGATTTTCCGATTCCAAACTGCGAATCACCGCCGCGATGGCCAGCTCCTCGGCGGCGTCGCGTTCGCGGATGATCTTGGCGATCAGTCTTTCCTCCACCAGTGTCCGGGCTTTCTCGTTGTTGATCTGGTCTTGTTTCTGCCGGGCTATGGCCGCGAGTGCGGAGATCTTCTGCTGGCGTGACTTGGCGGCGTCAAGAAGCCCGTCCAAGGCTCGCCGCTTGGCCTCGTATCTCTGTTTCACCACGTCAAAGGCCAAGTGTCGAGCCTGAATGCGATCCTTGGCTTGTCGTACAGCATCCTGCCTTGCCTCCAGCGGGCTGGGCGTTGCCTGCGGCTTGCGATCCGCCCCGTTGATAAGCGGCCCACACAGAAGCCACCCGGCCAACACAAGCGCGCTGAATAGTCGAACAGACATCCTTCCCTCCTTGGATTCAAGGTAGGCAAGGCTCGTCCTGCTGGCAACCGGAATCAGGCTGGTGTGAACAAGTTTTGCCACGCACCGCGGAACGGTAGTCGCCACACGGTGCGCCAGATAATGCCCCGAACCTCGCTGCGCGTGGCCTTGATGCGCGGCTCGGATTGCAGTGGATTTGCGTCCGCCAGCTTGTCGAGGGTCTTGGTTCCCAGCAGGATTGGCCACGCGCAGGCCAGTCGCAGCCGATAGTGGTTGAAGGGAATAGAGTTGGTGTATCGCCAGCCGGCCTCCAAGTGTGCGCGCGCGGTGCGCATCCACTTGTTGAAGACTGGCCGAAGGGCGGCCATGTTCTCGGGCTTCAGCAAATCTTCCGGTTCCAGCCCTGCGCCATCGAGATCCTGCGCGGGCAGGTAGCAACGGCCTTCGCGAAGATCCCGTGGGAGATCGCGGAGCACATTTACAAGCTGCAAGCCGCGGCCAAAATTCGCGGCGTCCGCCAGGAAGGCATCGTCATCCATCTGAACATCCGGGAAACAATACTTGCGTGTCAAACGCGTCCAGAATTCCCCCACGCAACCGGCCACATGGTAGGTGTAGTCATCGAGCTCACGGGGCGTCTGTAGGGCACCCAGTTTTTGGCCATCGCCAAACCGGCGCAGATCCAATTCCTGTCCTCGGGTGATGGTCTCAAGCAGCAACTGTACCTGCCCACGATCTTCCGGCGTCAGGGAATCGAGCAATTCCAGCGTCTCGTGACTGCGCATCAGCAGCCGGTGTTCCGCCGGATTGCCCTGATGCTCCATGAGATCATTGAATTCCACCGGCAACGCGTCCGCGTAGCGAATGCGCTCGCGGAATTGCCGCAATTTTTCGACGCGATCCTTCCACGGCACCAGTCCCGTGTCGGCCACCGTGTCGGAAGTTCGGGCCAGCAGGTAAGCCAGGCCAATTTGCGGGCGCACGGTGTGCGGCAGCACGCGGAGAGTCAGATAAAAGGATCGCGACACATCCCGCAGGATGGGCCCGAGCAATTCGTTAGCGGCCACCGCCATGTTAGTGGCGGAGGAACTTGTGCCAATGCGCCAGACGCCGCTTGACCTCGGCTGTGCCCGGCGCACCAATTGCCGTGCGCCGGTCCAGCGCCGTCTTCAGGTCGAACACCTGTAGCGCCTCGCGTGTAAGACGCTTGTCCGCCTTTTTCAATTCCGCGGCCGTCAACTTGTCCAGCCGCTTCCTCTTCTTTTCCGCCAGTGCTACCACTGCGCCCACCACGTGATGCGCGTCGCGGAAAGGTGTGCCCTGTTCCACCAGCCAGTCCACCAAGTCCGTGGCCAACAGGTTGGGATCGTCCGCAGCCTTGGCGCAGGCTGCTTCGTTTACCGCCGTGTCACGCAGCATGGCAGCCAGAATGCGGGTGGTATTGCGGGCCGTGTCACAACTGTCAAACAGCCGTTCCTTGTCTTCCTGAAGGTCGCTGTTGTAGGTCAGCGGCAATCCCTTCAGGGTGGTCAGGAGGGCCACCAGATTGCCTGCCACGCGCCCGGATTTACCGCGGACCAGCTCGCAGATATCCGGATTCTTCTTCTGTGGCATCAACGATGAGCCGGTGGTGTAGGCGTCGCCGATTTCAATGAAGCCGAATTCTGCGCTGGACCACAGAACCAAGTCTTCGCACAAGCGCGACTGGTGGGCAGCCAACAGCGCCGTCACCGCGCAAAACTCGATGATGTAATCCCGATCCGCCACTGCGTCCATGGAGTTTTGCGTGACCATGGGCTGGTCGTGCGCATCCACGAAACCCAATTCGCGCGCCACAAATTCACGATCCAACGGCAGGGTTGTGCCGGCAATGGCTCCACTGCCCAGTGGACAGACATTCACCCGCACGAGGCAATCGAGCAATCGCTCATAATCCCGCTCGAACATCTCCACATAGGCCAACAAATGGTGCGCGAGATAAACTGGCTGCGCCCGCTGCAGGTGCGTGTAACCCGGGATAACCACTTCTAGATTGTTTTCCGCCAATTCAATGAGCGCCAGTTGCAGATTGTGAATCTCATTGGCCAGCTCGCAAATTTCGTCTCGCAGCCACATGCGCGTGTCCACCGCCACTTGGTCATTGCGGGAACGTCCCGTGTGGAGCTTGGCGCCGGCTGCCGTTTTCCGGGTCAGCGCGGCCTCGATGTTCATGTGCACATCCTCCAGCTCGCGCCGCCACTTGAACTTACCCGCCTCAATCTCCCGCCCGATGGCTTCCAGCCCTTTCTCGATCGCCGCCAGCTCTTTCTTCTTCAACAGCCCCACATGGTGCAGCATGCGCGCGTGGGCGATGGAGCCGGCGATGTCGTAGGGAGCCAACCGGTAATCAAAGCCCACCGAGGCTGTGAAAACGTTGGCCTCACGAGCTGCTGCTTTCGCAAAACGCCCGCTGCGCGCCACGATTTTCTTGGTAGATTTGGCCATGAGAGGAGCCGACTTTGCCGCCAAGACGCTTGAAAGTCACGCTGGGAATCTGACTGGGAAGTAAAAAGTAAAAAGTCGAATGAAAAAGGCACAGGGCAAAATTCAAAACAGCCTGTGTTGCCGGATGTGCTTTTGAATTTTGAACTGTGGATTTTTGTTTTTGACCTTCGACTTTTTGAATTCCATTCGCCTTCAGAATGCCTTAAAATGTGCCCAGTGAGCGACGGGACTGCATTTTGTCCGGGGCCGGTTTCGCGGCGGTCTTTTTTGGAGGCCGGCGGGGCCGCTTGTGGGCTGGGCTTGGCGGGATTGCTGGAGGCGCAGGCGAAGAGTGCGGCGCCGGGGGTGTCCGGCAAGGATACATCGGTCATTTTCGTCTGGTTGCCGGGTGGGCCGCCGCACATGGAAATGTACGACATGAAGCCCGAGGCGCCGAGCGAGTATCGCGGCGAATTCATGCCGATCAAAACGAATGTGCCGGGCATGGAGGTGTGTGAGCTGTTTCCGCGGCATGCGAAGATTGCCGACAAGTACAATATCATTCGTTCGATTCATCATGGCTTTGCCGATCATGGCGGCGGGCATAAGCGATTTTTAACGGGCCGCAAGCCGGCCACGCCGACCGGCACGATCAATAACACGCCGTGCGTCGGTTCGATGGCGTCGGCGGTGCTGGACGATCGGCGCGACACGAAGGGCTTGCCGAATTATGTGGTGATGGGAAACGGACGCGTGAACAGCGTAGATACGTTTGCCTTCGGTAGTGCTTATCTGGGCAGCCACACACATCCGTTTCGGATTTCCAAGGACCCGAGTTTGCCGAATTTCAAGGTGGACAGTGTGGCGCTGGATCGTGCGATGACCGATCGGCTCGGTGACCGCAACATGCTGCTCAAGGGCTTCGATAATTTGCGCCGCGATGTGGATGGCAGCGGGCTGCTGGGCAGCATGGATGTGTTCAACCGCAAGGCGATGGAGATGATGACCAGCCCCGCCGTGCGCGAGGCGTTTGACATCACGAAGGAAAAGGACGCTGTGCGCGAGCGGTTCGCGATGCATCCGTGGGGTCAGCAGGCCATTCTCGCCCGCCGCCTTGTGGAGCGCGGTGTGCCGTGGGTGACAGTGGTGATGGAAAATCCTTACGGCGTCGGCGGCATCCCGTGGCTCAAGGAAGGCGTGTACAACTGGGACAGCCACGCGGTGAACTGCCATATTTTCAAGGATGCCAAGGTGCGCTTTCCGCTGTACGACCAAGTGATCACCGCGATGATTGAGGATTTGTACGCGCGCGGCCTAGACAAGCGCGTGTTACTGGTGGTGACCGGCGAATTCGGCCGCACCCCGCGCCTCACCGTGCGCCCCGGCAGCCGAACCAAGGTCGATCAACCCGGCCGGGACCACTGGCCGCGGGCGATGAGCCTGCTCGTTTCCGGCGGCGGCATGCGCACGGGGCAAGTCATCGGCGCCACCAACGCCAAGGGCGAAGAGCCGACCGAGCGCGCCATGACGCCCAACGACCTTTGGGCAACGGTGTACGAGCATCTCGGCGTGGATTACACCCACGAGTTCCCCGACCACGCCGGTCGCCCGATGCCGATGCTGCCCTTCGGCGAGCCGATCCCGGAATTGGCGCCGGTGACTTAGGGTGTTTCGCCAGACATTTCCATCGCCCTACGTTCATGCCTGAGCACCTGTCTACAGGCTCAAATCAAGACTTGGGTTAACGCTGTTCCGAGCACCGGTCAAATTTGCTGGTTCGCATTTTTCGGATATTATTTCATCATCACATTATAGAGAGCAGATCCTATAAATTCCAAAAAAAGACAAAATAACCCTAAATTTTGAGTGAAATTTAGGAAAAACAGTGAAAATCCAGTCCCTTGTCACCGCTCGCCAACTACTTGGCAACGTCCGCCAACCACTTGGCAACGCCCGCCAGCTACTTGGTGTCGCCCGCCAACTACTTGGTGTCGCTCGCCAACTACTAGGTGGCGTTCGCCAACTACTTGGCATCAGGAGCCAAGTCTATTGTACAGAGTGAAAAGGGGCGTTTCGGGTGGGAATTGGAGCAGGATTGAGGGGATGGGTGAGGTTACCGGATTCCCTTCAGCGTCCCTGAGTGTTGCAGGGCGTTGTTGGCGGCGAGGGCGAAGGCATGGGCATTGTGCAGGGCGCCGAGGCGGCCGGCGCTGCTGAAGGTTTCGCCACGATCTCCGGCCAAGTCGCTGGACAGGCCTTTGGCAAAGCCCTTGAGAGGGTCTTCATCGGGCAGGACCTGAGCCGCGCCACGGGCATAGGCGGCGGCATTGGATAGGGCCTGCCGGGAAATGGCAGTGGTGTCGGACGCGGCCCGGGTGGGGGGATGGACGGGGCGTGGGGTGGCCTGCTGGGCCGGTTCACGCCGGAGATGCGCAGGTCTCAGGTCCGTCGACAGGCCATTGGCGCTGCCGGGAGGTATTTTCCCAATATTGTCCATTGCCAAGGAGCATGGGGGTGGCTCGTTGGATCCCGTGGGGGAGGGAGCTTATAGCAGAAAACAGGCTGGGGAGCAATCCGCGAATGGCACGAGGCTACTCAAGGAGCTGCAGGGAGGGGCTGTCCAGCAGGCGTTCGGTGCCGGATAATGCGAAATTCAGGGCATTTTGGAGATCATTGACCTCGCTGAAGGCCGCCATGGGGTCGGCATGGGCGGTGGCCATGGACTGGTGGATACCATCGGCCAGACCGATCAGGGGGTTGTTGGGCTCGTTTTGCCGCAGCATGGCGGCGGTGGTGCCGGCGCGCTGGGAAACTTGGGCCACCACCGCGGCGGATTGAGGAGCAGACGGGGGGCGTGGCGCAGTGGGGGCTGGAGGAGCATAGGCAGACGCTGCCTGACGGGCCTTGGCGGCTTTTGCAGCCGCAAAGGCGTCCTGCGCGCGCAATATCGCCGAATCCGGCGACAGGCGTGGCGTTGCCATGCCGTTGGCAGAGATGTCCATAGGTCGGGTGGGATGAATACCCGTAGGTGCTCCTCAGCGTGTGGCGGGAGCCTACCTGAACCCGGGTTTGGAGGCAAGAAAATTGTGAATAACTTGTGAATATGCTTGGCCAAGCGGGGCAGGATGCCTCCGTGGGCTTAGTTCCACACGATTCGATCCAGAATTTTCTGGTTGGGAATAAGTGTGTCTATCAGGAGGTCGTGGTTGCGCTTGAGGTGGTCCTGAATCTCGTGCAGCAGGTTGTTGATTTGGGCGATCAATTCCGTGAGCAGGCGGCGGCGGTTGCCCAAGGCTTGGCTGGAGAGTTGGCGCTTGAGCAAGGCTTCATCCAGTTCGGAGATGTAGCTTTGCATGCACTTTTCGCGTTGATTGCGGGCATTGGCCACGCGGGTGAGTTGTTCGCTCATTTGGCCGGCACTGGCGACGATGTCGGCGGGTTGCTGGCCGAGGATGTGTTTTTCCTGCTCGCGCAACATCACGAGTAGACCTGAATATTGGAGCATTTCTCCGCGAAGAGCATCGATGAGTTCATCCAAATGGGGATTTTCGTCTGGGGCTAGGTTTCTTGAGTTTGGGCCAATGTACATCATTTCTTCAAAAAAGCGGGCATCTGTGCGGTTTATTGGATGAACCTCCCTGTTCAAGGATTACACAGCACATGGCATGCCGAGGGAGGGAGCACTTGTTCACAATGCGCGTAGCGCAGTGTGTTGGGAGATAAGGGCGGGTTTGGGCCGGAGAGGCTATTTCAGTGGAATGAACTGGACCCAAGAAGGGCCTTGGAGGGTGTCAATGGGGTCGCCTTGGGGAGTGAGTGTGCCGGTGGTTGGGTTGCGCTTGTAGATGTGCAGGTCGTGGGAGCGCTGGCCGGCGGCGATGAGCCAGCGGTTGTTGGGGGAGAGATTGAAGGAACGCGGGATTTCCCCGGTGGGGAATTGGCCGATGGAGGTCAACTTGCCGTCAGCGTCTGTCTTGAAGCCGGCAATGGAGTTGTGGCCGCGGTTGGAGGCATAGACATGGCGGCCGTTGCGGGTGATCTCAATGTCGGCGCAGGAATTTTTGTCGCCGTCAAAATCGGCGGGCAGGGTGCTGGTGGTCTGGATGGGGGCCACGGTGCCGGCGTCTGGATCGTAGGTGTAGGTGGTGACGCTGTCGCCTTTTTCGTCGTCGAAATAAACCACGGGCAGGGTTGGATGAAAGGCGAGGTGACGCGGCTCCAGTCCCTCGGCGGGATTGACCTTGAGCGGGGTGTTGGGGGTGAGCTTGCCGGTGACGGCGTTGAATTTAAACTGGTAGACAGCGTTGGGGCATGTGTGAGGGACGAGGGCATGCTGGTTGGCGGCATCCACGAGAATGGCATGGGCGCACCGGTGGGTGGCAATTTCGCTAAGGGCACCCGTTTGAACGGCGCCGGTGGGGGCAATCCGGTGAGTGCCCACCTTGCCGCCACTATAGCTGGCCCAGAGCAGCGTGTGGCCGGTGTGATCCATTGCGATGTAGGCAGCGTTGGCGCCGATGGAGGTGGTGGCAATGTGCTTCAAGGTGCCATTGGCGTGGTCGATGTCATAGGCGGCCACGCTTTCCTCGCTGCGGATGGCGACGTAGAGCCGGTTGCCGTCCGGACTGTGGCATTGGCCGCCGGGAGAGCCGGGCAATTCCAGTTGGGCTTTCTCGGTCAGGGCACCATTTTTGAGATCGAATTCATAGAGAACCACCTTGTTGTCGCGGCCCGCGGAGACGCTGACAAGGGCCTTGGCGGGGCCGGCATTTTGGAGTCCGAGGCAGCCGGGGAGAAGGGCGGCGGCAAAGGCAACGAGAGTCGTGGTGAAAATTTTTTTCATCTCGGTATGAGGAAAGAATGGAGGGGCTGGCGGTGTTTGACAAGCGGGGAAAAGGGTCGACAAAAGTTGGCGAGGAGGCTAATCAAGGCGCCGAACCACGGGCAAGGGTGCCATGCGGCTTGGGGAACTGGGATGTGTGGCGGGCCTGAAGTCTGTGCGGCTGCGGCCGCCAACCATTTCATGAGGAAAGAAAGACGATGAGCGAACAGGGTGCGATGGCGAACATGCTCTGCCCACATTGCGGGGGCAACGTGGAATTCCCCCCGGAGATGACCGGCCAGCCGACGAACTGCCCACACGCGACTTGTCAGCAGCAGATTATTCTTCAGGCGATCGTGCCGGAGGGCATCCCAGCCCAGCCGGCACCGATGGAAACACAGCCGCTGGACCCAATGATGCATCCTCCCATGCAGGCGGCTCCGGAGATGCCCGCCGCACCGGGCATGCCGCTTGCGCCGGCGCCGGAAATTGCCGCGCCTCCCATGGGCATTCCCGCTGTCCCGGAGGCATCCGCTGTACCGGAAATGCCTCAGCCCATCCCTGCCATTCCCGCGGGCGAAATACCCGTGCCGGAGGCACCTCCCGCCGCGCCGATGGGTGAGATGCCCATTCCGGAAGTGCCGCAGGTGACCGCGCCCGCGCCCATGGAAGCCACCTTGGCGGAGCCGCCCGCGCAGGGCGGGCCGTCCCTGCCGCCATTGCCGGGAGGGCAGGCACCGGAAGAGGTGCCTATCATCAAGCCCAATGCTCCACTACCGCCACCCGCCGCGGAGGAGTCCGCGCCGGAACCGGAGCCTGCCGTTGAGGAATCCCGGCAGGGAGCCATGCAGGATTTGGTTGAGAAATACGACGCGGATGATGACGGCCAGCTTTCGGTTGAGGAACTCTCAAAGGTGCAGCCGGAGGATCAGGAAAAGGTCGACGAGGTGTTGGTGGACTACCCAGCGTTGAAGGCGCAACTGGATGCATTGCTGGACCGGCGGCAGTCGCGCGTGGCGGCGGAGACCGAGGCAGAGGCAAAGCGTCGCGAGGCAGAGGAGGCATTGGCCAGCCTCGAGATGCGCCGCAAGGAGGAAATTCAGACCACGGACCAGGCTCTGGCCAAGGCGCGCGCGGAGTTGCAGCGTTTAAACAAGGAAATTGCCGACTTGGAAACCTCCGAGCAGACACGCAAGGAGAAGGACGGGGCGGAGTTGAAGGCGCGACAGGAGAATCGCACACGGGAGGAGGATCGTTTTAACAACCAGATTCGCACCAAGGAGGCTGAGCGGTTGGATGTCGAGGACAAGTCCAAGCTGCTGGAGGAGGACTTGACGCAGCTTCATTCGCGCGAGGAATCGCGGCGCAAGAATTACGAGGATGAAATCAAGTCTTTAAAGCAGCGCCATGAGGAGGAGGAGCGACGTTATAAGGAAGAAGTGAAGGTCCGCGAGGAGACTTTGGCCCAAGCCAAAAACGTAGCCAAGAAACTGAGTTCGGAAGAGGAAAACTTGATTGGGGACTATACCCAGTTCCGGAGCCGGCAGGAGGAGGATGAGCGTGACCGCAATCTGAACCAGGCCAAGGAAGATGCGCGCTACGAAAAGGCGGTCACCTCGCGCCAGCGTGCGATTGAGCGGTTCGAGCAGGAATCCAAGGTGCTGGAAGAGGAACTGGCGGAGATTCGCGAAAAGGACCGCATTCGCAAACGTCTGGCCGCGGAGGAAGCCCGGCGCAAACAGCAGGCGGAGATTGAGGAGCGCGAAATTGATGTTTTAAAAGCGGAGCAAGAGGCTGAGAGGATTGACGAGGCCAAGTTGGAAGTGGCCGAGGAAATCAAGGCTGCTGAGCCTGAGGTGGAGGAAACCGTGCCCGGGCCGGGAGTCACCAAGAAACCCAAGCTCGTCAAGCCGCCCATTCCCCCGCTCAAGCGCAAGGCCGACAAGGAACCGGAGTCAGCTCAAGACGAGGCACCGGAACCGCCCGGCCTGCCGCCCCTGTCAACGCCACCCGTCAAGCCGGATGCTCCCGAACCCCCGGCCATCCCGGTGAAGTTGGTCGACGATGACGAGGACGATGGCCCTGTACTGCCGCCCTTGCCCAAGCCCGGCGAAGCCAAAGCGGATTTGCCGGAACTGCCCGCCATGGCGCCTCCCTCTCCCGTGGGCGGAGATGCGCCCAGCTTGCCCGGTCCTCCCAAGCCCCCTGGGGTACCCGGCCTGCCCAAGCCCCCATTGCCACCCCTGCCCGGTGCCAGTGATACGGGGCCGACATTGCCAGATTTGCCCAAACCTCCCGGCGATGCCCCCAGCTTGCCTGAACCTTCCGGTTTGCCCGACCCGCCGGGTCCCCCGGATTTGCCGGAACCTGACTTGGCAAAGCCCATCCCGCCCAGTTTGCCCAAACCCCCCGGACTACCCAAGCCCCCCGGGGGGGGCGATCTTCCTGCCCCACCCAGTTTGGTCAAGCCTCCCGGTTTGCCTCCCTTGCCTGGCGGCGACCCGACGCCGGAGGAGGATCTTCCGATTAGCGAGGAAGGCATTGAGGCGGAGAAGAAGGTTATTGAAGCCCGGCTGCAACGTGCTGCCGACCAACGCGCCGCCATGCTGCGGGAACAGGGGGACACCGATCTTCCTGCCGCGCTACCCCTGCCGAAATCTCCCGGCGATGATGCCCCGGGGCCGCCTTCGTTACCAAGCCTGCCCAAGCCTCCCGGCGGTGGATTGCCGGACTTGCCAAAGCCCCCGGGCGGTGGTGCCCCCGGTGCTCCCGACTTGCCTCCTCCCCCCGGTGGTGGCGTTCCGGATTTGTCTTCACCTCCCGGTGGCAACCTTCCGCCCCTGCCCAAGGCTCCCGGCGGCGAGGTTTCCGGTCTGCCGGATTTGCCCGCGCCTCCGGCTCCTCCGGGCGATTTGCCCCCGTTGCCGACGCCTCCAGCAGGTGGTCCGGGGGGTCCGCCTCCGCCCCTGCCCAAGCCGCCTAGCGGTGGCAATCTTCCGCCGCTTCCAGCGCCACCGGGCCAGTTGGAGGACGAAGCTCGCCAGCAGACGCTGGACGACGAGAAGAGCACCAGTTGATTACGGCGCAGGCTGTTCTTCCAAACCGGGCGAGGCCTTAAAGATGTTTAAAGCCTTGCCGGTGCGCGTGTCCCAGATGCGGATCCTCCCATCGTGCCCACCCGCCGCCAGACGGTGGCTCGGCGCATGCAGCGCTAGACACAGCAACCAGTCTGTATCCGACGTGAACTCCCACAGTAGTTTGCGGCTGGAAGCCTCATGCGACCGCGCGCGTCCATCGGCCGAAACGCTGAAGATCGCATTTCCTCCCCGCACGAGTTTAAACAATTCCCGCCCCATCCCGCTCATCTCCCCCACTTTCCGGGCCCCAAACCGTTTCCCGTCAATATCCGCTAGTCCCGATTCCCAAGCATGGATTTTTCCGCCTTGGCCCGCGCTGAAAACTTGTTTCCCGTCCGACCGAAATGCCACCCCGAAAACGTCCGTGTCATGACCGCCATACGTACTGATAGGGTTGCCGGAATGAATTTCAAAAATTTTCGCTGTCCGGTCGCGGCTCGCCGAGGCCAAGAGTCGGCCATCCGGGCTGAACGCCAATGCCGTTACCCAGCCCGCGTGATTGTCCATGCGCCGGCGCACGGACCAGTCTTCGGTGTTGTATACCGCGATTCCATGGTCTGCATCCCCCACCGCCAGCAGCGTGCTGTTGGCGTCATGCCGCACATCCAGCACCACGTCGCCCGCTTGGTGGGCCAGGGCCAGCAGGGTGCCTGTTGTCGGATCGAACACCCTCGCTTCCCCCAGCTCTCCCGGGATGCCTCCACCTGCTACCAGCGTTTTGCCATCCGGCCGCCAAGAAAGCGCGTATGTTCTCTGGGCCATTCCCCCCAGGCGGCGTCGCAGTTTTCCGTTCGCGCTCCAGAGGGTCACCTCCCGTAGACCGCTGGTTGCCAGTTCTGTGCCGTTTGGGTTCCAAGCCAGTGCCGTAATGGGGAGTGGCCGGGGGTAAGCCCCGGGCGCTGCCGGGTGTGTGCGCGTGGGAATGATTTGTGCCAAGGGCAGTCGCGGGTTCTCTCCATCAAACCGTGCTCCCTGAGCAATCCAATCCCGGAACAATCTCGTTTCCTCGGCGTTCAGGGGCGCTGACTTTTGGGGCATTCGAGCATCTTCATCCGCGGTTAAAAGCAGCTTGAACAGGAGGCTGTCCGCGGGCTTTGCGGGCAGAACCCGGGCGGGTTCATCTTCCAGCGCGCGCATCAACTCCGCGTAACTGTCCACCCGGTAATCGCCCTTGGCTTCCCTCGTTCCGTGGCAGGATTGGCACTTGGCCCGGAGCAACGGCGCGATGTCCCGCCGAAAACTCACTGGTTTCGCCAAGGCCGCCCAGGCCAATATCCAAGACAGGAGAACGAACCGCATCAGTGTTGAAACAGGAACTCGTTAAGGTTTAAAACGATCCAGCAAAGATCCGCCAGTGCCTCTTCACGACGGGTGGCGGACTTCAGGTGACGGCGCGCCGCCAATTGTTCCGCGTCCGTGGGTTCGCGGGAAAGTGCCGCCATGTATAGTTCCACAACGATGGCCTCATCTTTTGCACCCGCCTTGGCCATTTGCTGCAGCCGGTTGGCGGGGTTGTCCAGTCGGCCATTCAGGAACCTGCCGTTCAACAGCTCCAGAGCCTGCCCCAGCCGTGGTTCCACCGGCCGTTCACAGGCGCAGGCGCCGGACCGGGCGGGTTGCCCGAAGGCCTTTAAGAAGGAATTGTTCAGTTGTGGGCTGGGCAACGCTGTCGCCGGCGTGCCAGCCGGCAAACCCTTAAAGGCTTCCGGCAAGCCGGTTACTTGCGCGACTGCGCCCAGCAGTTGCTCGGCCGTGAGCAGGTGCGGCCGGTAATGTGAAAACAGGTGCTCATCATCCTGGTTGAATACGTTTGTCCGCGCCGAGGACTGGTACGTGCGGCTGTTTAAAATGAGCCGCAGCAGCCGCCGTCGGTCGAAGCCACCCTTGGCGAAGTCTTCCGCCAGTGCGTCCAGCAGTGCTGCGTTGGAAGGAGGATTGGAGTCACGAAAGTCATCGATGGGTTCCACAATGCCGCGGCCCATCACCGCCGCCCAGAGCCGGTTGGCTTCCACCTTGGCAAACCATTGGTTGTCGCGTGCCGTGAGCCACCGGGCGAACACATGGCGCCGGTCTTCGCCGGGTGGCGTCTCAACGAATCCTTTGCCCGGCAGCCAAGGTTGCATGATTTGCCCGGTACGGGGTTGTGTGACTTCTCCTTGGCGCGCCACCGTGATGAACAGTTCACCCGCGCGCGGGCCCGGCTGACGTTCCACGCGGTTGAAGACTGCGCCAAGGCCGTAGTAGTGATCTTGTGTCCAACGTTCGAAGGGATGGTTGTGACATTTCGCACAGGCCAGTCGGCTGCCGAGGAAAATCTGGGCGGTGGTTTCCAGTGCATCGCCCATGTCCGCCGCGGCGCGGTAATAGTTGGTGGGCGGGTTGTGAAGCGTGCTGCCGGAGGCGGTGATGAGGTCTTGCACAAAGGTGTCGTAGGGTTTGTTTTGGCGAAAGGCCCGGATGAGCCATTGGTTGAGCTTGTGCGCACCGCCAGATGTCAGACGTTCAGGCGTCAGCCGGAGCAGGTCGCCCCATTTCTGCGCCCAGAAAGGGGCGAACTCGGGACTGGCCAGCAGGACGTTGATCAACCGCGCGCGTTTGTCCGCGCGCGCATCCTTTAAAAACAACCGGGTCTCGTTCACGGTGGGCAGTCGGCCAATGACATCAAGGTGTACACGCCGCACAAATTCGCCGTCCGTACAGGGACCAGAGGGGAGAAATTGCATTTCGCGGAGTTTGGCTTGCACATGGGTATCGATGAAATTGGCCGGTGGCGGTGCATTCCATTTGAAGCCGGGCACCGGCTTGACGAACGTGAAGGAGCGTGCGCTTACATGCTCCAGAAAACGGGCCATGATGGCGGCTTGACCTCGCTTGAGGCCGGTGACCCGCCCATCGGGAGTGACCTTAGCGATGGTTTCGTCTGACGTGGTAAACTTGGCCAAGCGGGTGACATCACGCACCTGTCCGTCCGAGAACCGCGCTTTCACGCGCAGTTGCGCCGTGGGATTGGGCCAGTGCAGGACGTGGGCTTCTGCTGATTCCAACTCGATGCCCACGCAGGCGGGGCTGCCCTTTGGATCCATCCGGCCGCCTTCCGCAATCCATTGCCGAAGGAGGCTGTATTCTCGGCTGTTGCGCGGGAGCTTCAGTCCTCCCCGGTGAGACAAGTCATTTGACGGCTTGCGCAGCAACAGGCTGAGGTCGGGGTCAAACACGTCCACCCGGCGTCCGGCCAGGCCACGCGTCAGGGCCGCGAAATCCTCTCCGGCATCAAAGGCGAACAATGAAAGGGCAAACCCACCCTTGCCGCTGGGTGAGCCATGGCATGTTCCGGCGTTGCACCCCTGCCGGGTGAGAATGGGCAAAACCTCATGTCGAAAGGAGATGGGAGCCGCCTTTAAAAGCGTGACGCCAATCATCCACATGATGAAAGCTCTGCGGAGCATAAGACCCAACGAGGATAATTTTTCGCGATGGCTTGTAAAGCTTTGGGAGTACCCAAGGATAGGTGGTTTCCAGAAAAAGTGATTTTTGTGAGGGGATGGATGACGAGTGTGTCATCAAGCGCGGAAGTGCTTGGTGATCAGGGATTTTCGGGAGAGATCATGGGAATTTTTTTCATTTTTTTGAAAGAATTCAGGGTTGAAATGCGAAGTATATAGTAAGGGAAAGTAGCACGTTTTTGATGGCCTCCAAGAAACCGGCAAAAAAAGCGAAAAAAGGGCCGAAAACCGTCAAAGGGATGGCGGTTTCGCCGTCGGCAGGGGTGTTGAAATTGCGTCAGGTGTTGAGGGGAGCAAATCATTCGGGGTATCTGGTTCAATTGGCATTGGGTTATGAACTGGTGCATGACGCGGTAACGATCACTGAGCCGGAGCACAACCGGTTGGTGTACGTCAATCCTGCTTGGGAGGAGCTTTATGGTTATGCTGCGTCCGAGGTTTTGGGCCGGACGGTGACATTCATGAATCTGAAGGGAATTTCGGAAAAGCTTCTGGAGAATATTGCGGCCAAGACCAATCGGGATGGCTGGGAGGGCAGCTTGCTGAACCGGAACAAGGCGGGGGACGTTTTTTCAATTCGTCTCCGGACAATGCCTTTAAAAAATGAGAGCGGTGAGATCATCGGGCTTTTGGGTGTCAGTTATCAAACCGAAGGCGAGGCCGTGGAGGTGGGCAAGAGCCGCCACTTGAGCCTCAGACTGCCCAGCACCAACGGTCACGCCCGCAAGCCGCGCCAAGACTGGAAAGCTTCGTTGGCGGAGTTGACGCCGCGTGAGCTTGAGGTGTTTACCCTCTTGGGCAAGGGGCTGGACACCAAGCAGATCGGTGAGTTGCTGGAGATGAGCTTGTTCACTGTGCAAACACATCGCAACCACTTGAAGGCCAAGTTGAAACTTGGGAGCGTAACCGAGTTGAACTATGTCTCCTACCAGTGGGCCAGCCGGCGGAATCGGAACGGGCACCGTTGACGCACCGGGCGTCCGGTGGTATGAATAAGGCAGGGATCGCGACGATCCAAGGGTAGTCATGTCGGCACACACTCACCATTCGCTTTCGCAGCATCAAGACTGGTCGCGGCGCGTGGCATTGCAGGCGGGTTCCATTGGTCTGCTGGGGCTGGGGATGAATCACTTGGATCCCCTGCGTGCCGCCGCACACAACGCGGATCGAACCAAGGCAGCCAAGAATGTCATCTATATTTTTCTTTCCGGCGGACTCGGGCAGCACGACAGCTTTGATCTGAAGCCCAATGCGCCCAAGGAAGTGCGTGGGGAATTCAACCCTATTCCCACCAAGACGCCGGGCATCCACATTTGCGAGCATCTGCCGGGGTTGGCCAAGCGAAGCGAAGACTGGGCGTTGGTGCGGTCATTGACCCATCCGTACATCGAGCATTCCGAGGGGCACCACGTGATGTTGACGGGTCGTACACCCAAGCCGTTGGGCTTCAACGCCAGCAAGCCGCGGCCCAGTGATTTTCCCTCCATCGCGGCCGTGGCCAACGACCGGCTGCAGCCGCGCAACAACCTGCCGCCGGCCATTGTGTTGCCGGACAAGATTGTGCATCGGACGGGCCGGACTATTCCGGGACAGTTTGCTGGCCAAATGGGCGAGCTGCGCGACCCGTGGTTCCTGGAGGCGTCGCCGTATCATCCGGAGCATTACGGGGCCTATCCGGATTATCTCTTTCACCACGCTAAGGGTGGGATGGAGGACAAGAAGCTGAAGTTTCAGGCCCCCAATCTTTCCCTGCCGCATGGGTTGGCCAAGGGACGATTCGTGAACCGGATGGACTTGTTCAAACACTTGAACAAGCAGCGCGCGTTTTTGGAGAAGGCTGCGGAGGTGGAGCAGTTTGATCGCTACCGGCAAATGGCGGTGTCGCTTTTGTCGGACGAGAAAACCCAGAAGGCGTTCGATGTGTTGAACGCGGATGAGAAACGTCAGGAAGCCTACGGCAAGAATTCCTTTGGCTGGTCACTTTTGATGTCGGCCATGCTTGTGGAGGCGGGCGTGAGCCTTGTGCAGGTCAACCTTGGCAACAACGAGTGCTGGGACACCCATGGCAACGCCTTTCCGCATCTCAAGGATTACCTGTTCCCGCCCACGGACAAGGCCGTTTCGGCACTGCTGGATGACTTGAAGGCACGCGGATTGCTGGAAGATACACTCATTGTCATGGCCGGTGAATTTGGCCGGACGCCAAAAATTTCCCTGTTGCCCAAGCACTACAAGAAACCCGGTCGTGATCACTGGGGCGCGGTGCAGACGGTCTTCTTCGCCGGCGGCGGAGTAAAGGGCGGCAATGTGATCGGCTCTTCCGACAAGCTGGGTGGATATCCCGCCAGTGATCCGCAGACTCCGGAGAACATGGCGGCGACCATCTACCAAACATTGGGCATTCCCTCGACAACCATGTGGCGTGATGTGCAGGATCGGCCGCACAAGGTTTACCACGGCGAGTCGATTGCCGGCCTGATGGGCTGAGGATTGCGAATGCGGCGAACCTGCGGCGGGTTTTTTCATTGTCGGGATTTTTCATTCGCGCAATAAATCCGCGTGCCCGAACCCGAAAAGCTCGAGAAGTATTTGGCTTGCGATATGCCCGAGCGCATGTGGGTGCAGAAGAAACTCATGATGCTGCTCGCTCGTGACGCGGTCATTCCTCCCTTCTCCGCCGCGGCCATCAAACTCAACCAGCTCACACGCAAGGAAGACGTGACCATGGAGGAGTTGACGGATGTGATCGAGATGGACCCGGGCTTGGCGTCGGACTGCATCAAGGTGGCGAGTTCCGTTGGTTTTGCGGCGCGCCGCATCTCCAGCATCCAGCAGGCTCTCATGTTGATTGGCATGAAGCAGATCCAGCGCATCGCCTTTGCCATGGGGGTGATGAAAAAGTTTGAGCACCTGAAATCGGCCGTGGATTGGGACAAGTTTTGGCTGCACAGCGTGCTGGTGGCGCGATTGACGGAAAAGGTGGCTGAAGCCTATCGCCCCAGCACGGGATCCGAATACTTGGCAGGCCTGCTGCATGATTGTGGTAAGCTGTTGTTGGAACATTATTTTTCGGATGAATTTGACGCGATTGTTATCCGCGCCACGGAACGCGCCTGCGGGCATGTGCTGGTGGAGAAGGAATTCATCGGCGTTACTCACGCGCAGATTGGCGCGGCCATTTGCGATTGTCTTGCGGCGCACATCGAGGTCATCCGTGCGGTGTGGCATCATCATGATCCCTTCACTCCCAGCCTTGATGGGCGGCCGGACAACAGTAAGTTTCTCGCTGCCTGCGTCTCGGTGGGTGATGCGCTGGCCAATTTTTCCCAAGTCAACATCTTCGGCGCGCGGATCATGGATGAGAATGTTCCGTTCGATCAGTTGCCCGAGTGGCAGTTTCTCAGCCAGTACCAGATGTCCTACGGGCTGGAACTGGACCTTGAGGCCGAAGTAGCCGCCGCCGAGGAGGATTTAAAGGCCTTCAGCGGTTGATTGCGGCTGGCCATTCAAATTGTTTTCCACCACCCTCGCGTCATGGGCGAGACGCTCGACACGCTGCACAAGGTGCAGTCCATCAACAAGGATCGTGGACAGTATGGCGTTTTTGCCGAGATAGGCGCGGGGCAGGAGGTGGCGCGCTGGTTTTTTCACGCGGGCGGCGCTTCGGGCACGGTGGCCAAGACGATGAGTGCCTACGATATGGCGGTGAGCGACGCCATCTACGGCGATGCACCGCGCTATGTGAGCTTGGCCCGGCTGGAGCAGATGCTCGAGCACGAGTTTGGCCTGCTGCGGGAAAGGCTTGCGGAGGAGCAGGGGAGTACCACGCGCTTTTTTGCCTATGCCAACACGGTGGCGGCCACCAGTTTTTCACGGCACGGCGAGGGGCTGGGCTGGATGGGAGTGCGTTTCCAGACGCGGCCGGAAGGACCGCCGAATGACATCGTGGCGCATGTCCGGCTGCTGGATCGCACGAATCTTCAGCAACAGGAAACGGTGGGCCTGCTGGGGGTGAATCTCATCTGGGGTGCCATGAATCTTTGGGCGGAACCGGAGGAGTTGGTGCGCTCCCTGGTGGACAACATTGCACCGGGGCGCGTGGAGGTGGGCATGGTGCGGTTCACAGGGCCGGATTTTGAAGCGGTGGACAACCGGTTGGTCAGTTTGCAACTGGTTCAGGGAGGACTGGCGGAAGCCGCGCTGTTTGATGACCAAGGGGAAGTGGCACACCCGACGGAGGCGCTGTATAGGCGGCCCATCCTCGTGGAGCGCGGGAGTTTTCGGCCCATCACGCGCACAACTCTTCGGATGTTGGAACTAGCCATGAAGGAATTTGATGCCGACCCCGCCGTGGCGGCGCGCGTGGAAGAGGGGCATGAGGTTCAAGTGTTGCTGGAGATGACTCTTAAAAACCTGACGGACAACGGAGGGATTGATCACGCGGATTTTCTTGAGCGTGTGGATTTGCTGGGTGCGGCGGAGCGTGAGATGGGGCGGGATGCCAAGATCGTGGTTTCAAATTACATCGAGTTTCACCGATTGGCGGGCTATCTTTTCCGTCACACGCGCGCCCCAGTGGGAGTGGTACTGGGGGTGCCCACCGTGCGCGAAATTTTTGAGGAAGGGTGGTATGAAAACCTTGAGGGCGGCCTGCTGGAGGCTTGTGGGCGTTTGTTTCAAAATGGCCTGCGCATGTACGTTTACCCCTGCCGCGACCCGGAGCACGGCGTGGTGACGGCGGAAACATTCCGGCCGGAGACTCATCTGGTAAAGCTTTACGAATTCTTGTGTGATAACGGCGCCATCCGGTCCTTGGCCGAGCCCGAGGGGGAGTTTCTGGACATTTTCTCGCGAGAAGCCTTGGCGAAGATTCGTTCTGGAGACGATGAATGGGAGGCGATGGTGCCGCCACCGGTGGCGGAGATGATCCGCGCCCGCGGTTTGCTGGGCTGCTTGACAGTCCGGGGGAATTGACCGAGAAAAGGCGCGACATGGCGGCGAATTTCAATGATCCCAACCTCACCCGGCTGATGATCGTCGATGATGACGAGATTGTGCTCAATTCCGCCAAGGAACAGCTTCAGGCGCTCGGGTACCACGTCACCGCCGTCAACCATCCCCAGCTCGCCCTGCAACATCTGCAAACCGAGACCTTCTCCGTAATCCTCGCTGATTACGAGATGCCCGAGTTAAACGGCCTGCAACTTTTTGCCTCCGTCGAGGAAAGCCACCCGGACACCAGTCGGCTGATTTTTTCCAGCGGCATCAGCATGATGGAACTGTCCGAGGCCATCGCCAGCGGGAGAGTTTATCGTCATGTCTCCAAGCCGTGGCTCAAGGAAGACCTTCAGGCCACCGTTGGCAATGCCATGGAGCGTTACCGGTTGCTCAAGGAAAACGAAACTCTGCAAGCGCGCAACATCCAGATCAGTCAAAAACTTGCTGCTGCGGGAGAAGGCGCTTCCGTCACCGAGGCCTCACCGGCCGCGGAGACTGGCGCCCCTGCTGCGGCGGGCGGGGATGCACCCGTGCTCGCCGGCTCCGATGCGGAGGAGGTCGCCCTCCAAGGCATCAACAAGCTGCTCTACACCTACCATCCCAATGTCGGCAACACCGCCCAGCGCGCTCTGGCCATTTGCCAAACCTTGGGGGAAATTCTCGAGATGAGCGGCAAGGATCTGCGCAACCTTTGTTTGGCCGCGCAATTGCACGACATTGGGCTGCTGGCCAACGAGGTGCCCATCGTGCGCCGGTGGCTTCGTGATCCCGAGAAGTGCACGGAGGAGGAACTGGCGGAGATCAACAAGCATCCCATCGTGAGTGAGGAGATGCTCGATTTCTATCCCGGTTTCGAGGGCGCCAAGGAAGTCGTGCGGCATCATCATGAAAACTGGGACGGCACCGGCTACCCCGACAAGCTCAAGGCCGAGACCATTCCCTACCTCTCCCGCTTGCTGGCCCCCATCATTTTCTACTGTCACCAACACCACGCCAGCGTGCAACTCATGGCCATGATGGAATCCATGGCGGAAAAACAATTTGACCCCGACGCCGTCCGCGCCCTGGCCAAGGCCATCCCCATGACCAAGATGCCCAAGGGCATCCGCGAAATCCTGCTCATCGAGTTGAAAGCCGGCATGGTGTTGGCCCGTGACATCAACAACACCAACGGCATGAAGCTCCTCCCTAAGGGCCGCGAATTGACTGACGGCGCCATCAACAAGGTCCTCTCCGTCAACCGCATGTCCCCCATCAGCCCCCTCTGTCTGGTTTACTGTTAAAGCCAGCACCCTAGGGGATGGCTCAAGGTTCGGATTTTTCTATCCTGCCCTCTGAACACTGTCCCTCGAAAACTAATTGCTCTTTTTCCTAAAGTCGGCCCCGGCCATGCCGATAAATACCTTGGATAGGAAAGGCACCGGGAAGCCTGAAAGATCCCGGCAGTTTGAGGTCCCTGTGAAACAGGCCTTGGGTCGCAAGGACGCGGCTCTTAACACTAAAGACAAAGGATTGTCTCATGGTTATCAACACCAACACCACTTCGCTGTTTGCCCAGCGAACTCTCGCGAACTCCAACGTTGCCTTGGGTAAATCTCTATCCAGGCTCTCCTCGGGTTCAAAAATTGTTTCTCCTGAAGATGATGCTGCGGGTTTGGCCGTCAGCATGAAATTCAAGGCGGAATTAACACGGATTGGGGCTGCCCGTTCAAACGTGGGCAACGCCATTTCCTATTCCCAGACGCAGGAT
>CEVA01089541.1_pt1 | contig 21760 bp, 15 predicted proteins | sample 361521 | NCBI WGS metagenome assembly CEVA01 (sample SAMEA2622823, study PRJEB7988) | marine metagenome | isolation source: saline water (ENVO:00002010), including
CCCCAGCCAGGGTAGAACCCTGACCTACAAATCTCGAGCCTGGCCTACAATGTATAGGCATCGATTTTCGGGCATAAAAAAACCGCTAAAAAGCGGCTTTCTTGGTTAAAACGATAGGAGGGTTACTGTTCCCAATAGGCTTGCTCTAGGCAATCCTCGCGCTCCGGTAGACCCCGGGTTAAACGAGGTGAATGTTGTACTAGCACTTCATAACTGGCACGGTTCGCATACTTACTGATCTGGGCCAAAGAAGAGTAAGTGATCGCTTGCTGACCATGCTTGGCTGAGTTTGGCACATTTAACTTGTGGTACTCATTAGCGCTAATATCATGCAGTACAGCAGCTAGCGCGCAATCTCCTGCGCCATTGGTGTTCTTAATGCTATCCGGCCCACCCATAAATGGGGCGGTATGGCTATAAGCACGCACAGGCTGTTGGCAATCTTGCTTGCGCATGGCACGTGAAAATTCATAACGGTTAAAGTCAGCGATGGCACCAGGAAGGAGTGGGTACTCAGTGGCGCGTTTATGCTGATCATCGACATAGCCGGCCATAAACATACCTTTTTCACCGGCCGTACAAATCACAAAGTCGACCCATTCTAGGGCTTTGTCTGCCGCTAATAGTGGATCTTCAAAACCGGTAATCGCGAGGCCTTCTTCTTCGTTCATAGCAAGAATATCGACGTGCTCATTTACAAAGTTGGCCCACCATGTCGGGTCTTGCTCAATAAGAAACTTGGTGCCGAGCGTCAGCACCACAGGTACCCCGGCTTCGTTTGCGTACTTTACCGCTTGCATAGTGGCTTCGGTCATTGTTTCGTTGCCTTGCGTGCGCATAAGGTAAGCACTGATCACCAAAGCAGATGATTCTTGGATCAGGTTCTTATCTATGGACTCAGGGCGTAAGTGATTCATTAACCCTGCGCTAATGGCGAAGGTACGTTCGCCACTTTCATCAATAAGCGTAAAGCAACGACCTATGGGGCCATCTACAGGTTGCAGATAATTAAGGTCTACACGGCTTGAGGTGTTACATAAAAAGCGATAAGCATAACTACCAATTTTGATATTTTCGCTCATTACGCCAAGTAGCACCGAACGATCATCAGCCAGCACTGAGTAGTTGTGCATGGTATTGCCTACGGTACCGCCAGCAAACTCGTAATCAACCATGTCGTTGAGCTTGAGCCGATCATAGAGGGCATTGGTAACGTCACTGTCAATAACCTGTGACATGCCACGTTGTAGCCCGAATTCATCTAAGAATGCCTGATCGACCTTGGCTTCAATATCCACCACGATCTGATCTATGCCTACAATGTAGCTACGCTTCAACCGCGATTCGGGGTTGATTTGATTAGTAAGTGGATCTTTATCTTCCACCGGGAAATAATGTTTATGTCTTCGGCGACCAGGAAACTTCATGACTTACCCGTTTTCGGTGTCCATAGAACAAAAAAAGCGGCGAATTATAGCTTAATTTTGGGTGTGCAGGCTATGGTGTGAGCCATAAAATCCGGCAAATAGTGAGAATGCATTCTTATAAGACTCAGAAACTCCCTCTATTGAGTGTAAAGTATAGTCGGGAGTTTGCTGATGTCAGTGAGAGGATTCTCCGCGCACTTGCCGATATTGCTTGGTATAATTGCTGCTCCTGAGTAGTTAAAAGATACCCTATGACCGAGCTAAATGACGAATACTGGATGGCGAAAGCCTTAGCCTGTGCCGATAAGGCCGAGCAACTTGGTGAGATCCCAGTCGGTGCTGTACTAGTCAAAGGTGGTGAGCTTATTGCCGAGGGCTGGAATCAATCTATCACTCTTAACGACCCGTCGGCCCATGCTGAAATGATGGCGGTGCGTGCGGCTGGAGTGGCCCTTAACAACTATCGGCTCATTGATTGCACTTTGTACGTTACGCTGGAGCCATGCTCTATGTGTGCTGGTTTACTCGTTCATAGTCGCATTGCGCGGCTAGTCTTTGGTGCCAATGATTTAAAAACGGGTTCTGCGGGGTCTATTATGAACCTAGTGCAGGAGCCTCGGCTTAATCACCAAGTTGAAGTCACCAAAGGGGTGCTTGAGCAGCAGTGTGCAACTAAGTTATCTGCGTTTTTTAAGCGACGTCGGCAAGAGCATAAGGAAAGAAAAAAGGCGCGTCAGCAACGCCAGGGGGAAGGGGGTTAGGCCTCCGCCAAGCGTTGCTTTTCTAGTTCTTCCATTTGTTGCATGGCAAACAAGCGGCGACGCCACAAAATCTTATTGTGGGTATTTTTACGGGTTACTCGACGACGATTAGTCGATGAAAATAGTACATTTCGCTTAAAGCGATGCGTTCTACGGCGTTTTAGCATAGTGTATTCTCCTTGAAAGTGTGAGAGGGGAGAGCTGCCAATGAAAACACGATTAAATGACAGTTTTATGGCGTTCCGGCCGATTCTTCCTTGGCGCTAGCGTTGTTGGCCACCAAAGCATCGTTTTCATCTAACCATACCAGGGTGTCGTAGTAGCGCCGAATATTGTCTACGTAAGTTACCGCTACGTCTCCGCGCGCATAACCGTATTTAGTTGTACGATAATAGCGTTTCTTGATCAACAGCGGTAGGTATTTTTTCACATCGGCCCACTTGTCTTTATCATCACCGGCACGTTCGGTTAGGATCCGTGCGTCATTTACATGGCCCCAGCCGACATTATATGACGCTAAGGCAAACCAAGTACGGTCAGGTTGGGCAATACGATCAGGTATGCGTTCAATAAGATAACGTAAGTACTCGGCACCGCCGCGAATATTCTGCTCTGGTTTGAGGCGGCTGGTAACACCCACCTGTTTTGCCGTTGGTAAAGTAAGCATCATAATACCACGCACCCCAGTGGGTGATTTTGCCAAGGGGTCCCACATCGATTCTTGATAACTGAGAGCAGCCAGCAAGCGCCAGTCTAACTCTTGTGCATACTGCTTAAACCAGGGCATATAAGTCGGTAAGGTATCGGCAACGGCCTCAATAAATGCCAAAGTGTTAACATAGTTAAACTGGCGTACGTGGCCAAAGTACTTCTCTTCTAAGGCATAAAGGCGCTTGTTCGCTTTCGCCTCACCGAAAAACTCCACTACCAAGGCATAGAGCGAGTCGTCGTTATCTTGGCGCAGTACCCAGCCAATTGGGTCATTACGGGTCACGGAAAAGCCGATGCTCAGATTCGGGTGGTAACGGCGAAACAGTGCCAAGGCGTGGGAGTCAGCAATGGTGTAGTCGATATCGCCGTCGATAATGGCTTGCAGTAACTCTGCTTCATCCATTTCATCGGTTTCATTCCAACTCAGTTGAGGGTACTGTTTTTTATACCGATGTAGAGTTTGCGAGTGGCTGCTGCGGGCCAATACCGTTAAGTTGCCCTCTAAGTCATCAAAGTCGCGCGGCCGGACTCGACCTTGTTTATAAACTAGCTTTTGACTAATTGTGCGGTAACTAGGGCCAAAACGGTACAGTTCGGCACGGCTCGGGGTGTAGCCAATGCCTGAGGCAACCAGGTCTAATGAGCCATTATCAAGGCGCTGAAACATATCGTTAAGGCTAAAGAACGGCACGATATCCAGCTCTACGCCTAGGTAGTTAGCAAAATCTTGGGCAAGTTCGTATTCAAACCCTTGCTCCCCTTGAGGGGCTTGGTAATAATTGCTGGCACCGGCCAGGGTGCCCACGCGCAACGTGTTGCTTTGATGAATACGCTCTAATTGGCTAGGTTTTTGCGGCTCACTGCAGCCTACGAGTACCCAGATACTCACAATTAACCAAACGAATCTCACGGCTTGCCCCTTTACCCCGATACCACCACTTATAACAAAACCAAGGCTTGGCGTCACCTCTACTTTAGCCATAGAAAGTGAGGCTTATAAGGATTCCCTGCAATAGCGGACAATCGTCCTTGCCAGCGGCCCTTTAACTCGCATTTTTAACTAAATTAAGTATAATGCGCGGCAACTGTCGTTCAATCCTTAACCCCGGATGATATTACCTATGTTAATCCTGCGTGGTGCGCCAGCACTTTCCGATTTTCGTGTTCAAAAAGTGCTTACTCAATGTAAGCAAGCTAACCTTCCTGTAACTAACGTCTACGCCGAATTTATGCACTTTGCTGATGTCACAGCAGCACTGAATTCTGACGAGCACAGCAAGCTGGAAAAGCTGCTTACTTATGGGCCGCATATTCCTGAACATGAGCCCCAAGGGACACTTATTTTAGTTACCCCGCGTCCAGGCACAATTTCGCCATGGGCGTCTAAGGCCACCGACATTGCTCACAATTGTGGATTAACTCAGGTACATCGTATCGAGCGCGGCATCGCCTATTATGTTGAAGGTGATTTGAGTGTTTGCCAGCTTAACGATGTGGCCGCCTTGCTACACGATCGCATGACCGAAGCAACGCACCGCGATATGGATGATGCCGCGAAACTGTTTCGTACCGATGAGCCGCGAGCCATGTCATCGGTGGACATCCTTGGCGGAGGCCGTGAGGCGCTAGCTAAAGCGAATGTTGAACAAGGCTTTGCCCTTGCAGACGACGAGATTGATTATCTGGTAGAGAACTTCCAAAAACTCGGCCGTAACCCGAACGACATTGAATTGTTTATGTTCGCGCAGGCGAACTCAGAGCATTGCCGTCACAAAATCTTTAACGCTGATTGGACCATTGACGGCACAGAGCAGCCCAAATCGCTGTTCAAAATGATCAAAAACACCTATGAGCAAAATAGCGTCAACGTATTATCTGCATACAAAGACAATGCTGCGGTGATGAAAGGCTCAGTGGCCGGTCGTTTCTTCCCAGATTTCAGTGATGAATACACTTATCACCAAGAAAACATCGAAATTTTGATGAAGGTTGAAACCCACAACCACCCAACCGCGATTTCGCCATTCTCTGGTGCATCAACGGGCTCGGGCGGTGAAATCCGTGATGAAGGTGCTACAGGCCGTGGCTCTAAGCCAAAAGCTGGTTTGGTAGGCTTTAGCGTATCTAATCTACGCATTCCAGGTTTTGAACAACCATGGGAGAGCGAATACGGTAAACCAGGACGCATTGTTGAAGCGCTGGATATCATGATTGATGGCCCGCTAGGCGGCGCCGCGTTTAACAATGAGTTTGGTCGTCCAAACCTACTGGGTTACTTCCGTACCTATGAAGAGCGAGTTAATAGCCACAATGGCGAGGAAGTGCGCGGTTATCACAAGCCTATTATGATTGCCGGTGGTTTAGGTAACATTCGTACTGATCATGTACAAAAAGGCGAGATCCCGGTAGGCGCGAAGCTAATTGTGTTGGGCGGTCCAGCAATGAATATTGGCTTGGGAGGCGGGGCGGCTTCGTCCATGGCGTCAGGACAGTCCAATGAAGACCTCGACTTTGCTTCGGTACAACGTGAAAACCCAGAAATGGAACGCCGTTGTCAAGAAGTCATCGATAAATGCTGGCAGCTAGGCGATGACAACCCGATTGCTTTTATCCACGATGTGGGCGCCGGTGGCCTGTCAAATGCCTTCCCTGAATTAGTGGATGATGGCGGCCGAGGGGGCGATTTCGAATTGCGTAATGTGCCAAACGATGAGCCCGGTATGGCGCCGCATGAGATTTGGTGTAATGAATCACAAGAGCGTTACGTGCTGGCGGTAGCAGAAGAAAACTTCGCTCGCTTTGAGCAAATATGTCAACGTGAGCGCGCTGAGTACGCAGTCATCGGTACTGCGACCGAAGAACGTCACTTACGGGTTTCTGATTCGCACTTCAACAATAACCCAGTGGATCTGCCGCTTGATGTGTTATTGGGTAAAGCGCCGAAAATGCACCGTAATGTCAGCACCAAGCAAGCTCAGGGTGAAGCGCTTAATACCAACGCTATTACCGTACAAGACGCGGTGCAACGACTACTGCGCTTGCCAGCGGTTGCTGAAAAAACCTTCTTAATCACCATTGGCGACCGCTCGGTAACCGGTTTGGTTGCCCGTGACCAAATGGTTGGCCCTTGGCAGGTGCCGGTGGCCAACTGTGCCGTGACAGCTGCTGCGTACGACACCTATCATGGTGAGGCCATGTCTATGGGTGAGCGCACACCTGCGGCGCTGCTTAATTATGGTGCTTCAGCGCGTTTAGCGGTCGCCGAGTCTCTGACCAATATTGCCTGTGCTGATATTGGCTCATTGAATAACATTAAGCTATCAGCAAACTGGATGGCGGCAGCCGGGCACCCCGGTGAAGACGCCGGTTTATATGAAGCGGTTAAGGCCGTGGGTGAAGAGCTGTGTCCAGCCTTGGGTTTAACCATCCCGGTAGGCAAAGACTCAATGTCGATGAAGACCACATGGCAAGATAATGGTGAAGATAAAGCCGTGACTGCGCCGCTGTCTTTGGTAATCACTGCGTTTGGTCGTGTTGAAGACATTCGTAAAACGGTCACGCCACAGCTGCGCACCGATAAAGGCGATTCAACGCTATTGCTTATCGACTTGGGTGCTGGTCAAAACCGCATGGGGGCATCAAGCTTGGCGCAGGTTTACAAGCAACTGGGTGACAAAACCCCAGATGTTGATAGCCCTGAACTATTAAAAGGCTTCTTCGAGGCGATGCAAGCGCTGGTAAGCGAAGAAAAACTACTGGCTTACCATGACCGCTCCGACGGTGGTTTATTCGTAACTGCTGCGGAGATGGCTTTCGCGGGTCACACTGGTGTTACGCTAGAACTAGACGCGTTAGCGGGGTCTGATTTAGAGGTTCTATTCAACGAAGAGCTGGGTGCCGTTATTCAGGTTCGCAATGATGACCTCGACGCGGTGAAGGCCACTCTTGCCGAGAACGGTCTGGCGGCATTAAGCCATGAAATTGGTACCTTGAACGATGCTGATCAGCTGATTATTAACCGTGGTGGTCATGCAATCGTGGATAATAGCCGTACCGAGCTGCGTTTAGCTTGGGCGGAAACCACTTATCAAATGCAGTCTCTGCGTGATAACCCAGCCTGTGCTCGCCAAGAGCATGATGCCAAAGCTGATGCCAATGACCCAGGTCTCAATGTGAAGCTGAGCTTCGACATTAACGAAGATGTCGCCGCGCCTTACATTGCCACTGGCGCAAAGCCGCAAATGGCTATCTTGCGTGAGCAAGGCGTTAACTCACACGTTGAGATGGCGGCGGCATTTAACCGTGCAGGCTTTGCCGCCGTTGACGTACACATGAGTGACATTCTAGAGGGGCGCTTAACGCTAGAGCAATTCAAAGGCCTTGTGGCGTGCGGTGGCTTCTCATATGGTGACGTACTCGGGGCCGGTGAAGGCTGGGCGAAGTCCATTCTATTTAATGACATGGCACGCGAGCAGTTCCAAGGCTTCTTCGAGCGTCAAGATACCTTCAGCTTAGGTGTGTGTAATGGCTGTCAGATGCTATCAACATTGCGCGAGCTGATCCCAGGCACGGAGCATTGGCCACGTTTCGTGACCAACCAAAGCGAGCGTTTTGAAGCGCGTGCAACCTTGGTTGAAGTACAAGACAGCCCATCGGTGTTCTTCAGTGGTATGGCGGGCTCACGTATGCCAATTGCGGTGTCACACGGTGAAGGCCGTGCCGAATTTGCTAATGAAGCGGCTATTCAAACAGCAGTGAACTCCGGGACTGTGGCGGTGAAATACGTAGATAACTACGGTAACCCAACCATGCAATATCCGGCGAACCCCAATGGTTCACCACAGGCAATCTCGGGTATGACCTCTACAGATGGTCGCGCTACCGTGATGATGCCACACCCAGAGAGGGTATTCCGCGCGGTAGCGAACTCATGGCACCCAGATGAGTGGCAAGAAGACAGCCCATGGATGCGTATGTTCCGCAACGCGCGCAAGCACATTGGCTAACTATCTAGTGCTTATCTAATCTAAAAAGGCTGCCTTGGCAGCCTTTTTTGTGGCTCTTATTGATGTGTTCCAATCAGCTGCGCTTCATGAGAAACTTTTAAAATGATCACCTACCATTTGCCGCTTTAAGGAAAACTATGCTGCGCAAGCTGTTGATTGGATTAGCAGTGATAGGGCTCACTCTAGCTACCGCCTACTTATTTCGCATTGAGCTCACCTTTATGGTAGCGAAACATTACCTTGATGCCGATGAAGCAGAGTTAACCTGTGCTGATTGGCAATGGGGGAGCGGGCTGACCACAATCACAGTCAATAAGTTATGTGTAGGTTATCGCCAGCATCGGCTTGTTATTGAGCAGGCGCGAATCACACCGCAGCATATCGATATTGAAAAAGCAGCCCTAACCCTGGCTAAGCAACAAACTCAATCATCCAGTGATACTGGTAAACCTCAGGCGCTTAATTTGCCGCTGACAGACAGTCGTCCGTTGGTAGCTATTGAATCCCTTATCATGTACACGCCTTATGCCGCCGCGCCTGTGCGTATGACGGTAAGTGAGCCGCAACTCAATCAGTGGGTGTTAAATGGTGATATAGCCGGAGATATCGCCATAACCTCGCAGCATATTGACTATGAACTGCATGCCAATCAAGCCTTAAGAGCCCAGCTTATGGCTGTGGCCGAGCCATTACTCATGCGCTTTAATATCTCTCAGTGGACATTGCCGCAGCTACAAGTACAAGGGCGCTATTACGGAAATAGCATCGATAACCAGATCACTATTGCCAGCCAAGCTACTTGGCAACATACGCCTTGCCCGGTGCAGGTGAACAGCCAGGGCAGCATCGAGGTGCGCTCCAAGAATATGCGTCGCTTTAGCTTAGACACCAGTGCACTGACAACGCAGTTGCGAGCGCAGGCTCAGTGCGACTATCAAGCCAGCCTAAAACCCTATTTCCCGGAGCTGCTCAAGGGATCATGGCAGCTAACCTTGGCCGATCCAAGGGTGAGTATAGATAAAAGCGAGGTGCAGCTAACGCAAGTGCTGCTTACGCATAATAGCGAACAGACTAAAGTGGATGTTCGCTTAGAGGCGCCGCGTGCCAATTGGCGCACAGCACAGGTGGCTGCCGATTACGCTTTACAGCTAGAAACTCAGTCGTTAGGGCGGCTTAGTGTTTCGGGACAGGCAACTGAGCAGCACATTAGCGGCGCCTTTAAAGGTCAGGTGGCCGCGCCGTTGGGTGAGAATGTGCATGTTGCCCCCGTAAGTGCCGCTGGCGAGTTCGAGCATAACTTTGCTGGGGCAACTGCGCTGCATGGGCAACTGAAAACCGCACAGTTAACAATGGCGCCTTATTCTGGACAGCAGGTAGCGGTCACTGTTGATGCCACTATCAGCGCAGATAACTCGATTTCAGCGCGCCTTGATACCTTTGCTGCTGTTGTGGCGAATGCTGATATTAAACTGCTTGATGTCGAGCAAAATTATCAGGTACAGGCTGACTTAGGGGCAGGGCGGCGTAGCGCGCAGGTTGAGGTGCAAAGCCGTATTGGGCAACTAGATTCTGCGCAGCTGAGGTTAAGTGAGCTCAGTGTCGATAGTCGAGTTGATATTGCTCGCAGCATTGATGGTGAGCATCTTATCTCATGGCAGCAGGCGCAAGCTCTGGTTAAGCACAGTTGGCAAGAAACGGCTTTTCCTATCACCGTGGTATTGCCGCCGACGCCTTTACCTTCATTGCAAGCCATTGCCAGTCAATTGGCCCCCGAGTTGTCACTGACCGCTGGCACACTCAGCGCTCAACTGCACGGTGATGCCCGCCTTCAGCGTATGCAATGGCAGCTAGATGTGGACAGCGCCAGCGTGCTTTATCAGAGTTACTTAGCCGAAAATATCAATACGTCGGCGCAAGGACAGTGGAATTCAGGGCAACTTAAGCTCGATGATACTAGCTTTACTATTTCCCAACTACGCGCTGGACCAGTGTTGTCTCAGGTGCAAGGGCTCTGGGGTTATGACCAAGATGCCTACCTCAAAGAGGTGCAGGCCGGGGTGTTAGGCGGCACTCTGTCACTGGATAAACTATATGTGACGGGGTTAACGAAGCGCTGTGCCCCCACCTTAGTTGAAATAGCACAAATTAATGCCCAAAGCCTACTGGCGCTAGAGCCACAGCAGGGCATTGAGGTCACCGGGGTATTGGCAGCAAAACTACCAATACGGTTAGAGGAGCAGGGAGTCAGTGTCGAAAATGGCCGTATTTATTCGCAAGCTCCGGGTAAATTGACGATTAAAGATAACGCCGCCTTCGATGCGGTGAAAGCGCAGCAGGCAGAGCTTGGGCCGATGTTGGGCATGTTGGAAAACTTAGATATTAACAGCATCAACGCCGATGTTGATTTAAAAACTGATGGTTGGTTAACCATGGCGATGCAATTAAAAGGGGAAAACCCCGAGCACCAGCAAGCTGTAAATTTTAACTATAATCATCAAGAAAATATCTATACCCTATTTAAGGCGCTGCGCTTAAGTGATGAAATCACTAAGAAAGTGGAGCAAGAGTATCAAGCGAAGGAGTAAGCGAATGAGCAAACTATCGCTGGTGGCGGTGGTCGCTATGTTAACTTTAATGGGATGCACCCATAAGGTTGAGGTAGAGAGTAAAGAGCCAATCACCATCAACCTAAATGTCAAAGTCGATCATGAGATCCGCGTCAAAGTGGATAAAGAACTCGACGAATTATTCAGCGATGACAGCGAGCTTTTCTAGGAGGGGTTATGAAACTAGTTAAATGGAGTATGTTAATCAGTGCCGCTATGTTGGCCTTCAGTGCTTGGGCGCTAACTTTAGACCAAGCTAAGGCGCAAGGTATCGTTGGCGAAACCAGCAACGGCTATTTAGCCTTAGTACAAAACAACAGTGAGGCACAAAAGCTAATTGCCGAGATTAACGCTAAGCGCAAAGCCAAGTATTTATCATTGGCGAAGAAAAATGGTATCAGTTTGAGCCAAGTGGAGGCGTTAGCAGGCGCTAAAGCTATCGAAAAAACGACCGCAGGGCATATGGTTAAAGTCGACGGCCAGTGGCGTAAAAAGTAACACTAGGGTCAGCGCAGTGCGCTAGAGCGCTACACTTTTTGCCGCTCAAAATGCCCAGCGCTATCAGTAGGTATAGCACTGGGCGGGCAAAACAAAGGTAAACTAGGCGATTTGTCGCTCTGCCAAGCTCAGCTCCATGGTGGCTTTAAGCAAACGATACAGGTTGATGGATGCGTCGATTTCCTGTTTACGGTTCGTCAGTGACTCGATATTCAACCCCAGCGGCACATCCAGATGGGCGCAGCTACGTAAGATCAAATCTAAGTTTTCGCGGCAGATGCGCACCGACTCACTCAAAGTGTTTTCGGCATCGAGCATGCGCCACTTAGTTGCCTCTGGTACGGAAATCCCCAACCACTGCATAAAATCCAGCGTTTTTTCACCGCCACAAGGGGTGAAGGTCAGAATAATACGCTGTGGCGAGAGCCCTTGCTGGCGGCAGCTGCGGGCATAACTGGTGATTAGATCAATAGTCGCTTGCGCATCATAAACCGCCTGAGAGATAAAAAACTGACACCCCTGCGCCGTTTTGGTCAGTAAGCGCTCATGTTCATTGCGCTTATTAGCGTGGCGCTCGGCAATGGTCACGCCGCCTAAAAAGAAGTCCTGGTGATGAGCGGCAATCTGGGTGTAGGCATCGTTTAAGCTTAGCTTGATATCCCCTTGTGACGATGGACTTCCGACTAAGACTAAGTTATTTAAATCATGGTCATTGGCGGTGCTATCAAGCCACTGGTTAAATTCATCCTGATTGCGCTGAGCCACACTTTTATAAGTGATCACGTCGGTGCGTGATAAGCGCCGCAATAACTGGCCATAATCACGTGGGTCAATGGTGTGTTTGAATGGGAAGGGGCGCGGCGTACTGATGCGACTGCTCTCGTCCTGAATGTCATAAACCACCACACCGTCATATTCAATTTCGTGTAGACGGCCAAGCAGCTTTTCGGCAATAGCGCGCATAGCGACTTCATCAGTATCTGCTTTAGGTGGCGTAGTGCCAATTAAATACACGCCCTGACGGGGGTCCTCTATTTTTTCTCGCAGTGATAAAGCCATGGTTCTCATTCCCAGCAATTGACAATGAAATAACTATAACAGCCATTTAGACGTCTAAACAGCTTTTTGTAATGAAACTTACTCAACTCGAGTGAATTTGCTTCAAGTTAAAGCGTTACTCAGCATGATCTGACCGTTATACCCATTATGTCGTGGCTGACATATTTGTTTACAGCAAAGTGATGCCCCTAAGGTGCGTTTGCGATGTGATTTATTGCATAATGAGGAAGCTAAAAAACAACAAAACATCAAGGTTGAAGATGAAACTTTCTCTATTAGCGACAGGTGTCGCCCTCGCGTTCACACTTGGCGGTTGCCAAAGCACGCAAACGACGACCAGCACCCCAACGGCTGCTGAGGCCGCGCCACAGTCACAAGCGGTATTCTCTCAAGACTATGTACTTGAAGAGCTTGATAATGGCCTGCGAGTCATGGTGGTGAAAACAGACTACCCCGATGTCGTGTCATTACAAATCCCGGTGTCCGTAGGCTCACGTAATGAGGTGGAACCAGGAAAAACCGGCTTTGCCCACTTCTTTGAACACATGATGTTCAAAGGCTCTGAAAAATTTCCTGCACACGTATATGCAGATATCTTGAAAAATTCGGGGGTCGATAACCGTGCTTACACCACGAATGATTACACCAATTATCACCTTAACTTCTCCAAAGAGCACCTCGATAAGGTGCTAGAAATTGAAGCGGATATCTTCCAAAACTTGAGTTACAGTGAAGAGCAATTCCGCACCGAGGCGCTGACCGTAAAAGGCGAATACTTAAAGAATAACGCCAGTCCTATCCGTAAGTTACTCGCGGCGGTGCGTAATGAGGCTTTTGACAAGCATACCTATAAACACACCACCATGGGCTTTTTTGCCGACATTGAAGCCATGCCAGACCAAAGTGAATATGGGCAAACCTTTTTCGAGCGCTTTTATAAGCCGGAATATGTTTCTTTGGTAATTGTCGGTGATGTTGACCCGCAAGCGACCATCGCGATGGTGAAAAAGCACTGGGGCAATTGGCAGCAAGGGGATTATCAAGCCGATATTCCTGTTGAACCGCAACAGCAGGCGCCTCGCTATGTGCATGAGCAATACGAAGGGCTACCCGGACACTGGTTATTAGTGTCATACAAAGGTGCAGCGTGGCAGCCGCAGAAAAAAGACCGCGCGGCGCTTGATTTGCTCTCACAATTATACTTTTCTGAGAACTCAGATTTGTATCAAGAGCTGGTTGTTGATAAACAAATTGCCAGCCAAATGTTCACCTACAACCCGGAAACCAAAGATCCAGGCTTGATGCATGTGTTTGTGAAGGTGGATGATGAGCAGCACCTCACCACCGTGCGCGATGCTATCAACCGCACTTATGCCAAGGCACGTACAGAGTTGGTCGATGAAAGCCGACTACAAGCCTTGAAATCGCACCAAAAGTACAGCTTTATTAATAGCTTAGATTCATCACAAAGCATCGCCTCAACCCTTGCGCGGTACATGCATTTCGAGCGTGACCCTGAGGTGATCAACAGCTCGTATGCCACTGCCGATAACATTAGTGCCGAAGATATTCGCGCCATGGCGAATAAGTACTTTGTCGATAATAACCGCACCACGGTGACGATGTCGGCTAGTGAGTCGGTTGCAGGCTTTGCCAACGAGGTGCGCCTTGATGCTTTAGTCGCTGAGCATCAAAGTAAACCTACCGAGCGCCATTTCACCGTGCTCGATAACACGAATAGTTCACCGCTGGTGGATGTTAACTGGTTATTCTACACCGGCGCGGCTGCCGACCCAGAGGGCAAAAAAGGTCTGGCGGCACTGACTGCGGCAATGATTGCCAAAGGCGGCAGTGAGTCACAAAGCTATAAAGATATTCAAAAGGCTTTATATCCCATGGCAGGGAGCTTCAGCTATCAAATTGACAAGGAAATGATGTCGTTTCGTGGCCGTATTCACAAAGACAATGCTGATAAATGGTATGCCTTGGTGAGCGAGCAATTGCTAAACCCTGGGTTTCGCAAAGACGATTTCCAGCGACTGCAAAAGGAGCTTGTCGATAGCATTAAATCAGGCTTAAAAGCGTCTAACGATGAAGAGCTGGGCAAGGAGGTACTGTATAGCAAGCTGTATCAAGGTCACCCCTATGAAAGTTATAATTACGGCGACTTATCTGATCTGGAAAATATTACCTTAGCGGATGTGCGGGCCTTTTATCAGCAACAGCTGACCCAAAGTAAACTGCACTTGGGTATTACTGGAGCCATGCCAGAAGAGCTGAAAACGCAGCTGTTAACGGACCTACAGGGCTTACCAAAAGGTGAGCAACGCCGCCTTAATGTGCCTGACGCTCCAGCGCTTGATGGGCGTTACGCTACGATTGTCGAAAAGTCGGCAAAATCAACGGCAGTGTCGTTTGGCTTCCCTATTGATACCACGCGATCGCATAAAGACTGGACAGCATTATGGTTAGTGCGTTCATACTTAGGTGAGCACCGTAACTCGAACGCCCAGTTATTCCAGCGTATTCGTCAGGTTCGGGGGATGAACTATGGCGACTATGCCTACATCGAGTACTTCCCTCGTGGTATGTTCCAAACTAAACCGGATGCCAACCTAGGGCGTTCTGAGCAAATCTTCCAGGTATGGTTAAGGCCGCTGCGCTCAAATAACGATGCTCACTTTGCTACTCGCACCGCTTTATTCGAGCTCGATAAACTCATTGCCAATGGCATGAGCGAAGCGGACTTTGAAGCAACGCGAAACTTCTTAAGTAACTATGTGCCGCAATTGGTAGCCAGCCAAGACCGACAGCTAGGCTATGCCCTAGATAGTCGCTTTTACGACACCGATAACTTTGTCGAGTATGTACGTGAGCAGCTCAGTAGCCTAAGCGTCGAAGATGTAAATCGGGTGATCAGTGAGAATCTACAAAGCGACAATATGCACTATGTGTTTGTTACTGGAGATGGCGCCGATATGCAGCAACGACTAGCCTCGGAGCAGGAATCACCGCTGCAGTACAACACTGAGAAACCGCAATCGCTGCTTGACGAAGACAAGCAAATTCAAAGCTACCCTTTGCGTATTCCCGCTGAGAATATAGAGGTGTTGGCGGTCGAAACCGTCTTTGAATAAGCGTTAATCTGCACGAAAAGCCGCTGTTGATGAGCGGCTTTTTTATTGCTGTGTTTCTGCTATGGTAATGAGCGACAACTCATTTGTATGCCATGGAGGGACATAATGTCAGCCAAGCTATTATTGGGGCCTATTCTTGGCCTTGAATCAGATACCCTATATACCTTTGTCTTTGTGACCGATAACAATGTTCAGCAATGTCATGTTGCAGTAGGTGGGCAGAGCCTAGAGGCTGTTGAAATCGGTTCCCTCAGTGCGGGGAAGGTATGGAAAGCTCGTATCGAACTGGAAACCTCAGGTTACCTTGATTACCACATTACTATCCACGGCGAGGACGCCGCAGACCAACAAGGCCAACAGCTGTGGACATTTTATGTGCCTGAACAGGGAGAAAAACCGCGCTTAGCCTATGCCTCATGTAATGGTTTTTCCGATTATAAGATGATGAATGCCACAGAAAAACCTTACTATTTATGGCGTGAAATGCATGCGCAACACCAGCAGGCGCCATTTTCACTGCTGTTAATGGGAGGCGATCAGGTTTACGCTGACTCCATATGGTCTCAAGTCCCCACATTACAGCGTTGGAATGAACTTGATAAAGAGCAGAAAATAACGCGCCAAGTTAGTAAAGAGATGCGCAACCAAGTGACGCGATTTTATAGCCAACTGTATTTAGCTCGCTGGAATAAAGCGCCAATGGCGGCGATGCTGGCTTCAGTGCCATCGTTAATGATGTGGGATGATCACGATATTTTCGATGGCTGGGGGAGTTACCCTGATGATTTGCAGAGCTGTCCTGTTTATCAGTGTATCTATGAGGCGGCGCGTGAGGTGTTCACTTTGTTGCAATTACGCGGAAGCGATAACCACAGTTTACTTGCCGGTGAACAAGGTTGTGACTTTTCATTTGCGCTGATATTTCGCGACTATCATATTTTGGCCCTAGATAACCGCTCTGAGCGCAGTTTGAGCCAAGTGATGTCGGATACTTGTTGGGCTCATGTGACCGATTACCTCGATAGCCAATGCCAGCAAGGAGATTTGTTGGTGATGACTGCTGTGCCTGTGGTCTATCGTGATTTCTCTTTCGCTGAGCGTGCGGTTGATGCCACCCCTTGGCAAGAAGAGCTGACTGATGATTTAAAAGATCATTGGCGGGCAAAAGAGCATGAAGGGGAGCGCGCTCGTTTAATTATGCGACTCATTGATAATGCCAAGCAACGTCAAGGCAAAACCGTGTTGCTGTCGGGGGATGTGCATGTGGGGGCTCTGGGAGTGATCAGGGCGCCACAATCTCAAGGCGTGGTGAAAATTCACCAAGTGGTGTCCTCGGGGATTGTGCACCCGGCGCCGACCTTTATGCAGTGGCTCGGGATTTGTGCGATCACCAATGACGATTTGGAATACATTGATGAAGGGGAGCAAATTACGGCTTCCATGCTGCGCCCATTTGGCTCAGCAAAGTACATTCGCGCTCGTAATTTTGTGTCCATGTGCCAAGGTGATGACGGCAAACTATGGGTCAACTGGCTCATTGAGGGCAAAGACAAGCCGAGTTATCCCATTAACTAGAGAGTAAAAAGGCCTCTTTAGGGAGGCCTTTTTAACTACTTTTTGGCTTTGATTTTAGCCTTGGCTTTTTTGCGCTTGGCTTTGATCTTGGCCGGATCTTTTTTCTTTTTAGGTGGCAGCTTAGGCTCTTTATGTTGTGGCTCTAAGCCCTTTATTTTGCGCCGTTTCAGTACTTGATCGGTATAACGCTCTATTTTGCCAACCATGGCCACATCATGGGCCTCAACCAAGGAAATAGCGGTGCCTTTTTTACCTGCACGGGCCGTGCGGCCAATGCGGTGCACGTATACATCGGCCGTGCGTGGCATATCAAAGTTGATGACATGGCTGATATCGCTGACATCAATGCCGCGTGCGGCGACATCTGTGGCCACCAAAATATTAGTGCGACCACTGTGAAAGCTAGCCATGGCTGCCATGCGTTTATCCTGTGGCATCTCGCCACGTAGCCATGTGGTTTTTATATCATTAGTATAAAGCTCGCCCACTAACTTTTCTAAACGCTCGCGGGTTTTCACAAACACCACGGCCTTTTCCACATCACTTTGTTTCAATAGATGGGTCAGTAGTGCCAACTTGTGCTCGTAATCATCGGCCAAGTGAACCCATTGTAAGATCTTGCCGCGCTCGCGACGCGAGGGTGAAGCTTCAAGTTTAGCGGGCTCATTAAGGATTCGCTCGGAGAACTTTTCTACTGCTTCGCCTTCCAAGGTGGCCGAAAATAGCAGACATTGGCGTCGGTTTTTGGCTTCCTCACAGATGCGCAGCATTTCTTTGCGAAAGCCCATATCTAGCATGCGATCGGCTTCATCGAGGATCAACATTTCCACATCCTCGGCGTGGAAGTTTTCGGTATCCAAATACTCCATTAACCGTCCAGGAGTGGCAATCAGCACATCGTTGTTCTTTTCAAAGATTTCTTTATGACTGCCGTAGTTGATGCCGCCGGTCACCACGCCAATTTTTAGGTGCGTGTGGGCTGCGAGCTTTTCACACTGCTCATGGACTTGGTAAGCAAGTTCGCGCGTTGGTGCCATGATCAGCACGCGAGCGAAACCTGGGTTACGACGCGGGTGGTCGAGTAAGTATTGAATTGCAGGGATCAAGAACGCTGCCGTTTTCCCTGTGCCCGTTGGTGCACCCGCAAGTACGTCGCGACCATCAAGGGCCTCTGGGATGGCGAGCTGTTGGATGCTGGTGGCTTTGCTAAAGCCCATGGCATCAATGGCTTTTAAAAGCGCGGCATCAAGATCAAAATCGGCAAATTGCATAAAGGAGTCAAAATGAAGGACAATTGCGTTAATTATACGTGGCACATACACAAACACAAAGGGCAAAAGTGGCAGGATTTAACTTTAAACGCTTCTCCATCGCACAAGACAACGTCGCCATGAAGGTCTCAACCGATGGCATCTTGCTCGGTGCATGGGCCGATGTCAGCCAGGCGCAGCGCATACTGGATGTGGGCACGGGCACTGGTCTACTGGCGTTAATGGCTAAGCAGCGGGCGCCCGACGCGTGGGTGCACGGCATTGATATTGAACCGGATGCTTGCACTCAAGCGCAGCTTAATGTTGCTGCGAGCCCCTGGCCTGAGGTGGCTATAAGCCGCTGTGATGCTAATACCTTCACGCCCGAGCAAGCGGTTGATTTAGTGATCAGTAATCCACCGTATTTCGATAATGCCCTTAAAGCCGGTAGCGACAAACGCACGTTGGCGCGCCATACCGATAGTTTACCTTTTAGTGAATTACTGGGTGTGTGGCAGCGAGCCAGCCACAGCCAGACTGAGTTGGCGGTGATTCTGCCACTATCTGGCGCCGAGCAATTAAATCAATTGGTGCTGCAACAAGGGGGGTATTTACGCCGTTGTTGTCGGGTGAAAACCACCGCCACTAAAGCCGTAACGCGCTGTTTAATGCAGTGGAGTTGGCAGCAAAGTGATTGCCATTATAGCGAGTTAGTGATCCATCAAGGCGATGATTACAGCGCCGAGTATCGCGCATTGTGCAAGGATTTTTACCTGCGTTTTTGATTTTTCAGCGCCTTTGTCTCGGTAATGAATACGTATTCAATTGCCACAGTGATGCGCTCAGTCTAGTGTTAAATTTTTGTAAATTAAGCGCAGGCTAATAACGAAAATGAGACACACTATGACAACTAAAACCCTCCTCGCTGCGAGCCTCTCGTTAGGTCTTGCAATCCCGACGACAAGTCATGCCGCCCCGACCACCTTTGTTCACTTGTTTGAATGGAGTTGGTCGGACATCGCTCAAGAATGTGAGCAGTTCTTAGGCCCCAAAGGCTACGCTGCCGTGCAGGTGTCACCGCCCAATGAGCATATCCAAGGAAGCCAATGGTGGACTCGCTACCAACCAGTCAGTTATGAGCTCTCCAGTCGCGGTGGCAATCGCAGCGAGTTCATTGATATGGTCCAGCGTTGTGGCGAGGCCGGCGTGGATATCTATGTTGATACCCTGATTAATCACATGGCGGCGGGCAGTGGTGTTGGCACGGCAGGACACAGCTATGGGGATAAATATTTCCCAGATTACAGCCCACAAGACTTCCATACTAGCTGCGCTATCAATCCTGAAGATTATGGCAATGACCGTTGGCGGGTGCAGCATTGTGAATTGGTGGGCCTCGCGGACCTAGACACCGATGCCGAGTATGTGCAAAACACCTTAGCCAATTACATTAACTCACTGCAAAGCCTTGGGGTAAAAGGGTTCCGTTTTGATGCCGCGAAACATGTTGCAGCAGATGATATTGCCAGCTTAATGAGCAAGGTGGTGGGCAACCCAGTGGTATTCCAAGAGGTGATTGATCAAGGCGGTGAGGCTGTCAGCGCTTCGGAATATCTGGCCACAGGCTTGGTCACCGAATTTAAATACAGCACCGAGCTTGGCAACACCTTTCGCAATGGCAAACTCGCCTGGTTGAGTAATTTTGGTGAAGGGTGGGGGTTTATGCCGAGCTCCTCAGCAGTGGTGTTCGTCGATAATCACGACAACCAGCGTGGTCACGGTGGGGGCGGTAATGTGATCACCTATGCCGATGGCCGTTTATATGATTTAGCGAACGTATTTATGCTTGCCTATCCCTATGGTTACCCTAAGGTGATGTCGAGTTATGACTATCACGGCGATACCGATGCTGGCGGGCCCAGTGTGCCGGTGCATAATAACGGCGAGTTAGAATGCTTTGGCAGCAACTGGCAGTGCGAACACCGGTGGTCTTATATCGCCGGTGGCGTGGATTTTCGCAATAACACCACCGAGCACTGGCAAGTGACGCAGTGGTGGGATAATGGCAATAACCAAATAGCCTTTGGCCGGGCGGATGCCGGGCATGTGGCCATTAATAAGGAAGAGTTCGCGTTGCAGGCGACGATCGCCACTGACATGGCTCCAGGACGCTATTGCAATGTACTTAAAGGTGCGCTGAGTGAAGATGGCAGTCGCTGTAGTGCTGAGGTGATTACCGTACAACCCGATGGCACTATTAACCTTGATGTGGCCCCTTGGGATGCGATGGCTATTCATCATCAAGCCAAATTACCAGCCGTCGATGACGGTGACTGGCAGCGTACGGTGATCTTTATCAAGGCACCCACCGCAAGCGGCGAGGATCTATTTCTACGCGGCGGCATTGACCACCACTATGCCAACACCACACAAGGGCGCGATTGCCAAACCAGTAACTACCAATGTGCCATGCCTATTCGTCACAACAACCTAGGTAACACCACCACAGCGCCGTGGAAAATCAATGATAACTATCTTGATTGGTATGGTACCGAGGCGGGGCAAAGTAGTGATGCTCCCGGCAGTGCGACCGACTGGACCACCGACCTTTGGCCCAGCGACTGGGGCACTGAGCGCACCGTGATTGTTGATGGTTATGGAGTGACAGCGCTTAATACGTGGGGGCCGCATTATTGGATGCTGGATGTTGAGATGGATTGTAGCCGCGCGGTAAATGGTTGGTTTGAAATTAAAGCCTTTGTGCACAATGGCCAAGGCTGGGAGGGAGATATTAACCAGCCGAATAGCCCTTATGCGAGCGCAAATCATTTTGCACAATGTGGCAAAATAAACACCTTTGAATTCAATAGCGATACCGCACTCATACAAAGTTTTTAGCCTTTATTACCCAAGTCAGGAGCGGCTAAATCACCCTGGCTTGGGTTAGCCGATAGGTTAAAGCCCATTTTTGACCTTATGTACTAAGGTAAAATGGTAGCCTTAAGGTCTTGGGTTCAATCGGCATGTACAAAAGCTACTCTTTCGATAACTTATATAAGCCAGGGATCAATAATGAAACGCCTAGCGAGAGTAGCAATACTAACGCCACTCTTAACACATCCAAGGTAATGAAATCACTCAGCGCTCTTTCCAAAGCGAGCATCAAGATGACTGAAATAGCCGATGTGTATTTTCTTCTTTGAGTAAACTCATGAAGCGACTTGCACTTCACGCACCTGTATTTGGTGGAATGAGAAGATAGCTCAAACCATGCGAGAGATATTTTGTGTCCACAGTTTAGGCATGTTATCGACATTTAGAGCATCCTTCTCGATTTTAAAACCTTGTCTACGGGTTTATGGCCCATTCCTCCATGGTAACACCACACTCCTAAAGATGAATCTAGATAGCAAAGGCTTAGTAAGACTTTTATTACCGCAATTTCTTGCCAAGTTAATTGTCCATTTAATCCAACTCACAGCTACAGTAACTATGCTGCACTGGGCAGGTTTGTAATTGCTTAAGCGCTGCAAGCATCATTTTTACAGGCACAACAATAAAGTAGACGGAGGCAACAATCACCATAATGGGATCGGCGTAGGCCGCATACACACTTAAATCGAAATAAATGAGCAGGGCTGCGATGAAAAATCCGGCGATAACCGCAGCACTGATCACTGCATCCATAAACCATTGCTTGGTTTCAGCTATTACCAAAGCAGATGCACTA
>CEVA01001595.1_pt1 | contig 21751 bp, 15 predicted proteins | sample 361521 | NCBI WGS metagenome assembly CEVA01 (sample SAMEA2622823, study PRJEB7988) | marine metagenome | isolation source: saline water (ENVO:00002010), including
CAAGCGACGCAAACACTCGCGCGCCAACCGGCACAAGAAACGTACGTGGCAGAGCTAGGCATTTAGCCGGCGCCCACCGCGTTACTGCTACAGCCCCATGGGCGGGCTTTCGCACAGGAAAACACGGACAGCTTGGCTGGTTCTGCCGTTGATAGCGGCGGTCCTTCTGGGTCAGGGCTGTGCTGTCTCAAATGAACCTTCGGTCGATGAGGCGTTAACGCGGCTCTTAGGGCCTCCAGTCATCAAGCCCGAGGCGGACACTTTTCCCGTTCACGATACCAAGCCGGTGGAAAGCGCCCTAATGGAGCGCCGAGTGCGTTCCATGGCACATTATTCGACGGCCATGATACTGGAGAATTCCGGCAAGCCAAAGGAGGCCTTGGGGGAATATTATCATGCCGGCATGGCGAATGCCGCGGACACACAACTGGTGCTGCGAGTGGCACGCAAGCTCCTAAATAATAAGGCCTCGCACAACGCCGTCGTCCTACTACTCATCAAGGCGACTGAGGCAAAAGATGCCCCCGCGGAACTCGATGCCTGGCTGGGCATCGCTTATGCGCGGCAAGGCAAGCTGGATTTCGCCATCACGGCCAGCGAAGCGGCCATTCGCAAGCAGCCGGGCTCCATTCAGGCTTATAAGAATCTTTGCCGGATTTATTCCGAGACCAAGAAGGATGACAAGTGGAAGGAAACCTTGGCGCGCGCGGAGGCATTTGGGAAACCGAACGTGGAATTTCTGATCGAGCTTGCCATGCTGCACCATGCGCGCGGACTCAAGGTGGGCACCGAAATCAAGGCTTCGCGGGCAAAATCGCGTGAGTTGCTGGCGCGCGCGCGCGCGCTTAAGCCGGAAGATTTGCGTGAACTCCAGGCCTTGGCAACCGGTTACGAATTGTGCGGCGGCTTTGCCGAGGCGGCGGAGATTTGCGAAGACCTTTTAAAGAAACTGCCCAACGGCGTGCCTTTGCATGAAAAGGCGGCGGAGCTTTACCTCCGGGCCAGCAAACCAGAAAAGGCACGCAGCCACATCGAATCCATCCTAAAGGTCAACCTTGCTCATCCTCAAGCCAATCGCCTGATGGGCTTCCTGCTTGCGGATGAGGGCGAACATAAGAAGGCATTGTTGCATTTTGCACGGGTAGTGGCCGTCAATCCGGGCTTTCAGCAGGGTTACTGGGACTTGGTTGATGCCCAGTTACGGGCGGACAAGGCCGGGGACGCCAAAAAAACCCTGGAAGCCGCCGGCAAACGTTTTCCCAAACGGACATTTCTGCAGGAATACATGACCGCCGTGGTACACGTAAATCTGAAGGAGTATCCCGATGCCGTGCGTCATTACATTGCCGCGGAAACTCTGGCGGCCCGCCATGAGCCGGCACGACTGGATGCGCGGTTCTACTTCCAGAAAGGCGCAGCGCTGGAGCGCGACAAGAAATACGGCCGGGCAGAGGATGCCTTTCGCAAATCCATCAAGCTGGACCCGGATTATGCCTCTTCACTGAACTACCTCGGCTACATGTGGGCCGAACGCGGTGAAAACCTGAAGGAGGCCCGGGTGATGATCGAAAAAGCCAACAAGCTTTCGCCCGATAACGCGGCTTACCTCGACAGCATGGCATGGGTGCTTTTTCAGATGGGCGAACACAAGGAAGCCCTTGCATGGCAGCTCAAGGCACTGAAGGCCATGGAAAAAGATAAGGACACCGACGCGGTTCTTTATGAACATCTTGGGGATATTTACCACGCCCTAAAAAACAACGCCAAGGCTCGTGAGTTCTGGGAGAAATCCCTTGCAGTGGAGGCCAACCCCAAAGTGAAAGCGCGCCTCGACAAACTGCCCAAGCCCTAATCATGTCTCTTCGATTCAAGGTCCATTACACCCCGACGGAAGCGCGTGCCCTTTTACCCGATGTGCGCAACTGGCTGGATTGCATTGAGAATCTTTCCGAGAACCTTCGGGAAATCGATGAGGAAATAGACAAATTGCAAACTGGAGGGCTCGACTTGGGTGGCGAATGGGTGGAAGCGCGAGTGGCTGTGTTTGCCGAAATGAGCCTGACGTTGCGCGAATTCTCCAGCCGGCAAATCCAGATTAAGGATTTGGAGCGTGGCTTGATCGATTTTCCCGCGCTTCTAGACGGGCGCGAAGTGTTACTCTGCTGGGAGAAGAGTGAGGATGACATTGTGTGGTGGCACGACTTGGAATCCGGGTACGCGGACCGCCAACCTCTTTTTTGAATAGACCCGACGATTGAGGGGGCTTGACAGATGTTGTATAATCCCCTCCGCAAAATTTGGCGGCCGTGTCGCGACCGCGATACGCCGAGGGATATCCGCCCAATTGAGCATGGCCGAAACAAAAAACAACACCAGTGATAGCGAGCCCGTCATCGAGGCCGTCGGCTTATCCAAGTACTATGGCCGCTTTACCGCGGTCGAGGATCTCAATTTCACTGTCCGCAAGGGTGAGGTAGTGGCGTTTCTGGGGCCCAACGGCGCCGGAAAATCCACGACCATGAAGCTGTTGACGGGCTTTTTGGCCCCCAGCAAGGGCACGGCGCGCCTTTGCGACCTGAATGTGTCCACTCGCCGTTTGGAAATTGCCAACCGCGTTGGTTATCTCCCGGAAAACGGGCCGCTTTACACAGAGATGACACCTGCCGCGATGCTCAATTTTTTTGCAGATGTACGGGGGATGTCGGATGACGCAAAGAGCGCGAGGGTCGATAAGGTCATCTCCGATTGCGCCATTGGTGACGTGGCCCACAAGGCCATTGGGAAACTCTCCCGCGGCTATCGGCAGCGCGTTGGCATGGCCAACGCGATGCTGCATGACCCGGAGGTTTTAATCATGGACGAACCCACCGCGGGCCTGGACCCAAATCAGATTCTGGAGGTTCGCAAGTTAGTGCGCGGACTGGGCAAGACGGTTCTGCTCTCCACGCATATCCTGCAGGAAGTCCGCGAAATGGCGGATCGTGTTCTGCTCATCAACGAGGGCCGGATCATTTTCGATGGCACCTCTGGTGAACTTGAACAGGAATCTTCACTCGACCAGTGGTTCAACCAGCAAACCCAAGCCGCATGAACACTTCCGCCATCCTTGCCATTTTCAAGAGAAACCTGTTCGCCTATTTCGGCAATCCCACGGGCTACGTCTTTATTTGCGCCTTCGTGTTGGTGAGTGGACTGGCGGCATTTTGGCCACACGAATTTTTCAATGCCAACTTGGCCAACTTGGACCAGCTCAACAAAGTCATCCACCTCATCCTGCTGGGCTTCATTCCCGCCATCACGATGAGCATCTGGGCGGATGAGCGGCGGCAGGGCACGGACGAGCTGCTCTTGACCCTGCCTGCCAGCGACTTGGATGTGGTTGTCGGCAAATATTTGGCGGCCGTATCCATCTTCACGGTTTCCCTTCTGTTCTCGCTGTCCAACGTGGTCGTGCTCAGTTTTCTGGGCGACCCGGATCCCGGTCTGATGGTCACTACCTTCCTCGGCTACTGGTTTATGGGGTTGACGATGTTGGCAATCGGCATGGTCGCCTCGTTCCTGACGGGCAATCTCACGGTAGCCTTTGTATTGGGGGTGGCCTTCAATGTCCCGCTAGTGCTTGCGGGAGCCTCGGATGTATTCATCAGCGGCGGCGAGATGACTCAATCTATCCGAGAATGGAGCTTACACGCCCATTTCCTGGACTTCAGCCGCGGCGTATTGAGCCTTTCGAGCATCATTTATTTTGGCGCGATTGTAGCCTCCATGCTGTATCTGGCCGCCGTGTTGATTGGTCGTCGACACTGGGCCACCGGCGGAGCAGGGCAAGTGGCCGCGGGGCATTACCTGATCCGCGTGGTGGCGTTGCTCGTGTCAGCGGCTTCGCTGACCTTGGCGGCTCGGCATCATGACGCACGGGCGGACTGGAGTACCGAGAAACTCAGTAGTCTTTCACCCGAGAGCATCAAGCTGCTGGATGGTCTCGGAGATCGGGGCATCCGTATTGAAGCCTTTGTCAGCCCCGAAGCCGAGACGCCCGAAAGCTATATCCAAACCCGCCTCAACCTCCTGACCATGCTGGATGAGTTGAGCAAACACACTGCCGGTCGCATTGCCGTGACCGTCAACGAAACGGAAAGCTTTAGGCCGGCGGCCACGGTGGCTGAGAGGCGATACGGCATCACCGCACAAAATGTGTTCACACGCGAGCGCGGAAAATTCAAACAGGGTCAACTCTATCTGGGCGTCGCCATCGTCAGCGGATTGGATAAGGAGGTCGTCCCGTTTGTGGATCGCGGAGTGCCGGTGGAGTACGAATTGGTTCGCTCCATTGTTGCCGTGTCGCAAGATGCGCGGATTTCAGAATTGCAGGATGAACAGACTGCAAAAGCCGAAGCCCTCAAGAAGGCGCGTGACAAAAACGAGACAGGGTCGATCGAAAAATTGGAAGAGGAGGAAAAGAACATCCAAGCCCGGCTGGATAACTCCAAGCGAAAGGTGCTGGGGGTGGTGAAAACAGACTCGGACTTGATGGGCACCAATCCCAATCGGCAGGCACAGTTTAGACAGGAAACACACCCGTTAATTGAGGAGCTGCGGAAGCAGTATGAGGTCAAGGAAGTAGACTTGGAGCAGGTGGTTGAGTGGAAAGGGGCCGATGATAAAGCGGAATTCGATGCGTTCCTTGTAGCCCAACCCTCCACGTTATCTCCTGCCGGGATGACCAACCTGGTTAGCCTGATTCGGCAGGGAGCACCCGTGGCATTATTTGAGGACCCTGAAGTGATAACCAATGGTGCGGTAGCGGGAACCCGTGAACCTCGGAGGCCGGTTCGCCCCCCACAAATGCCCGGCATGCGTATGCCACAGCAACCCATGTTTCCGCCGACGGGCGATGTGAATGAGATGTGGGATCTTCTGGGCATCAGTTCCCTGAAGGCAGAGGAGGAGCGCAATTTACAGGCTTTGGAAGTGCGGGATGAGCTTTGGCGAATGGCAACTTTAAATCTGCCGACGGACAGCCGGCGCCGTGAGATCATGAATTTGCTGGGCGAGGGGCTTGAAGGATACCTCCAGAGCAACGTGGAGAATGAAATGCCGCGAGTGGACCCGGATGACCCGGACGCTGTTCCGGAAGCGGTGCGCGATCTGGGCAGGCAGAAAATTGAGAACAGGCTTGTCGCGGAGATTCTCAAGGATGTTCAAGAAAAAGCTGCGGACCCGCTGGCTTCATCTGTGCAAAAGGAATTGCTGGAGCAGCAGGCAAAATTGTTTTCTGAGCTACTCGAACTGGGGAAAACAGAATTGGCCAAGCGATTGCTAAAAGCCGAAGCTGGCAAGGTTGCAAAGGCCCTGGAAGACGGGCGGAACGACGCCCACAAGACCCGCAACTCTCATATTTTGTGGCAAAAGTTTAATCCCTTCCCCAAGTTGGATTCTTTCTCCGAAGAATTTATCTTCGCAAGCAATGACGCGGGTGGAAACCAGCCGGGATTCAATCCGGAGCACCCCGTTTCGAGCGGCCTACAACACCTATTGTTACTGCATGCGGGAGGACTTCATTGGCGGGATAATACGGGTCTGAAGCATAATCCTCTTGTGAGAACGGGTTCGGTAACCGGCACCACGGATCTTGCCTCTATGATTGTTTCCGGTCCATTTGGGATGAGGCAACGCAACCCCCGTCCAGACCGCGAAAAGACCGAGGAACAATATGTTTTGGCGCTGCATATCACGGGCAGGCCCGAGCCCAAAAGTGGTGAAAATGACTTGGCGGACACGGCGAAGGACTTGATGTCGTTTGTGGGGGACAAGTCAAAGGAAGAAGAGCTTGAAGGCAAATTAAAAGAACGTGACCCAGGCGCGGCCTCAGCGTTGCGCGCGTGGCTCGATAAGGCGCTCGATTTGGACAAACTTTCGGGTGATCTAAAACGGGATGTGGAGGGGGCGCAAAAAGCTGCCGGCGCGCTGGAAAGCAGTGCTTCTTCATTGAATCAGTTACTTAGGATTCATGGCGAACCGTTAAAGGCGGCGTTGCTGGAGCTCAACGGTGATTCACCCAAAAAGCAGGAGAAATCTTCCCGGGATTTCAACGTGATTCTGGTTTCCGACATGGACTTGCTTGCCCCTGATTTTTTCCGGATTCGCGCTTCAGGTGGCATCCGCCCGGACATGGGGCTGAATCTTGACGTGGATAACGTCTCATTCATCCTGAACATCGTTGATTATCTGGCAAAGGATGATCGGTTCCTGGAAATCAGGAAGAAACGCAGGCTGCACCGAACCCTGACCTCATTCGAGCAGCGAATCAGGAATGTCCGGGAAAAAACACGTGACTTGCGGGAGAAATTTGAAAAGGATTTTGAATCAGAAATCAAAAAGGCAGACAAGGAGTTAAAGGCCAAACAGAAGCAAGTGCTGTCCGGTGCCCAAAAGATTGGGGGCTTTGGCTTCTATCGACTGACTCCCCAGCAACAAAGCCAGCTCAATGTGGCTAAAGAGCAGGCGAATAAGGCCTTGGAGGTTCGTCACGAACAACTCGAGCGCACTCGCGACGAAGCCATTCGAATCGCGGAGGCGGACTTGGAACTGGAAATCAGGACGCGCCAAAATTCCCTGAAACGGATGGCTGTTTTCCTTCCGCCCATGTTGCCGCTGGCCTTGGGGCTTGGGGTTTGGGGGCGGCGCAAATCGCGGGAACTGACGGGCGTGAATGAGCGCAGATTGAGAAATCACTCATGAGTGAAAACCTGAAAACAGGATTGTTTGTGGGCACGGCCATATTGTTGGCCGTGGTGGCGTTTTCCACAAAACCGGTGGTAAATACGGACTCCGAGCTCGGGTTGGGCGAGCAGCTTTTCCCCGGCTTTACGGATTCTTTTGGTGTGCGCGAAGTTCGCATTGTTGAATTTGATGAAGCGCAGGGGGAATCGAAGGGTATTACGGTTGAGAAAAATGAGAGTGGCTGGGTGATCGCCTCTCAGCATGGTTATCCGGCGGATGCCCAGGATCAACTGGAGAAGGCAGTGGGCCTGTTGAGTGGCCTGACCAAGCTGAGTATCGAGAGCAGCGATGAAGGGGATCATGAAAAATTCGGAGTCAAGGATCCAACTCAGGCAGAATCTGGCGACAAGGGAGTTGGCCGGCTGGTAAGACTGACCGGTGTGGATGACAAAATACTGGCAGAATTGATAATTGGAAAAAAATTTGAATTGGGCAGCACGGAACGGGATTCAGCACCTGGTGACCTGAGGTATGTTCGAGTGCCCGGACAACCCGCCATCTTCACTACGCGGCTGCAAAATCCCAGCGCACTCAAGTCCGCCTTTGAAGATTGGGTGGAGCGGGATCTCCTCACAGTAAAAGGAGGGTATAGTTTCAGCAGCGGAAATGTGTCTCGGATTTCATTGGACAAACACAAGGTCGAACAAGGCCCCGTCGGGGCTGAACTCTCGCAAGGGCCCGTCTATCGATTTGACCGGGGCGAGGGAGATGATGAGAAATGGTTGAACGCAGAAAGCAGCGAACTCAAGCCGGCTCTTCACGAAACCTTGGATATTGAGGAAATTGATGGCCTGAGTACCGCCTTTGGTGACTTGGAAATTACCGGGGTTCAGCCCAAACCCGTCACCTTGGCCACCAACTTGCTTTCGGGAAATGAGTTTCTGGGCATTCCGGACGAAGAATCCCTGGCGCTCATGAGGCGCTCTCTTCGTAACAAGGGGTTTTACGCTGTTCCGGTATCAAGGGAGGAAAACGCCGAGCCGCGAATTGAAATTTTCTCCAATCAGGGAGAAATGCGCGCGGGGATGGAAGATGGTGTGGAGTATGTCATGCGGTTCGGAGCAGCATTCCAACAAAACCAGTCTTCCGGTGGTCACAGTGAGAATGTTGATGAAAATGACAGCCGTTACGTGTACATCCTCACCCGCTTTAACAGTGACTTGCTCGACAAGCCCGTGGTCAAGCCGCCGCCCACTCCGCCGGCAGACTTGGACACCAATGCGACCGCTAAAACCAATCTGGAAAAACTTCAGGCCGAAATTGAGGAGCACAACCAGAAAGCCTTGGAGGAATATGAAACCAAAGCCTCCACGGCCCGCCAACGAGTGGCCGGGCTCAATGCGAAATACGCCAAATGGTACTATGTGATTTCCGAGGACACATTTAACAAACTACAGGTGGGGCGCGCGGCATTGGTGACGGACAAGGAAATTCACGCCAGCCACATCCTGGTGGCCTACAAGGAAGCCGAGGGGGCGGATGAAAAATTGGAGCGGACGAAAGAAGAGGCTCAAGTCCGGGCGCAGGAATTGCTAAAACAAGTGGAGGCCGAGGGGGCTGATTTTGCAAAAATCGCGGAAAAGGAATCTGACGACAGCAGCGCCCTGAGTGGAGGTGTCTTGGGTGCCATCACCTTCAGCAAGATTTCAAAGGATTTTGGAGCCGCACTCGCTGCGGCTGTGTTTGAATTGGAGGAGAAGGAAACCTCCAAAGTAATCGAGGGGCCATCCGGATTTCACATCATCCAGCGCACTCCTCCTCCGCCCAAGCCAGACGCCACACCTCCGCATGGAGGCGGACCACCCCCGGGCCTGTTCCCGCCCGGCAATTGACACGCGGGGTTCTTGATGGTTTATTGCTGAGGAAAGGGAGGCATCAATCATGGGTACAATCACCAAAGTCATGCTCGGCCTGATCATCGCCGCCGGGGGCGGCGGCATCTTCATGGCACTTTCAATGATCCCCACTAAGGTGGAAGAGCTAAAGGAGGCTAAGGCAAATGCCGAGCGCGAGGCGGGCGCCTACAAGGGGCAAATTTCCTCCTTGGAAGGCGCCAAGAAAACAGCCGCGGACAACCTCTCCAAAGCCGAGGGCGAACGCGACCAATACAAGACCCAACTCGACACAGCACTGCAAGGTGAGGCTGGAGCCAAGACGTTGATTGATCAGGCCAACCAGGGCAAGGTTGCTGCTGAAACCAAGTACACTCAACTCAAGAGCAAGTACGACGCGGATCAGCCGAAACTGAATCAGCTCGGAAAGGCACAGGCGGATCTAGGAAAATACAAGAACCTCAGCTTCAAGGGCGGCGCGGTTTCCGCGGACCAGATCCAAGCCTATCTGGACGAGCTCGAGGCACTGAAGAAAAAGAAGGTGGTGAAAAAGCCGAAGGTCGTCACGCCAACGCGTAAGACCAAGGGCGTGGTGAAAAATGTGGACCCGAAGTATGGTTACATCACCATCGATATCGGCGACGCCAAGAAAGGGGATGTATTTCGGGTGACTCGCGGCGGCAAGTTCATTGGCAAAATCACGGTCACCACTCTTCGCGGTGGAAGCTCCTATTGTCTGGTGGACAAGACGCAAACGACTGGGTTGGACAAAAATCCGAAGACCGGCGACATCATGATCGGTGATGATGCCGAGTTGTCCAAGTAGCCCGAGCGGCAATTTTATTGCCGACCGGTGAATAATTTCTCGCCCTGATGAATCGACACCGGGGCCTTCTTCCGCCATATAGTCGGGCGAGGGAGGTTTTTAACCCGGGGTCTTTTTATGAAGCAGGGCACCAGCACAGTTATTGGATTGCTCACATTTCTTCTGCTGGCCACTTTTGGCGCGGCGGCATATTTCGTGAGCCAAGCATACTCAGCGCAAAAAGGCCGTTCCGCGGCCATCCAGAAAGCCGAAGGCTTCAGAAAGAATGCTGCGGAACTGGAGGCCACAGTGACGCAACTGGAAACTGAATGGCAGGATGCCGTCGCTCAAGCGGACAGCGCTATCACTCAACTCGAACAATTTCGCGGCTTAGCTGAGGAGCAGGACAAGGAGATTGAATATCTGATGAGCAACCTCCACTCGGTGAGCAACCAACTTGCTGCCGCGGCTGCTGTCGAGCAAAACCTCAATCAAAGCCTCGTCCAAGTGAACCAGGAAAAGCTCACGGCCATTGAGACCGTCGCGGAACTGCGCGACAAGCTGGATGCCTTGGAGAAGGAGTTCAAGACGCTCAAGGATTCCAAGCCTGCGGTGCTGCCAGTTGTTCCAGTTCCCGGTGTTGCCGGGCTCTCTCAGGAAGAAGTCGTGGCACGCTTGGAAGAACTAAAGAATCTGAAGGCCAAACTGGCCGCGGCACCTCCGGCTGCCACTCCGGGCAATGAAGGAGTATCGGGAAGAGTAAGGGAGGTTAACGTGGAGTTTGGATTTGTGATCCTCGACATTGGCGCGCCGGATGGCCTCAAGGTGGGGGATCGCCTTTCGGTTTCCCGGGCCTCTGAGCCAGTCGGGCAATTGCGAGTGCGCAAGCTCCACTCCGGACTTTCCGTTTGCGACATCCTCACTGAAAAAACCGCGCACGCCATCCAACTTGGCGACCGAGTGGATCTACTGAAATGAAAACCAACGAGAACGAATTCAAGCAATCAACTGTTCTGGTCGTTTCCGTGCTGGGCGGACTGGTGGCCGTGCTGACGTTTACTTTGGTTTGGCTGGTCGGCAGTGAGTTTGGTGCTGAGAATGAACTGGTGAAACTACGCGCCCAAATGGGGGATGTGGAGATATCCCAAGCCAAGACTATGGAAGCCTTGAAGGCCGCCGATTCGAAGCTGGCCAAATTCAAGGCGCGCCAGCCTGTAGCCACCTCCGCCGACACGGGCTTTCCTCGCAATCACAAGGATGCCTCGGCGCTTCAAGCTAAGGTGACTGCCGCCGAGGCAGATGCCGAGCGGGCCAGGAAATCAGCAGATGTTGCGCGTGAAGAATTGCGCCATGCGATTGAGCAGTCCCGAAAACTTGAGGAAAACTTCAAGACTCAGATTGCCCAGCTTCAAAGCGAAAAAGAAACCGCACTAAAGAACAATCCGGTGGGATCTCCCCGGGACAATGCCGCGCTAGAAAACCTGAAGGCCCAACTTGCGTCCACCCTGACGCTTCTGAAGAATGCCAATGACGAAATCCAAATCCTCCGGAAAGAATTGGGCGACCAATCCAAGCCAGCCGCATCAACACTGCCACCGCCGGTTCCACTGCCTACCCAGCCCATCTCCTCTCCACCAGCTCAGCCCGTGGCCGAACGATCGAAAATCTTTGGCCAGATTGTGGCCATAGATTCCCCCAATTTTTTCTCGGTCGCCCATCTCAACTCAACGCAGGGCGTGGTGGCCGGCAGCTCTTTGGCCGTGACAAGGCAGGGAATACCTGTTGGAATCCTTAAGGTGAATCGCGTGTTGGAGAGGAATGTTGTCATCACCACGCTTTCACCTGATTTGCGCGACAAGGTGCGCAAAGGGGATCAGGTGTTTCTTGAGCCATGAAACGAGCCGGAATTGCGTTGATATTTCTCCTGCTGGTGGGCACGACAGCCACCAGCGTTGTTTTCTTCAAGAAAAACGAGGCTAATGCCGCCGATATTTCAAAGGCGGAACAAAGGCAGCGCGAGGTCAAGAAGGCTTTCGAAGAACGCGGCCGCCTGCTCGATTCCATCCAGAAAGAATCCAACGCGTTGAAAGAACAAGCTAGGGCTGTCCAAGGCGAACTGAGCAAAATTAAATCAGGACAGGAAAAGGCTGCTGAGGCAGATACTACCACCAAAACGCAGATCGGCAAACTCATCGAGGAACGCAACTCCATGGCTGAAGACTTGGGTGAGGCCCGTAAAGCCCTCAAAAAGGTTCAATCTGATGCCGCGCAAAATTTGGCAGCAAAACAAAAAGAACTGGATGCGCTCAAAAACGACCTCGATGACCTCAAGTCGCTGAAAGAGCAACTACAGCAGGCCAACAAGCGGATCAAAAGTCTGCAAAGTGACATGGGCAACATGCGTGGCGAACTCGCCTCCCAGAAACTTCTACTGGAAGACAAGCGGGCGGCAATCAAGGAATATCAGGATCTGGGCCTGTCGCCGGGCCAGATAAAAAAACTCATGGAAGAGAATGCCCGGTTGCGGGCGGGCGTGGCCAACCCATTGCCGCCACCGCCGGTCAATCCCACCGTTAAAGACGAGAGCCCCAAGCCCACAATCAAAACACTCCCGTTCCAACTTGATCTACCCAAGCCCAAGGGACGCCTGACCAAGCCGTTAAAGCCAAGGGCTGAACCCCGAGAAAAGAAATGAACCCAAAGAAACTTTTCCTCCTCCTGTTACTAGGACTCCTTTTCCTGTTGGACGGCTGCCTCGGCCCAGACGCGGCCAACAACAACGAAAACCCTTGGAACCAACCGCGCGGTTTTGATACCGGTATTGGCGGAGGTGATCCTCGCAGGCGCTAGGTCTGGGCCGACACCACCAAGTCCACGGGCCGGTCATGTGGAGCAGTAGGCACCCGGGCGACCTGTTGCCATTCAAAGCAAACGCCCACCGTCACTAGAGGTCCCGCGGCCCGGGCCTGCTCCAGCAGGCGATCGTAGAAACCACCTCCTCGCCCCAGCCTATTCCCGTTGAGATCGAAAGCCAGCCCCGGCACCAGCATCAGATCTATCTCTTCCCAATCCAGTGTGCGACAGCTATTACCGGGTTCTTTAACCCCAAAATGCCCAGCCTCCAGACCGTTCAAGTCAAGGATCTCCGCCGGCTCATAGGCTCCATCACGCCAGCGTGGCAATGCCGTCGCCTGGGATTGGCAAAGCAACGGTTCAATATCAGGCTCATCGCCCATTGGCGCAAAGGCCATGACAGTTGACGCCGCCTTCCATTCAGGAAGACTCCTAAGTCGGTCGCACAGGGCAGACGACGACGACGCTCTGGCGTCAGCCTGAAATGCTGCACGCATCTGCGCGCGCAGTTCAATTTTTGCAGCCTCAATCTCCATTTCACTTTGCCTCTTCCTGCAGTGTACGCCACCGCATCACGCGATCCTTGATCTTCTTTTCCACGCCTTCCTCTGTGGGGTTGTAGAACCGTTTGTCCACGCCCAAGTAATCTTGGGCCACAAAATGCCCCTCATAATCATGTGCGTACTTGTACCCCTCGCCATGTCCCAGTTGCTTTGCCCCCTTGTAGTGCGCGTCCCGCAAGTGTTTGGGGACCGGCACGGTCCGTCCACTCCGAACCTCCTCCAGAGCCGCGTTGATGGCACCATAGGCACTGTTGCTCTTATGGGCCGTTGCCAAATAAACCGTTGCCTCTGCAATCGGGATGCGCGCTTCCGGCCAGCCAATGAACTCAGCGGCCTCATGTGCCGAGGTGGAGAGCACCAGCGCCATTGGGTCGGCCAGCCCGATGTCCTCCGCCGCGGAGATCATCAACCGCCTCGTGATGAAGCGAGGATCTTCACCGGCATGAATCATCTTGGCCAGCCAGTACAAAGCTGCATCCGGATCACTGCCACGGATGCTCTTGATAAACGCACTTATGGTATCGTAATGCGAATCCCCGTCACCGTCGTACACCACGGCCTTTTTCTGAATGCACGCTTCCGCCACGGCCAAGCTGATGGAGATGGTGCCATCCTTGTCGGGTGCCGTGGTCAAGGCCGCGATTTCCAGGGAGTTCAGTGCCTTGCGAGCATCCCCGTCTGAGACCTTTGCCAAGTGGGCAATCGCATCCTCCCCGGCATTGATGTTCATGTGCCCGAGCCCACGTTCCGCATCCATTAAGGCCCTGCGAAGCAAGCCCTCAACAGCCGTTTCGTCCAGTGCCTGAAGTTCAAAAATTTGCGAACGTGAAACCAGCGGTGAATTGACGAAGAAAAAGGGATTGTGGGTGGTCGCGCCAATAAGCCGAACCGTGCCACCCTCGACATCCGGCAAAAGTACATCTTGCTGAGCCTTGTTGAAACGGTGGATCTCATCGATAAAAAGAAGAGTTGATTGGCCGGCGTTCTCCAACCGGTTGGCGGCGCTGGCCAGCACCTGCCGCATCTCTGCAACATTGCTTTCCACGCCGCTCAACCGCACAAAACGATTGCTTGTCCGGCTGGCGATTATTTGGGCCAGTGTAGTCTTGCCCGTGCCCGGTGGGCCGTAAAAGATCAATGACTGAATCCTGTCCGCCTCAATTGCCCGGCGCAACAGCATGCCTTCCGAGAGAATATGCCGTTGGCCTGCATACTCCTCGAGCGTGCGCGGGCGCATACGCGCGGCCAGCGGCGCTTGGCCTTGCCCTGCCGCCTTGTCTGCCTGGGTTTCGGCCGCACTTGGTTTCATGGCCGACTCAAAAAGATCTCGTTCCGCCATCACAAAAAGGCACAAAAAACCCACGCTGAACCACTGCACAAGGCCCAAGGAACGAGTATTCCAAGGTGGGTCCCAATCAACACCTTACGACTTCCAGTCAAGGCCTGACGGCCAGCGTCGAAGGCAAGGTCCCATTTTATCTGATTACCTTCCAGGGCGTGTAACAATTGTGGCCCAAGTGGGTTGAGGGCAACATACCCCCACATGCCTGTTATCTCAAGCGGCCTTTTCTTGCCGCGCCGGGAAACTTGTTGCAACCTCCAGCCATGCAACGTGTATTCTTCCTGCTAGCCATTTGTTTACTGCCTCTCCTTTCCATCGCAAAGCCGCCCAACATCGTCTTCATTATTTCCGATGACCAGACGTGGACCGACTACTCCTTCATGGGGCACAAACACATCCAAACGCCGAACATCGACAAGCTCGCTGCTGAAAGCCTCACCTTCACGCACGGCTACGTGCCCAGCAGTCTTTGCTGTCCATCACTCGCAACGATGATCACCGGGCTGTATCCGCACCAAAGCAAAATCACCGGGAACGAACCGCCCGTGCCGCCGGGCGGCAAGCGTACGCCCATTTATCGCAAGGGTGTAGAGGAACTCGTCGCCCTTATCGACGATGTGCCCACGCTGCCGCGTTTGTTGAAGGCCAAGGGCTATCGCAGTCATCAAAGCGGCAAGTGGTGGCACGGCAGCTACAAGCGCGGCGGCTTCACCCACGGCATGACCCACGGCGATCCCGCCCGCGGTGGCCGACATGGGGATGAAGGCTTGAAAATTGGACGCGAAGGATTGGAGCCAATTTTTGATTTCATCAAGGAGAGCGGAGATAAGCCGTTTTTCTTGTGGTATGCGCCCTTCCTGCCGCATACGCCACACACGCCGCCGCAGCGGTTGTTTGACAAGTACAAGACGAAGACCGACTCGCCCTTCATCGCCAAGTACTGGGCGATGTGCGAGTGGTTCGACGAGACCGTTGGCGACCTCGTGAAGCACATCGACGATAAGGCGCCAGATACGCTGATTATTTACGTGACTGACAACGGCTGGATTCAAAGCCCGAAAAGCCGCGGCTACGACCTCAAGAGCAAGCGGAGCCAATACGACGGCGGCACGCGCACGCCGCTGATGCTCCGCTGGCCCGGCAAGATCAAGCCCGCCAAGAGCACAATCCCGGTGAGTAGCATCGACATGGCGCCCACCGCGCTGCTGGCCGCAGGCTTGAAGCCGACGAAAGCAATGCGTGGGTTGAATCTACTGGACGCCAAAGCCGTGCAAGCGCGGAAGTTCATCTATGGCGAAATTTTCCTGCACAACGCTGTGGACTTGCATCAGCCAATAAAAAACATCACCTACCGCTGGGGCATCAAGGATGGATGGAAAGTGATTTTGCCCCATGCACTCAATGTTCGCACGCGAGCGGGCAAGGGAGCCCGCGGCAATGGCGAGGTGGAATTGTATCACTTGGCGAAGGATTCTTTCGAAACGAAGAATCTCGCGAATGAAAATATTGAAAGGATAGCCGAGCTACGGGAGTTGGTGAATGAGGCTTGGCACGTGAAGTAATGAAAACCAATTTTACCACAGAGAAAATGAACTCTATGCCTCTGTGGTGAATCAAGTATCCCGCCTCGGAAACAGCGGCTCCGGCTGGCCCGCTTGGTGGCCTTCGGGCAATTCGCCCCAGCTCGAATTGGCGATGTTCACTAAATCATTCGGCAGGTTCAACTGCCCGAAAATACGTGCGCTGGTTGTCGGCAGGAACGGCTGTAGCCACACGGCGAGCAGTCGGCAGCCCTCCGCCAGATTGTACAGCACTTCGCCCAGACGGAAGGATTGCGACTCGTCCTTGGCCAGTTTGAAGGGGGCGGTCTCGTCGATGTATTGATTCATTCGCGCGACGAATCCCCAAATCGTTTGTAGTCCCGCCTGCAGTTGGTTGGCCCGCAATTCACCAACCAACTTGTCCCGCGCGGTAATCGCCTCGGCAGCGAGGTCGTCGTTCTGCGCAGCGAGAATGCCGTCGCGGTAACGATCGAGCATCGAGAGAGAACGGTTCACCAGATTTCCCAAGCTGTTGGCCAGTTCGGCGCTGTAGCGGATCGCAAAGCCCTCGTCGGTCCAGTTCCCGTCCGGCCCAATGGATAATTCCCGAACAACATAATAACGGAAAGCATCCAGCCCCCATTGGTCAATCACCTCCACGGGATCCACCACATTACCGGTGCTTTTGCTGATCTTTTCCCCATCCTTTTGCCACCAGCCATGCACGAGAATTTGCCGGGGCAATTCCAATCCGGCCGCCTTCAACATGATGGGCCAATAGACAGCGTGAAACTTCAGGATGTCTTTGCCAATCACATGAATGTCTGCCGGCCACAGTTCAGCTTCCTCGCCACGACTGCGAGGGATGCTTAGGTAGTTTACCAGCGCATCGAACCAGACATAGGTAACGTAATCTGTATCAAAGGGCAGGGGAATGCCCCACTCAAGCCGCTCCTTGGGCCGGCTGATGCACAAGTCCTCCAACTTCTCGTTTTTGAGGAAGCCCAGCACTTCGTTGCGCCGATTTTCGGGCGCCACAAAATCGGGATTGGCCTCGATATGATCGATCAACCACTGCTGATGTCGTCCGAGCTTGAAATAGTAGTTCTTTTCCCGCAACTCCTGCACTTCGCCATAAAGCAGATCGAATGACCCATCTGGCCTACGATCTTTCTCTGTAAGGAACGATTCCTGTTTTGCAGAATAGAAACCAACATACTCATCCTCGTAAAATTCACCTTGTTCATGGAGTTTTTGGAGCAGCTCCTGAACCACAGCCTTATGACGAGTATCCGTTGTCCGAACAAAATCACTGTTGGAAATGCCAAGCACACGCGCGAACTTCTGCCAATCCTCAGCCAATTTGTCACAGTAGAATTGCGAATCTTTTCCCGCCGATTCGGCGGCCTGTTGGACTTTTTGCCCATGCTCATCCAGACCCGTGAGATAGAACACATTCTCGCCTAGACAATGCCGTGCGCGAGCAATGACATCGGTAATGATTTTCTCATACGCATGCCCCAAGTGTGGCTGGCCGTTGACGTAATCAATGGCTGTCGTGATATAGAATGTCTTGCTCAAGGGCAGTCGTTGTAGCGCACGGCGGTTACTCCGGCAAATTTTATCGCCATTGACCGAGGATTTTGGCATGAGTAGCCAATGCGTTTTTGGTGCCTGATCTGGGCGCTGTGCTGGGCAATGGCAGCAGGGGAGGCACTTGCCCAACAGGAGAAGCCCGGGAAAAAGAAAAAACCCAATACCAAGAAGACGAAATGGGATGAAATGGACATCGGCCCATTTCAGGCCTACGGCTTGGAAACCCGCGTGGGTGGTAAGCTTTGGCGACCTGCCCTCAAGGGCTTGAACATCAAACTTGGAGGTAGGGCATCGGTATGTTTTGACACCGAAAGAATGCGGATGGCAGTGGGCTGGACGGGGGGATTTCTGAAATTGCCCGCTGGCCGGGATGGACTGGAAGGTGTCCCGCAAATTGAAGGAGATATTGCCTTCCGAACTCCCATGATCCCGGGCTGGGCAGGCCCGAAAGGGGAATGGAAGGAGCCAGCCCCGCCTGTAATCGGCGGCAGCAATGTATATTCCCAAGGGCCCTTACCCCGCGAGTGGGCCCGGTGGCGCGGGCACTATGTTCACGGCAAAAATGTGGTTCTCTCATATTCTGTCGGCAAAGCGTCTGTTCTGGAAATGCCCAGTTTCAAGAATGGGGTGTTCATGCGACAATTTGAAATTTCCCCTAATGACTACAAAGGCCCCCTAAATTTTATGGTCTGTCAGGATGCTGCTGCAACCGGCAAGCTGGATGACGGAATAGCTGTCCTTGAGGGCGGGAAATCCGCCACCGCTGCTGCCGTGATTGGTTCGCCTGATGATGTGAGCCTAAAGATTGAACAGGGGCGCATTACTGCCAACATCATGACAGGCGATGACTCACTTCGATTTGCAATTGTTATCTGGCGCGGCCCCAAGTTGGAACTGGATCAACTGAAAAAACAGGCCAGTGCAAAATTGGATTTAAAACCACTTGCGGACCACACAAGAGGCGGGCCAGCCCAATGGGACACCCCCATCACCACCCATGGGCGACTGGGAGCAACTTCCGGCGCGTACGTCGTCGACACCATTACCGTACCTGAGGAAAACCCATGGAAATCCTGGATTCGGTGCAGCGGTTTTGATTTTTTCGAAGACGGCGAGACTGCCGCAGTTTGCTCAGTCACAGGAGATGTTTGGGTGATCAGCGGGATCAATAACAAGCTCGACAATATCCAGTGGCGACGTTTTGCCACGGGGCTGTTCCAGCCACTGGGATTAAAAATTATTGACGGAAAGGTGCACGTTCTGGGACGGGATCAAATTACCCGACTGAATGATCTTAATACAGATGGTGAAGCGGATTTTTATGAAAATTTTAATAACGATATTTCCATCAGCAATGATTACCACGAATTTTGCCTCAACCTGAGTACCGATCCCCAGGGCAATTTTTACTTTATCAAGGGTGGCAACCTGCGGGCCGCCACAATACCTCATCACGGTTGCCTGGTGAAGGTCTCGCCAGATGGGAAAAAGCTGGAAATTGTGGCCACTGGCCATCGGGCTCCCAATGGAATGAGTGTGGGGCCGAACGGCGAGTTGACCAGCGCCGATAACGAGGGCAATTGGGTGCCAACATCCCGCGTGAACCTCGTCAAGCCTGGCGGCTTTTATGGCCATGTTCACACCGCGCACCACAAGGAAACACCTGCCGATTATGACAAGCCCCTCTTTTGGCTACCTCATCAAGTCGATAATTCCAGCGGCGGACAGACGTGGGTCACCAGTGATAAATGGGGCCCCTTTACAGACAGCCTGCTGCACTTGTCCTACGGGAAAAGTAGCCTGTTTTTGGTTTTAAAGGAAGAAGTTGAAGGCCAATGGCAGGGCGGCGCGGTCCGCTTTCCGCTCCGTTTTGATTCCGGAATCATGCGAGGGCGCTTCAATCCGGCGGACGGCCAGCTTTATCTTGTGGGTTTGCGGGTTTGGCAATCCAACGGGGCCCGTTATGGGGCCTTTCATCGGGTCCGCTACACGGGCAAGCCGGTCCACATGCCACTCAAGTTGAATGTGCGCCGGAATGGTCTTGCCGTCACCTTCACCAATCCACTGGATGCTGCCTCGGCAGTAGATGATCAAAATTGGGCTATCGATCAATGGAACTATCAGTGGACTCAGAACTACGGTTCCAAATTATACTCTGTTAAGGATCCTACAAGAATTGTGGGCGACAAGCGACAGGGTGCCTATGGAGGAGACCCTGTCACGATTAAATCCATCCAGTTGTCCGATGACAAAAAATCTGTCTTCATAGAAATCGACGGATTAAAACCGGTGATGCAGTCGCGGATCCGATTCAACATCCAGGCCGATGACGGCATGCCGATCAAGCAGAGCATTTTTCACACGATCAACCGTGTTCCCGCCGAGTGATGACCAACAATCCCACACCCACCAGCCGCCAGATTCGGCAGGATTTTCTGGACTTCTTTGAGAGACGGCAGCACACGATTGTCGGCTCCGCCAGCCTGATGCCGGATGCACCTAACCTGCTTTTCACCAATGCAGGCATGAATCAATTTGTGCCCATTTTCTTGGGCGAACAAAGTTGCCCCTATGCGCCCGGTCGTGCGGCGGATACGCAAAAATGCATTCGTGCAGGAGGCAAGCACAATGATCTTGAGGATGTGGGGATGGACACCTATCACCACACTTTTTTCGAAATGTTGGGAAACTGGTCTTTCGGGGATTATTTCAAGAAGGAAGCCATCGAATGGGCTTGGGAGTTGCTGACGGAAAAGTGGGGATTCCCTCCGGAAAGACTCTACGCAACCGTTTATCAGCCCGGGAAAGGTGATCCCGGGGAATTTGACAGTGAAGCCCATGATTACTGGAATGCCGTTTTTGAAAAGGCCGGATTGGATCCCGATATCCATATCGTAAACGGAGGGAAAAAGGACAACTTCTGGATGATGGGGGAAACCGGTCCCTGCGGCCCCTGTAGCGAGCTGCACATAGACCTCACCCCTGAAGGTTCCACCAAGGGAAGTCTGGTCAATGCGGACAGCGGGCAGTGCATTGAGATTTGGAACCTTGTCTTCATCCAATACAACGCCAATGAGGACCGGTCGTTTTCGCCGCTGTCCGCTAAGCATGTGGATACAGGCATGGGATTCGAGCGCGTCGCGGCGATCATTCAATCCACGAAAAATTTTACCGATTTCAGCCGGCCTGTTTCAAATTATGACACGGATGTTTTCAGCCCCATTTTTTCAGAACTGGAAGAACTAAGTGGCAAAAAATACACGGCCTCACTTCCTCCAAACAACCACGCTGAACTTTCCCCTCAACACACCAGCGATATCGCGTTCAGAGTAATTGGCGACCATATCCGCACACTGAGCTTCTCTATTGCGGATGGAATTCTCCCGGGGAATACGGATCGTAATTATGTTTTACGCCGCATTTTGCGACGGGCCGTGCGCTATGGCCGGTCATTGGGTTTTCGGGAGCCCTTCTTTTATCGACTGGTCGATGTTTTGGCTAAATCGATGGGAGATGTTTTCCCAGAATTGGTGAAGAGACAGGGCCTCATCCGGGACACCGTTAGGACGGAAGAAGAATCCTTCAACCGAACGCTGGACAATGGGATCGAGATGTTCAGCGCGGAAGTGGGCACGCTTGAAGGCAAGGTGTTGTCCGGCGAATTTGCCTTTAAGCTTTCTGATACATACGGTTTTCCACTCGACCTGACTGAACTAATGGCGCGTGAAGCTGGCTTGAGCGTGGATTCCGCAGGTTTCGACAAGCTCATGGAAAAGCAGCGCGAAATGGCGCGGTCTGCCCAAAAAAAAGAAATCGTCAGTGTCACCAGTTTGTCCACTGACACTCGAACCGTGTTCACCGGCTTTGAAAAACTGTCAGGAACAGCGAGCGTTGTTGAGATTGTCCGGGAAAAGAAACGTGCGGCGGCTGTCCTAGATCAATCCCCGTTTTATGCGGAGATGGGCGGTCAGTTGGGCGATGCCGGGACCCTTTCTGTAAACGGAAAATCCTGGGCCATTACCGACACCCAAAAGGCAGGCGACGCATTTCTCCATTTCCTGAAAGGGGAGGGGATACCTGAGGAAGGAGTCACGGTTGAAGTCACGGTAGATGCGGACAGGAGAGCAGCCATCCAGAGGCATCATACTGTAACCCACCTTTTTCACTGGGCGCTCCACGAGGTGACCAGCCCGGACGCGGCACAAAAGGGCTCCTATGTTGGCCCTGAAAAGCTGACGTTCGACTTTAACAGTCAAGCACTCGATGTCGGCCAATTGGCCGACATCGAAAAACTGGTTAACGAACGCATCGTCGAGAATTCGCCGGTGTCTTGGGTAGAGGCTGCGCACGATGAGGTGCGACAGCGGGATGACATTCTCCAGTTCTTCGGAGACAAATATGGTTCTCAAGTGCGCGTGGTTCAAATTGGGGGCAAG
>CEVA01243515.1_pt1 | contig 21717 bp, 40 predicted proteins | sample 361521 | NCBI WGS metagenome assembly CEVA01 (sample SAMEA2622823, study PRJEB7988) | marine metagenome | isolation source: saline water (ENVO:00002010), including
TTTTTTTTGATATTTAACGAATATTTTCAAATGGTTAAATAAAGACCAAACAACAATTACTTTTTTTAAAGAGCATAAAGGTTAAATCAGAGAGTTCTCCCTGACAACGAGAATAAGTATAGTAAAGACTGTTTTCAAAAACCAGGTTTTTTTTTGATAAAAAGAACGTTCGAACAAGCTTTAACCAACATGGCTAAACTTTCAACAAAAATGAATATAAAAACAACAAAAAAATTGAAAAAACCAAACGAATAGGCTATAATAAGCATAGTTTTTAAAACAAGGTTTATTAAAATGAAACGAATAGTTTTCACAAGAGAAAATGACACATTAGAAAAATACGCTCAAATTAAAGGTGTAAGTGTTACTGATATGTCTGATTTTGGCGTGATCTGCTTGGAGTTGGATAGATACACAATTTTACCTGACGAATTTGCAAATCACTTTCTTATGTTTATAGAGCAATACCAATCGTCTTGTGCAATGCTATCTGTTTTACACGTTGACGAGGTAGATAGAGGCAAAGGCATAGGTCGTAATCTGGTCAAATCATTCAATCAAGTAACAAAAGATATTGATTTTAAGTTTGTGGTAGCCAGAAAACACATAAAACAAAGAGAAGGTTTTAACCTAAAAGACTTTTATAAAAGACAAGGTTTTGAATCAATCTTTGAAACAGAAGACGAATGGGTAATGGTAAATAAAGAAAAAGCACCAGAAGTTAATGAATTTTTCAGTTAAACAAAAAAGAGCCTCGAATGGCTCTTTTTTTATAGGCAAATAAAAAAACCGCTATCTAGCGGTTTCTTTTTTTGTTTTTAATCATGCCAAAGTTTTTGTCTTCGGATAATTTTAATTTTGGTAATAAATTCTTCAAGTCCATAATAGATAAATATACCTGTAATAAAGCCAACAAGGATAAGAATCATATCATGGTTAGGTTTCGTCATTTCCATAGGAAAGATTAAAAATAAGAACTTAATGGTAAGAACCATTGAAATTGCAGAAACAATAACTTTAAGACTATTTTCTAACATATTTGATAACCTAGTTGTTTTTAACTTAGGTTAATTATAGCACAAAAAAGAAAAGATAGGTAAGAAACCTATCTTTTTTTTGTTTTAAATATCGTTTAAAAAGCCAAAGACCATGAGATAATCTTTAATAGATAAGTGCTCTGTGTTGAATAGCTTGCCATAAGAAGCAATGGTGATGTCATATGTATCAGGTTCTAAGCTTATAGTAATATCAATAGGGCGATATTCGTCATAAGGTGCAGAATATCCGCCATATAGTTCAGGATATTCAAATATGATACCTGAAAGTTTATTATTGTGCATTTTAGAAAGCCTTTCTCTGGCTTTATCGATATCGTCTTTTTCTGCGATCCTAATGCGAACAGAATCACTTTCAGATTTAAACTTCAAATTAATCAGGTCTAAGATATGATTTTGAATATCTTTCCTATTTTCTTGGTCTTTTTTTAAAACTTGTTCAAACATAACCCTCCCCAATAAATTGTGGGATTAAATTAACAAAAAATAAAAGAAAAAGCAAGAAAAATATGGCTATTAACAAACAGCCCTAATAAATAAAGTTAGGCGTATGTCATTTGACCATAAGGACTTGCATAAGACTGATCAAGTGCTTTTGCATTTTCAATTTCTTCAAATAAGCCGCATTTAAAAGTGAATGTATTGGTCAAAATCTTTAATCGCTCTTGCTCTGTTAACTGGAAAGCAAAGAATTGATTTTTATTATCCAATACGTCACTGATTTGATCTGCTTCCGTAGAATCAATATCAAAGAGAGAGAATGTAACAGTAAATAGTTTTGTTAACTCAATCTCAGAAGCGTAATTGATATAATCAACACGAACAATCTTATTTTCAGGGACTTGTGGTAGTTCGTCACGGAAAGCGATCCACGCTTCACAATGATTAGGGTAAATAACATTATCATTAATATATTGATTTACAACAAAATTTTGAAACATCATTCGGACAACAAATAAAAAATCATATTGATCTGTCTTATCAGTATTTAGGGTATTCGATTCACGACAAAGTGTTTGAAGTGTCCCGTCAGAAATACGCATAATAGAGTTAATGTATGAAGATTGCATTGGTGTAAACTTCTCACCATTTGCTGCCATTTTATTAATTAGACTATCTTGGATTTTCTTAGAAAGCATAATTTTTACTCATTTGTTTAAACTGAAAGTATTATAGTATTTTTTTGTTTTTAAATCAATAAAAAAGCCGCAGTTAAAAGGCTTTTTTATTAAATTCGTCAACTATTTGTCTAATGGATTTTCGCTCTTTAAATAAGATAATAAGCTTGTGAATAGGGTGATAATTTGGATAGTTCGACCAAAGAACTTCATAATCAACTGTATGGTCTTCATAGACGTTAATGCAATAACGAGATTCAAAACGACAAACATCACCATTGTCATAATACATAGTCCAGTAGCGGCTAAAAGGAATGTATTTAATTAACCTTTTCTCTTTCTTAAAGCTTAATTTTTTTTTGAATAATTTGATCATAAAACCTCGGTAAAAAAACCCCGAAAGGCTTTAATCTACAAATTTAAGATTGTGCTTTTCACGGAATCTTGTGCAGTTGCGCCCTGCCCAATGTGCTTCCAGATTGGCAGCAGGACGTTTACAGTATTTACAAACGTGTTTGCCAGATTCAGCCGCTTCTCTTGCCCAACGTGCTTCGTGTGCTTCACGTTCACTTTTTTTACGATTTTCGTTTCTGCGTTTCAATCGATCTATTCTTGCTTTTGCTTCTTTTTCCTTGCGTTCTTTTTCAGCTTTCTCGGTTTCAACTTTTTCACAATGTTCTTTCCATAGATCGGCAACAAGCTCTCGCATTTCATACATTGCACAATCTTCATCGTGGTCGTCTTCTTCGCCACAAAAAGCACAAGAATCAAAATGGATATAATGAGCAACAGCATGATATTCTATACCAATAGCGATTTCAAGAGCAACACGTTTGTAGTTGTTTTCGAAATATTCGCTGTATTCTAAGCATTTGCGCATTTCCATGCCAAGGCAATCTTCGTCATGTTTTTCTGCGTTACCACTGCAGAAGTTGCAACAATGATCTTGAAACTGAGAACTATGAAATAACGATTCACCTTCTGAGTGAAAATTGAATATTTCTTTGATTCTCGCTTTATCGTGTTTCATAAGAATGCCTTATTGATTAATTTCAATGATAGTATTTTATCAATTTTAAAAGCAAAAAACAACCATTTAATCACGAATAAGGTATTTTTCACCTAGTAAATTGATTTCTTTTTCAACAGTTTTGATCATATTTTGCTCTATGTTTCGCTTAGGTTCGATACGAGCTTCAATACCGATAACAGGCTTTGTTTTGTCTTTTGCTTCTTCGCCATAAACAAAAAACAAATGTGCTTTAATAGGTAATGTTTTATGTTCGTAATAAGTTGCTTTGATGTTATCAACAAATCTAACGTCAGTCTGATTGAAAATTTTGCTGAAAGCATTTTTTTGTTTTAATGCCCTTTCTGTGTAATCTATCATTCTAAGCCTATTAAGTGTTTGAATATTTGTTTTATTATAGCAAAAATACAAAAAAAAGACACTAAAAAGTGTCTTAATGTGTTAATTATTCTAAGGTTATGATTCGCCTAAACCAGAATCAATAGCTTTACCAATAGCGTCTAACGCTTCTTTTGCGTCTCCACCGTCAGCAGTAAATTGAAGTTTATGACCGTTTTTTACACCAAGCGTCATTATTTTCATTAAACTTTTAGCACTGACAGGTTCTGAATTGTTTTCTAAATTAAGCACTGTTATTTTTGATTCGAATTTTTTCGCTTCTGCAACCAATAAAGCCCCTGGTCTTGCGTGTAGTCCATGTGGATTTTTAATTTGGAATGTAGCATCTAATGACATAATACCTCCTAGAATTGTTTATTATTGTTATTATTTCAAGGTTGATTCTATCAGTTTTTTTTTGTAGCACAAATTAAATAATTTGTTTATATAAAATAATAAAAACCGTAGCTTTAAAAAACTACGGTTTAAAAGTAAATCTGATCTAAAAAATAATTCAGTTTATTTTAGTATACAACTTCGTCTTTAAGGAAGTTTCGCATGTTTTCGTGAATAACTTGGTTAATGTATTCAGATTCAATGTGATGATTGAACAGTGTTTTATCAAGTAGGTGCTCTTTATCATAATGATTCTGAGATTTATTAGCCATTTTTGTTAGGTGATCAACGACCATTGCTTTTACGTCTTCTTTTGAAGTGCCTTTTTTGGTTTCAAGCATTACACGATTTAGAACTGCTTGGAATGCGTTTTTAACTGTTGCAGAAATTTGTGTTTTCATGTTCTTATTTTTCCTATTTAAATATTTATAAAAATTGAAGACGCATATTATATCCGCCTTTGAGAATTAAATCAAGTTATTTTTTTATTCTTCTTTTAGAGTAAGATCTAAGTAATTATCAGTATAAACTTTTTGTAAAACCTGCTCTAATAGTTCATCGCTGATATCGTCTGCACAATTTCTTCGGTCAATGTAGAAAGACAAACCTGCGAAACCAAACATACCTTTTAAATCTTCTAAGGTGATAGGGTTTTCATTTGAAACAAACTCAGAAGTAGCGTCATTAACTTCTTTAACAGCGTTAATGAAGTCATAGAAATCTCTATTCTTCGTTTGAATTTTAGATAAGTGATTAACAACAGCAGGAAGAACAAAGAATGCTGAATGATTATCTTGTTCGCAAGCGTTTTTCAAGATCTGCCAAGACATTTTGAAATCATCGCAAGCAAGCTCATCAAAATTATGAGAATCAATAATAGATTTAACATTAGACTCAATATCTTTGTGGTTTTCAATTTTAATCATTTTTAATTACTCTTGCTAGATAAGATAATAAAAATTATACCAAAAACTAAAACAATAAACAACCATTAACATTGAGTTTTTAATTCTTGTTTTAGATCAAAATCGGTCAATTCTTGCATTTCAATATTTGCGTTATAACCTTGCCACAAACCATCAAAAGCGTTTCTGTATTGCATAGCAAGGTTCGAATCAACAAGAAAGGCAGTGCCAAATTTAGCAAAGGCTGCGCCCTCTCTTACAAGGTTAGAATGGAAAATATGTTGTGCTTCTTCATTAAGAGTATTGATTTTCATTATCGACATAATGATTTGCCTTTAATTATTTTACATACAACAAGTATAGTTCAATATCCTTGGAAGTCTAATATTCTTCCATATTTTTTGCGATTTTTTAAGGTTTGTATACACCAACGCTAACGTATTCAAAAGCTTTGCTCATAAGATTAGTTGCTTTATAGATTTCTTCTAAATCAACATTATCACGGTCAAGGGAGTCTTGATCCATAGTTAAATCAAAATTAATCTGCATACCTTGTTCTGATACTTTTTTAAGATCCTTTAATAGCAAATCACACAGCATTTCATTGCCAAGGACAAATTTAAGCTTAACAGGGCAAATGATTAGAGATTCGTCATAAGACTTGATATCAAATCGAACAGAGATATAAACTAAACTAGCTCGAATATTATCAGTGACTTCATTAATAAAGCTCGTTAAACTATTGTATTCTTCTGAATTAAGTTTTTGACACAATTCTTTTGACTCTTTCAAGGTAGCTTGAATGCCGTTAATAGTGTCGATAATTACAGCTTTTGCAGTTTCATGACTCATAATAAAGTCTCTCTCTTTTAATGTCCTTATTATACCGAAATAAGCGATAAAGATAAAGAAAATATGAGCTTAAAGCTCATATTTTTCAAAGATTTCGATTTCTTTTTGATTTTGTTTGGTCATAGACCATAGTTCTGCACCTGACAAAGTGCAATCACCAAAATCGATTCCTTTTGAGTCCCAGAATGAGACAGAAACACCTGTTTCAAAGATACGTGGATTTTTACGAAAAGCATTCCAGAAAGAGACTTTTTCTTCCAAAGGAAGATTTTCTAATCCATCACGTTTAGTAATAAGATCAAGCTTGTCAGAAAACAAGTTGAATAAGAAATTAATATCCATAGTCCAAACAATATTTGAGCTTTTCTTGTCTGCAAGGGTGTTTAACTCTTGTGCAAAAACAAAGATATTTGTATGTTCATCGATACGACTTTTTTTCTTGTTCTTGAAAAGTTCTGGTAAAGCAGGGCTAAAATCGTTAAAACGATGAAAGTTAGGGACAAAATATGCGTTCTGGTCATTATCTTTGACAGGCGAAAAGATTGTTTTCAATAAATATTCTTTTGCTAATGAAATAGCAGTTTCAAGATCGGTAGCACTTGCAACAACATCTCGATTGTCATATTCCCATTCCATGTAATCTGAAAAAACAACTTGGAAAATAGTTTGATTAGTCATTTTGCTTACCTTTAATCATTGCTTTTTGAGTATGGGCATATAATACCGATTTTTTAAAACAATGGCAATAAAAAAAGCCGTCTTGAAGACGATTTTTTTTGTTATGCAGAATGTTCTGATAATAACTTATCTTCGTATCTTTTTTTGAAGAAAGCAGCATTCGCAGGGCTGACATCGTTCATTGGTTTCGTGTTTAGAGTAAAGAATAGTCTTTGGCTAGGGTTTTGAGACAAATACTTAACCTTCCCACGAGCAATAATACTTCGAGATTCATTAACAGACAAATTGTGATATTCAGAAAAACGTTCGATTGTTAAAAAATCATTACAGTAATCAAGATACAAATCAATTAATTTCTGGTCTTCCATACTTCAACCTTTGTGTAAAGTCCAAGAACAAACATTGCTCTCTTTAAGATAGGTTAATTATAGATATATAAATAAGGAATGACAAGATTTTTTATTCATTTTTAGTGAAATCTTAATAAAAGTGTGATATTTGACAGATTTTTATAAATAAGTTTTAATGAAATCCAGACAGTCAAAGATGCTTATCGTTATGTTGATGGCGAAAAAGTGACAAAAGAAAAAACCCGAAAGGGTTTTTTCTTCATTCTTAATAATCAGAAGTGAGTCCTGCCAAACAAAAACAAACATAAAAAATAATAACATAAATAGAAATAAAAAACCATTAAAATAAACCTTATTTTTTTTAGATAAAAAAAAATTAAAAAAAAATGAAAGAAAAAAATGAATTACAAATCTAATAAATATTAGTAACGAATCATAACGTTAATAAGGAGGTAACATGGTAGAATTACAAACAAGAACGGTTAAGAAACCGAAATCACATTTTACAATATGTAAAGAAAAAAATTTTAAAGATAAAAATTTTGAAGTAATAAAATATATAGATTCATATAGAAGAAGAAGTGACAATGAATTGTTCGAACTTAATGTATTTAATCCAGTTCTCGAAAAGTATAAATTGAAAAAAATATATGAAAAAATGTTTGAAGAAGATCTTGATAATAAATCTTTAAGAAGATTAATTAGAATAATAGAGCTTTCTTTCAATATAAGAATATTTAAAATATCAAATTTGATATTTGATAGAAATGGCAAAATAAAAAAAGAAGAATATAAGGATTCATTCGAATACATATATTCATTATGGCAATCAGGAAAAATTTATTAAAAAAGACTCCGAAAGGAGTTTTTTTTTATTTATTTTTAAAGCAAAATAAACAAATGAATAAATGAACAAGCTTGCCTTATTATGTTTTAAATGTAATATGTTAAAGATGAATGTATTAAAAAGGAATTTTATGAAAAAACGTCTATTAATATTGGCAATAACAGGATTTATGTCAATCACTTATGCAAATGAATTTAACGTGGTAATAAAATCAGATAAGGTTAGTTATGATGTAGATATCTTTACTGATAAAACAGAATATACAGAATGGTCGGTAGATAGTATTCATTCTTGCGTATCTCAATTAAACCCAAATGTAATTTATTATCAGCATGATTTTTTACAAACCGATGATTGTATTCAAACAGAAAAAAGAACGATGACCAAAACTCGATTTTATGGTGATGGTTCAGAAGAAATAATAAGCACAAAAGAAGAAACTAAAGATATAGAAATAGAACAAAAATACACGGCAAAAGGAACACATACAGAAAGTAGTTGCAAAGATATTCTCAACAACGGTTTTTCTACTGGTTCTGGTGTTTATCATTTAACAGGAATAGACACACCATTTGAAGTATATTGTGACATGGATTATGATGGTGGTGGTTGGACACTGATAAATTCAGGGACAATAAACCAGAACACAACAGATCAAGAAATGAGAGCGTATGGTGAAGCTTACGATAAAACAAATGGTCATCTTTACGAAGATGTATTTAAGTTTGTTGATATGGAGACACCATTTTTGACTCATGTTGATAACAGAAAGACAATAGAATTTACTGAATCAAGAAATATATATGAAGGTGAGACTGGCTTATACAAAAATCATATTAAAATGACAAGTTTTACAAACACTGGTGTTTCAGGTGAAACCTTGGCAACAGTAGGAATAAGCAGCTATCAAGTAGTTTATACTGGAAGTGGACATTCTAACCCTTACAATCTTCAAAACTGTCATTTTACAACGGCTTATCGTGGTCATGTAAGGTGTGATTTACCTAATGGTGGAACAACAGAGTCAGGCTTAACATATTCAGACGAGAGCCAGAATCCTTGGTATCAAACTCATAAAATAAGTGATTATGAAATAAAAGGTATCTATGGTGTTCATACTTGTCTGAGATTTATAAAATCAAATGGAACAATATATGGTACTTGTAGTGAAAGAACACTAAGTGACGATTTGTTTAGGGAAGGCTGTCAAGGAGAAAAAAATTGGCAAAATAGAATAACTTCTCCGAGTTGTGGATACAGACAAAACACAGCGTCTTTTTATAATTGGAAAACTTGGGTAAGATAAAAAATAAAAGTTACAAAGTATTGTGACTTTTATTATTAATGTTCATTTTATTTTAATGTTCATTATTTTTGAACAAAAAAATGAACAAAGATAGTTAAGCCAGAAACGAACTCATGAATGTAGGGTGTAATTTAAGATAAAACCTATCATAATGAGTAATTCGAGGGTCACAAAAAAGTTTATGATAATGCTCTTCAAAACATCTTGTTTTGCATTGGGCATAAATAAAAGCATCTTTATTTTCAAATTTAGAAAGAAAGCTAACATGAGAAATAACAGTTTCAGATAAACGATTTCTTTTTAGTTCGTTAGATACAATTTTTCGCATTGTTTCTATGGCAATTTCTTTCTCTTTCTCAGAAAGGGCATTGTTTGCTTTATCAAAAAGAGCAATTGTTTTTTCTTTTGATTTTCCTTTATTAATTTCGTCTTTTTCTTTTTGCATAGGATCAAATCTTAAAGAAAAGAGATAAAGAGAAATAAGAATGAAACCTAATGAAAAAATATAAAAAACAACCATAAAATTCTCCAAGAAATATAAAAACAAAGCCTCACAAGAGGCTTTGTTAAATTAATTACAGTTAAAGATTATGGACATAGGTCAAATGTTTCATAAACTTTTGCATTGATTGCAGCATACCAAACGTCTTTGTTCGTAGACATAAAAGAAACGTCTTCTGTGCTGTCTTCGTGAACAAGGACTAGACCGCTTTCTTTAAGTTCTTCGATAGCGTCAGTTTGAAATTCTTCACTGTCGATGCGAGAACCACGAGCGTCTAGATTAGACGATTTAGCCAAATCTTCTGCGTCAATATCCAAAAGAACCTTTTGAAGAACCTCCACTGCGTCACCTGAAAGTAGTGCCAATGCTTCAACAAGAGTTAGATCATTATTAAGAACTGTTTTTTCTGTGCCGAATACGTTTTTCATGATTTAATTCCTATTTGGATTTTCAATTTAAGGTGGCTAACTGCCCCTTGACTATGGAGATATAATACAAAAAATTGATTCTAAAAGCAAGTCTTTTTTTGTTTTATTTTTAAGGAAATTAGAGTGGCAAAGCCCTGCCGCAGCAAGGCTTTGTTAAAGATTTAATCGACAACCAGAGATAGCATTTCAGGATTTTCCCATTCCCAGTATGAATTTTTGCCAAAGTTATCAATAGCCCACTTTTCTAAGTCTTCACGAATCCAAGTGCAGCCATGTTGAAGTTCACCATAGTAATCAAACCAATATTGATTGTTACCACTGTTATCACCACAAACGATAGTGCCGTCAACTAGTCGAATAGGTGCAGTTTGAGTTGATTCGATGAGTTCTTTTGTTTTTGGATTAAAGTTAAAATCAGGACCTGTCGGAAGTTCAATATTTTCAAGGCTAAGTTTTTTCATTTTGAATCTCACTATCGCTGCTTTTCAAGAGTATCTATAATAAAAAAACCCTGCTTTAAAAGCAAGGTTTTTCTTTAAAGTAGAGAAATTAGGCTTCGACTAAAACCGATTCTTCTGGATTAAAGCGTGGTTCGCCAGTAATACCATTTGAATGATACAAAGCAGTCGTGCTACTTGTTTTCATTTGCCATACGTTACAATTTTGCTCTTTGAAAAAGTCTCCGACAGCAATGTTTTTAAATTGAACAGTTTTCATTTGGATACCTTTAATTTTTAAAGTGAGTAATAATATTAGCAATTAAAACAGAAAAAAACAATTATTTTGTTCGATATTTCATTTCTTCATCTCTCATTTTATTTCTGACATAGTTTGTATTGCTCCAAGCTTCACTAACTTCATTTTTTCTAAGGATACGATAAATAGTTCGTTCTAGATTTCGCCAACCTTTATCGTCATTTTTTTTAGGAGTTGGATAGTTGTAAGATAGAAACATTTCTTCATGACAATGCTGACAAATATTTGAAGGGCGACTTAATTCATAATTTGTGCAAGCAATTTGAAGCGTTCTTTTTGTAGTTCTGCAGTTAAAACAAAAAAGCTTATGTTTTGGCATAAAATCACCTTGGATAAAAATTATAAATGTTTAGAACAGAAAAATTTATTGTTAATCTTCATTGAAAGAATAAACATCATTTGCTAAATCATAACCAAGATGCTTGATTTTTTCCAAGAAATCTACCGACAACTTTTCACAAAGGATTTTAGTTCCCTGATAGGTTCTTTTAATGTTGGGTAAATTATCACCACTGTATATAGATTCTAGTTTGACAATTTTTTGAGCATCTTTTATTGTTTCAATTTCTGATTTTCTAATTTGGAGATTTAGTGACGAGGGTAAGATATATTGTTCTGGTAGCTGAGAACAATCTTCATATGCAATAAGAAAATTAAGGTTGATATTTTCAGTAGTCCCACAATCAAAAAGAACAGGGATTTGAGTTTCTTCTGTAACGTTAAAATCTTCAGAATAGACATTTTTTTTAGGTTCACCACAAACAACACCTTTTCTATTCATTTTATTATAAAATGTAGTAAAAACTTTTTGTCCAATTTTCATGATAAACCTCGAATGATTTTTTAAACAAAAGTATATTAACAAGAAAAGATAAAAAAAGCAACAAAAAAAGGGCTTAAAGCCCTTTTTAAAACAATATTTAATCTTCAATTGTTGGTATATCTTCACCATATTTAGACGGTGCGTGTCTCATATTTTCACACTTTTTAAAGCCTTTTTTAACAAGTGTTTCGATCTGTTTTTCAGAAAGCATATATTCGTATTCTGATTCAAGGTAAATTTCTTGAAATGAATTTTGAATATAAATAACAGTAGAACTTCGATTTTCTCGTTCATAAACAACAGCAACAGCAGATAAATCATTTTCAAAACTAAAATTAAACTCTGTTTTCTTGCTTTTAGGAGTGATTTCTGCTTCGTCGTCGTTCATTACGTCAAGAATTTGCTTAATAGTTAACAATGAATGTTCTTTTTCTTGACCTAAAAATTCGGCTTTTACCTTTGTATCTTTCATAGGTTTGACAGTAAATTGAACACCTTTATATTCAACAGATACAGCAAGGGTTGTGATTCGAATCATTGCAGATACGCCAAACACTTCACGAATATTTTTTTCAAGTTCGACAAGTGGGATTTGTTTTTTTGTTTCTTGTTTAGACATAACAAGTTCGTTCCATTTACTATTTAAGATAGGGCAATTATAACAAAGCCCTAACTAAAAAACTAGGGCTTTTTTGTTTATTTTTAAAAATTAATCAATTAATACTTACGTTCTACAAGGTAGTAAACACCAATAAATTTAAAGTTATCAAATGCTCTTTTCATCCAATCAGGATTACTGTAAAGGCGGTCTTCTGTGTCTTGGAGTTTTAGAGCAGGTAAAAACGCCTCATGTATTCCGTCTTCACAAAGAGAGAATGCAACGTAAACTTCAATAAGTTTTCGTAAGTGAGCACGAGAAGATTCATCTTGGATAACACGAACAGGAAAACCGTCAGGATCTTCTTTTTCTAAGCTAATTAATACGTCAACTTCACCTTTGTACTCATTAGCGAAATAATTAAGTGAAGCAAGGATACGATTTTGAAGATTAAAAGCCTCTTCACCAGTAGAACTAGTAAGCAATTCTTTTGTATCTTGAATCATTTCAAAGATTTCTGGAAAAAGAAACTTTGAATCACTGTGAAAATTTGAACCTACAAGTTCTGTAATGCGTTCTAATTTTGGTTGCTGAAAGATACTAACGTTTTTCATTTAAAAAATACCTATTGATTAAGAAAGAATAAAAATTATATCAAAGACTAAAACAAATAACAAGTATTTATTTTAATCTTCAACAATGATAAGTTCTTTAAGGTCATTATCCTTGAAAAGCTCTTTAAAGGCTTGCTCTAACCAGAAAGGACAATTTTCTTTTGTTACTCGAATCTTATTCTTGATTGAGAAACTAGGTTTGAAGCCATTCTGTGGATAGATATTACACTCAAAAAAGACTTGTTCGATTTCTTCATAATCTTTACCTGTCGCTTCTGAGAAGGCATTGAGAAGATCGGTGATTTCGATTCGTGGAATACGACAAATTGTTGCTTTCATTTTTAAGCCTCTTGGTTAGGAATAGAGTAATTATAAACGAAAACGAATAAGAATACAATAAAAAAACCCTCTGCAAAGCAAAGGGTTTTGTTAAAAATAGGTTAGAGTTAAGCGACTTGTTTTTCTGTTTCTTGAATACCTTGATTCATTAGGAACATTGCTAGTTGATCTAGGTTAATCTCTTTATTTAAATAATCAATAACATCAGTAAGAACGATATCGGCTGCTTTATTGCTAAGTTGTGGGTAAAGGGTTTGAACAGTATCAACGGTTGCGCTTTTCTCTACTGCTGCAGCTAGGGTTTCAATAACTTTTTTCATAATACATACCTTTTCAAAAAAACAAAAATTAGTTATTTAAGTCAAAGAGTCAATGTAATGCCCTCTTGACTATGTATTTATAATAGCAAAAATAAGGGAAATAACAAGTTTTTTTACTTTATTTTTAAATAAAAATGTAAAATAAATTATTTTAATGTATTTTAAAGTAAAACAGCGATCACGAAAGGATCGCTGTAAAGCTGATAGGACTAAGAGTTAAACTTTAAGAAAACAAAAATAGATTCAGAACCTTCTGTTCCTCTTCGCATAACTCGAACATTATCTTGAATACCTTCTGAGTCAACAAAAGTTAGGAAACTATCAATAAGATAATCAATGTTAAAGTTTTCAATGTCTTTTTGTTTTTCTCGCAGATTCTTTGTTTCTACGGGTATAAGCTTTCGTATTTCAGATTCGAATTGAATAATATTCAAAAATGATTCTTTATTCATTAAATCCGTAAATTCTTTAAGTGTATACTCTTTGTCAAAATCAATGTATTTTTTAAAAAAGAAATCATAGTATTCGTGTCTTTCCATTTCAAACAAAGAATATTGCATGTATTTTTGTAAAGCAATTTTTTTATAGTTTATTTTATAATCATCTAATGCCTCTTGAAATGATTTTAAAAATCCAGAGATTTTAGAAAACGTGGTTAGTTCTTCGCAACTCATATCTTCATATTTTAAATCATGCTTAACTTTTTTAAAGATAGTTTTGTGTTTTGAAATGTAATAAGATGCAGGAAGCATTATCTTAAGTTTGTTGAAAATGTATTGAAGTAAATTAATATTTTGTTGTTGAGTAATCATATTATGTCTCACTATACAAGGTTAGTTAATTAAAGAATAAAGACTTAGATATTCTCTTAAAGTGATATTGTAATCTTTTTTTAGACGATTTAGTATTTTATCATTTTGATTAAAGAAGTAATCATAAATCTTGAATAAACCAAATTTAAGTTGTTTATCTGTGAATTGAGATTGAATCTTATAACAAAGGTTATCCATTTCAGCAAATGCTTCTTTTTCCCAAGGTAGGTTCAAATAAGCCTCATTGTTCTCTATTGAATCAACGTTCTGATAAAACTCAGGCTTCGAGTTGGGCGAATCTTGCCAACAAAGAATATGGGGTAAGTGTTTCATTGGTTGTGTAAGTCTACCGTCCAAACGTTGTTTGATATGGATAAACTCATGTGATACTGCTTGAAGTGCAAGAAAGAAATAATCTAATATACGGTTGTTAATAGAAATACAAAAAGTCTCGTTTTTTGAATCAAAACCAACCATTGCATAACTATGAAAAGCAAGTTCTTCAAATGAGATTTCAAGATTAAGATTTTCTTGACCAATATAATAGTCTGATAGTTGGAGAGAGAACGTAAGCAGTCTCATTTCATTAAGACGATTGAGTTTATCATTTTTGTTTTTAAAAACAATCATAGAAAACCTTAAATAAAGTATTACCGTAAAACAATAATTTTACGGCAATGTGTTTTAAAAATCAAGAATTAAAAGCCTTTAAGCTCTTCAATTTTTTTATAAAGTGCTTCACCTTTGTTTTTTCTAAATATACGATTTAAAACAACAACATGAGCAGAAGCAGATTTAGAATCACCTGTTTTGTAAACTTCGTCAATCGCTTTAAAGAAATTGCCTAATGTCTTATGGTCTTTATGAAGTTTTTCAGGATTTTGAATATAACGATACATGCTTTGTCTAGCATTGTGGTATTTTCGGTCTTCCTGATAACTACTGTCAGATTTATTGATTTGAGCATTAATAAGTTGACTGATAGGCTTTCTTGAAGAAATAACGTCTGAGCCAGAGACAATAAAACCTAAGTTATCCAATTGGCAACGAAAAGCTTTAATCATTTTAATTTTCTTCGGGATGTCTACAACAATTGCACCGCTTGAACTAAATGTCGTTTTAACAATGCCTTTTGGAAAAAGATTTTTAGTATTCATGTTATAGCCTTAAAATGCCTCAATTCGATAAAACAAATGATAACAAAAAGATTATAAAAAATCAAGGTTTAAAAATATTTATCGTCTTTTTCAAAGTAAGAATTATCGGGCTGAAAAGTGCCGAACAAAACAGCGTTAAAACTGCTCATCATTGAGTTGACTAGCTCATAATCAGAACCTTCAATCGTTTCATACTCTACAATATCTCTAATCGCTGATAGGGTTCGTTTAACAGAAAAGAACCAATTACGCTCATAAGTGTTATTGTCTTTATCTAAGAACAATGGAGAAGCCGCAATAAGAAGCATTTTAGTCTCATTAAGTAAGCTAATAATGTGTTTCTCGTGCGTTATTGATTTTTTAAAGACAAAATCAGGATCGGTAACTAAAAGAATTGCTTCACACAATCTGAGATATGAAGGCTGATCACAACCAGTTAATCTTAGGTCTAATAAAAAATAATCTTTTTCTGGAATACTGGCAATAGAACTAAGTAGCGAACCGTATGATTTGTTAATACGATTTTGCAATTGCTCTTTTGTTAGAACTTGTCCAGAGAGAAGAATTGAATTTTCATTATTAGGTTCTGTGTAACCAACAAGAATTAAATTCTCGTTATAATGAGTATTAACAACTTGACCAACCATTTCAGGAGAGATAGGGTCATAGAACTTGGTTTCAGTTAAAAAACCTTTTTCGTTTAATACCATTATGGAAGCCATACAAAACCTTTTAAGTTTAGATTTGATAAAAGAACCATATCAAATATTGATTTTAAAAGCAATGAAAATTATCTTTTTCGGTTTATTAAAAGATTATTCTTCGTCGTCTTCGTCTTCTGCATCACAGTAGACAGTAATTTCCCATTTCATAGTAAAATTAGAGTCGTTACGACGACAGTAGATTTCTTTTTCACCAGACATATTGCCTTTTTCTGCTTGTTCGAAAAAGTAGTTATCAATATCATCGTGAACTTCAATTGAATCAAAAATAGTTTGATTTACATAAGGAAATGAAATATTTACTGCAATTTCTTTGTTTGTAGCATAATTACTAAAAGTTGCTTCTTCGACTTTAATAGTTTCTGATTGCTGAGTCATTTCTTTATCTCTTTATGTCTTTAAGGTATGGGTATATATTAATAAAATTTTGAATTAAAGTCAATAAAAAAGGCAGGAAGAACCTGCCTTTAATTGTTTTTTTAATAGTGGATATAGCCAAGTCCAAGATTGTCTCGACGTAGGTTTACTTCGTAAAGTTCACCTTCGACTTCAAAGTCAGAATCGCTTTTATCCCATACAGTGTTGATTAGTCCAAGTTCTTCAAGTTCTTCAACTACATTATCTTCGTAGTTATCTTCAATGTGTGCTTGGATAGCGTCATTGATCTCGTTGCGGTCTTCTGTTTTGATAGCATCAGTTGTTTCACCATACATGCCACGCCCTGAATATTCAGGTTCGCCACTATCACTGTAATCTTCACCAATTACAAGAACATTTAGGATAAAGTTTTTAATTTCTGTTTTCATAAATACACCTTTAAGCTGTTGTTTTAAAGTAAGATAATTATAGCAAAACGAAGATAATTAAGCAAATTTTAAAACAATTATTTACCAATTAATTTCTTAAATCTATCTAAATCTTCAAGAGTTTTGATTTGTTTGTCAGTACTTTTATAACCGACACCTGCAAGGGCTTGAACCCAATACTTATTTGGTTCGTCATAATGATAAACAGTATTGTCAGAAAAACAAAGATAAGGTGAGCCATCTCTAACGTCTTCTACTTCAATACCTAATGCGATCATAAATTCACGAAATCTTTCATAAACTTCTTTTTCAGAATTTTTATCAACAAAAGAATTGCCGTATCTTACATAATAATGCAGCAATTCAGGATATTTACAAGGAATGAAAACTTGCTTTTTCATTTTTAAAACGACCTTTAAAATGAATGTTTAATATCAGAATCCAGACAAACCGCTTCTTTGATACCTGCCTTACGCATTTCATTTTGGCAATTGTCACAGAAATATGTATGACCAGTAATGTAAAGCGTAGCACCTTGAACGTCAACACCTGCAGCTTTTGCATTTTGAAGTGCGGTTACTTCGGCATGTTCATTTTGGTTACATACATCTTTACAAAGGTGATAACCTTCGCCAGTAGGCATATTTTCAACAACTCGTGGACAAACATCAACGTCATTGTTGATGGCATTACTACCAAGAATTCTTTGACCATCTTGTGTAACGATAATCGCTTTTACCGTTTGTTTCAAACAAGGGCGATCTACTGAGAAATCGGCTAGTTGATTCGAAATTGCAATGATTTCCATTGTGTTTCTCTCTGTTGTTTAGAATAGTATCATTATATATAAAACAAGAATAAAAAGCAATAAAAAAGCCGTGTAAAAACACGACTTTTTCTTTTGAATCTAGTTTAAATTAAAATTCAATTTTATCAGTAATAGTGATTTCTACGTCCTCAGAATTACCAATAATTCGAGCTGCTTCATTGACAACGATGTCTTGCATGCGATCTACAACAGTATTGTAGCAGTGTCGAGAAACAATCTTATTGCCATTATTTTTATTGGTAGCCATAATAGTTTTTTTCATGAAAAACCTCTTTTCTTTGTTTGGTTGATTTAAGGTAATTATAAAACAAAGCCTCGCAGCAAGCAAGGCTTTTTGTCTTTTAATTAAGCGTTTTCTCTGATTTTATCTTCGGCAATTGCAAACGCTTTTCCGAATAAGCGATCTTTTGCATTACGAAGCGTTGATTTATTATGGTTTCGAGCCATTTCTTGTGGAACGTCGTCAAGTTTAGTTCCGTGCTGAACATGAAGGTTGCTATTTTTGTATGTAACACGAACAAAGCGCACTTCATAGCTATCATTAATGACTTTAAAAACGATAGACGCAGGTTTGCAATACTCTGATTCACTTTTAGCTTTTACGTCACGAATAAGCTTAGAGATTTCTTTATCAGTAAGAATTGTCTCATTTGCTTCAAACTCAACTTTACGAGCTTGTTTCTCAACTTTACGTTTAAGTTTGTTTTCTTCGTTTCTTTGGTCAACCGCCAATCGGAAGTCTTCACAATTGCTTTCAAAGACAGCTAAGATATCTTCGTCTGCAACAATTTCTTTAATGAACTCGGCAATAAGAATGTTGAATTTAGCCATAGCAATTACATTATCTAAATTGTCACGGCTACCAGAAAGGCTAAAATCTTCTGAAATATTGATTCGAGAACGCTTACTTGTTACTTTATGATATTCGTCATAAGAAACAATAAAACGTTTAGGAAAGCTGCTGATAGGTGTCTTACAGTAAAGTTCGATTTCACCTTTGCAACTTAGAGTTGCTGTGATATCAAAATCAACCTGATCGACCTTAATCGGGAATGTTTTTTCAACAGTTTCACCAAAAGAAAGACGTTTTTTAAGATCAATACCATTTTCAAGAAGTAGTTTAGATAGTTGCATTTCAATACCTTTGTCGGCTTTATTTAAGATAGAGTAATAATACACAAAAAAAGAAAAAAACACAACCTTTTTATTTTTTCTTTTAAAGTGTAAAAATAAGTAGAATCAGACTATTTGATAAACCAGTTAATTAGCTTGAACAAAAAATTAGGAACAAACAACGTTTGCCATAGGGAACCTGTCTAGAATGATTTTTCGAATAGTGTTTGCAACACGAAACGATTCATAATCTGAAGCAAATGAAGTTCTATCTACCTCTTCGATATGAGTTTCGTCTTCGTCAATGTAAAGGAACTTACCGTTGTCATCATTTTTAATGTAATATTTAGACATTTTTTAATCTCTTTGATTTAGAAAAAACTATATTATCAAAAATGAGTTGAAAAGTCAACAATAAAAAAAACAAAGAAGAAAAACAAAAACTTAGGTTCTTTTTATAAATAAGACAAATTAAATATTGAAAAAATGAATGGAAAAATGCTATAATATAAGCAACTACAAAAACAACATATAAGGTTAAAAAATGAAGCGTAAAATTGCTTGTCTTTTAGGAATGGTTTTATCGTGTTCTGCTCTCGCAGCAGAAGAGTATAAAGTGTCTACTGGTGAGAGAGAAAAAATTTCTTTTGTGTCTAGTGAAGTATCATTAGAAGAAGAAAAAGCTTTTATTGCGGAACAAAGCAATGATTTTGCCGCTTATATTTTTGGTGGTCAAACAGCCGATCCCGAAGACCATAAGTTTTTTGCGAGAATCATTGTGGATTATGGCTATGCGTATTCAAATATCTGTGGTGCGTCAATTCTCGACGATAGGCATATTCTAACTGCAGCACACTGCGTTGCTGAAGACGAATTAGGTATTACCGAAGATTATAGAATGCGTGTTGTTGTTCGTAATCCAATGATGGGTATACAGAGATCGGAGCTGAAAGAAGTTGAATCAATTCAAATTCATGAAGATTATGGCACACTTATGTTTTATTTTGGTGATGTTGCAGTAGTGAAGCTTAAATATCCGATTACAGATAATGTTCAATCTATTACTTTACCTGACGCAACACATGTAAGTGAATATGCAACCGTAGGTAACACACTAAGGGCTTTCGGTTTAGGTGATACAGGTTTTGGTGCTCAACCGTCACAAGTAAAAGAAGCAGACTTAGAATATGTTTTAGACGATGAATGTGCTAATTTTGGCAATGATTCGAATATTCTTTGTGCAAAATTACACAGTAGTTCTTTGATTGGCGGTGATACTTGTAGAGGTGACTCAGGCGGTCCTATAACCTATCTAAAAGACGGTAATTATCAACAAATTGGTCTAACCTCATACGGACCTTCTAATTGTAGAGTAAGTTCAGCAGCAGCATATACAGACATCGAATTTTACCGTGATTGGATTCTATCTTATATGTATGGTGGCACTCCATTGAACTACAATGCAGCTACGGATGACGGTGGTTATGTGTCAAATGGTGATGGGGCTAATTATAGTGATTGGTATACAGGTAAAACAAGCTCAAGTGTTGATTCAAGTAATTCAGGTGATTCGGGTGGTTCTACTGGATTACTTACTTTACTTGGTCTTAGTTTATTGACCTTGCGTAGAAAAAAATAAAACAAATAAAGAAAAACGACTCGAAAGGGTCGTTTTTTTATGCTATAATAAAAGTCCTCTTGCAACCCCCTGAAGATTTGGTTGAATGCTTGATTATGAGCAATTGGCACATGAACAGCTAGAGTTTTGAAAGGTTCAAATTTCGAAATTCAAATAATAAAAAAAGAAAAGAGGCATTGAATGTCTCTTTTTTTTGCAACAAAAAAAGGAAAAATAAAAAAAACGACTCAATTGAGTCGCTCTTTAATATCTGTTTAATACTCGTCGTAATCTTTGCCTTTGTGTTTTTGACGACCACCATTTTTGGCTTCGTAACGACGATCACGGTGTTTACCTGCACCACCTATGCCGCCTTGCTCAACTATTTGGCGAACCAACTCGTTGCGAGGCTTAGAAGCTTGCGCTTGCTCCTGCTTAGACAATGCTTTACCAGATAATTTTTTCTTTTGCGCTTTTGTTTTGCGTCCCATAAAAATATCTCCAAAGTAGGGTTTGCCAATCGAATGAATATATTATATGCGACTTTCTTTTAAAAATCAAGAAACATGAGCAAAAAAGATACTAAATTTAAAATAAAATCAAGGTTCGAGTTCTAAGGGTTCTTCGGTTATAAAAAGATTTTTCAAGAATCGAGCTTTGATAAAAATGAAATCAGAATCACCCTCGGCATAAAGATAACCGTCAGGAGTTTTATAAACTGAAATCCCTTGTTTTGAATCGTAATTTAAAACGTCTTTATAAAGCAAATCAAAAGAATCAATATCGACCTTACCTATAAACAGATTGCTATTAGGAAATAATTCAGGATATCTCTTAACAAGGTTTATTGTCGAAAAACCAAGGTCAAAAAGATTTTCTGCATTGTTTTGGAATGTGGTTGATACTTCTTTTTCAATTTTTGGTATTAAAGAATTAAAAACTGTCTCATAATGACGTAGAACTCGTGAAAAATATTCAGATTTAGAAAGTTCTTCAAAAAATGAGACTCGTCTTTTTTTAATCCAAACGCTAACTAAATAATTTCCAGAGTCATTTATTTGAACATTGTTATGTTTTCTATAAGCCTGTTCTACAATATTGAAGAGATTATTTTTTGAAGTATTGGAGTCGGAACAAAAATCTTCGAAATAATAAGCGCAATTATATTTGGCAAACTGAAGTTTAAATGGAACAAAGAATTGAGAATTGTGAAAGGTAAGTTTCAAAAAAATTCGATTTTCATTGTCGGGCTTTTGAATTAGTTGAATAGTAGCTGTGTCTGATAATTCTTTGATAAGGGAATTAATGATTTTTTTCATAATCGAATCTCGCTATTGTTTTTAATGTTGTTATTATAAAAAAAAA